>AACY020564187.1_pt1 | contig 37436 bp, 28 predicted proteins | sample 267378 | NCBI WGS metagenome assembly AACY02 (sample SAMN02954345, study PRJNA13694) | marine metagenome | biome: aquatic; feature: ocean; material: water; isolation source: isolated as part of a large dataset composed predominantly from surface... | reverse complement strand
GCCTGCCCTCTGCAACATCGACAAACGTATGTTATCGCAGAGTCAAAATGACTAATCCACATTTCAGCCCATAAAAGAGCGAGGGTGTGTCGACGTTTAGAGATTAACCTTTATTTGCGCCGCTAAATTCTAGCCTACGTCACGCGAGTGATGTGTCGTTGTTCCAACCAACTACGAGCGACTCTGATGAAGATGATGAGCTCGCTAAATTACTCCTCCAGCCCAAAATCGCCTAAATAAACACCATACAATCCAATGACTAGCATTGTTGGTTAACCAATTGTTAAATTAAAGATTGAGATCACAGTTAAGCCGTACGACAACTGCTAACCTAATCCACCAACAATGCATTTTGTGCATACGGTTTACTGCTTAATCAATGGTATCGATATGCTTAGGCAAAACTGTGTGACTGCAGACTCAGACTCATCGCAAGGCGAGACCAAATGAGCAATCAATTACTAAAACAAATCTGCGAACTTGATGTATTCACCTTACTTGTATTTAAAAGTATTTTTGATAACGGACATGCAAATAGTGCCGCCAAAGCGTTAAATGTGTCGGCTCCCAAAATTAGCCGCTGTCTCAATGCGCTACGGTTAACCTTTAATGATGAACTATTTTATCGGCGCCAACAGGGGCTCAAACCCACACCTCTTGCTGAAAGTCTGTATGTCGCTATTTGCCAATTCACCGATTCGGTTTATCACCTAGAACAATCTGCAATGCAGCTGCAAAATGCAGCGAGTCACGTTGAATTACCGCTCCATATAGCCGCAAGTAATGGATTATTAAGTTTCTTAGCACCACAGCTCAGTTCACCCGATGTGATAAGTGAATTAGGCCAAATAAGACTACACAAGTGGCAAGATAATAGTGCAGAACTGATACATGCAGGTGAATTAGATTTTGGGATCACAATAGAGCCGACCGAATCCAAAGAGCTTAGTGTTACACGCTTAGGCTGTATTTCAAATGTCTATGTCGTTGCCTCGAAACATCATTCCCTTTGGGAAAGCCAACTTGAAATCAGCCTTGAGCACATATGCCGTTATTCATTTTTATGTATTGAACTGAAGGGCTTTAACAGCAGAATTGACCCACTAGAACTGTTCTGTCAGCGCCAAGGGCTGTTGTTACCCTCGATTGAAAGAGTCACGGATCGGGAAGAATGGTATGCCCACCTTCTCACCATGCAAAGTGTGGCATTTTGTTCGAGTATTGATATGCATACCGTAAAACATATGCCGGGATTAAAACTAGCGCCGCTTCCCATCGCAGAGTTACACCGTCTACATGAAACGATTATGCCACCACAGTATTTTCTCGTAGAAAAGCCACGAAGCCATCGACGCTACAGTCAAACACAATGCGAACTTGTCGTCAGTTCATTATTAACCGCCCTCACGCCTTTCAATACGCGAGTCAGTCAATAATCCCCAAAAGCATGGATGCTTGTGCCACTATTTACAAAAGCTTCAATTGTTAAATTTAAGTAAATACAGCGCATTCTCCCTCTGTACACTATGATTCTCAATAGTTGTTTTTGTTTTATTTTTCACTGTAAAAAAGCATTTGATAAATGTTTCATCAGTATCTTTAAGTAAAATTAATTGAAAATTAATCTCAACAAATTGTTAAAAACAAAAATAACATTCTGCAATCCACATCTCATTTTTACCGTCAGATTCTAATTTGCGAAATACTTAATTTCACATTTTAGAATTTCCATTTTGATGTGTTAAATCACTGTTCACATATCAGATACAAACTTATAAATACCACTTTATAAGTAGATTGTTCGACCTATAGTAGAGTCACTGCACACGCAGTCTTATAGAAAGAAAAAGGGACGCGATGATGAAAAACTACAATAAATCTCTACTGGCACTAGCTCTCACTAGTGCCTTGTGTTTAACCGCCTGCGGGGACGGAGAAGACGGGCAAGATGGTGCACCCGGCACGCCTGGAACACCTGGTACCCCTGGAACACCGGGCACGCCTGGTACACCAGGATTACCCGCTGGTTCTTTTGCTAAAACCGCAGAATCTATAACCGATCTGAAATTTACTCTTAGCCCAGCTGATATCAAAGTCACCAGCAGCGAAGGCTTCAGTGTTAAGTTCAGCTTAACCGGAAAGAGCGCAGGCAAAGATGTTCCTTTTATGGGACTCGATAAAATTGCGATCTACTCTTTAACGGCAAATGACAATACGTCAGGCACTGGTGCGCCAATTCAATGGCAAAACAATGCTACGGCAAACAAAGCGGGTAGCTCATTAACTTGTACTCTAAACGGCCTTAACGGTACTAAGAATGCTTGTAAATTAACTGAAGATACTGCAAACCCTGGTACATACACTGCCACTTGGACTTACGATGGTGCTGCACCGATCATTAATCCAAATGATAACCCTAATGCAGTACACAGAGTATTTTTACGCGCATACAATATCGCCAATAGCCAAGGCGTTGCCTTAGCAGATAAAGTACTTTCAGTACCTGTTGATTTTATCCCAGCGACCGACGAGTTAGCCGCATCAGGCAAAGACACAGTATCGAGTGCAGCATGTAAAAACTGTCACGGTGAAACTGATGGCCATATCGCTAAGATCGAAGCTCACCATAATTATCAAGACGTTAAAAACTGCGTAACTTGCCATAACCCAGATCTAGTACCCAGCGATGCACAACTTGCGGAAGGTTGGGTCTTTGATTTTGCTCCAATGATCCACCGTATCCATGCCGGTGAACATAATGCAGCGTATCTGTCTGGTGAAGCCAAAGAATACTTTGGTGAAATTGGTTTCCCATCTGACTTGAAAGAATGTAAATCCTGTCACGATGGTGCACCAAGTTATAACACCAATATCTACGCTAAGGCTTGCGTGGGTTGCCATATCAATGTCAACTTCGCAACTGGTGAAAACCACTCAGAATTTGGTTTAGCTCAAGCCGACGACACTCAATGTAAATCTTGTCACGGTAGTGGTAGCCTAACACCAGAAGCTGTTCATAGTGTTGGTAAACGCGCTGAATACGCCAACTTATTTAAAGTGGACTTTACAAGTGCAGCAGTTGCACCGTCAGCCACCTTAGGTATGAAAACATTAACCATCAAGGCTAATGTGACCATCAATGGTACACCCATTGCCGATGGAACAAGCCTTGCAACCTATAATGCGACCACTAATCCAACAGGAAAGTTAGTTGCTAACGGTTTATTGCTGGGTAATGTTGCTACCGATGGTACTGTTTATGCGTGGCGAGATGTTAAACCAACAGCTATCAGCTTAAACCTTGCAAGTGGTACGCTTTCTGGTGGTGTATTGACTTTTGTTAAAGATATTCCAGATGCACAAGCAGTTGGAACTATGTATGTCAGTTCAGAAGCTAACGTTTGTATCAAGGCTGGTGCAGTAGCAAGCTGTAATGCAACAGGACTTGAATTTGGGCCAACTAACCCAATTGGCAACAGCTCTCCTGTTAAATTCTTCAGCTTAGATGGTAGCGCAGTCAGCACTGCTCGTATGGCAGTTCCTGCCCGCATTACTGTTGAAGAAGCCAAATGTAATGCCTGTCACGGTACCTTAGACTATGCCAAAGGAACAAGACACGGTACTTACGCCTTCACTCAATGTATGAACTGTCATAACGATACAACGGGAGCTTCAGGTCACAAAACGGTTGTTTACAAAGGCGCTGATGGAAGCAAAGTAGTGAATCCAGACGTCACCTTCAACAACAAAGACCTATTCACCGTTGCCCACCGTTTCCACAGTGGTAACTTTGACTCTATCACAGGCATCTTCCGTGACGATAAAGGTGAATTGCTCGGTTACCCATCACCAGAAACAGCATGTTCTGCATGTCATAAAGACGGCGCTAAACTGTTTGCAACTGACGGTGGTTTGACTTCTGAAAAACGCTCTATCAAAGTGGGTAGCTACTATATTAGCCCAGTAGCTGAATCATGCCGCAGCTGTCACGCTCACTCAGATGCAGCAGCAGTAGCTCACTTTAGAAGTAACGGTGCGATTGTAGAAGCGGATGCAGTGACTGATCCTAACCTACCAGTAGAATCATGCGCGACCTGCCATGCTGAAGGTAAAACTTATGGCATAGATAAGGTACACGCAGAGGTAGCACACTAGTACTAGTACCTTTGGGTTGCCCCCTGCACAACCCAAACTTCCTCTCTGCAACTTATTGGGGCCCCATCGGGGCCCCTTTTTTATCAGTAGTGTTAATTTGTTGTAGCATCGATTTGCGTCGAACTCTGCGCGATGCGCTGCCTTAACAGTTTAATAAATTCCCGCGGCTCACGATCTAAACTGTCATGGGGAATATAAAGATGATAGCCAAGGTGAGTGTTGAGCATCGCGCAGCGATGTCCAAACATCGCCAATACGCCGCGGTATCTGTCACCATCAACCACCAAAGGGCTAAATTCAGCACCAAGATAAGTTTCTAAGGTCGCTAAATCTTCTTGCTGTGATGCGGCGGTAACAAGTAACGGCCGCTGCTCAGTCAATAATCCCGCTGCAAGCCGTAATGAAATATTATCGAGTATCGGATTTAACTGCTTTAGCTTAATACCAATATAGGAAAGCTCAATAGTATCAACTCCCTGAGTCACCCTTGGAATGTCAACCCGCTGAATATTATCCCAGTTTATCGACACCTTGCCGCGACGATGAAAATAAGTCAGCCTCTGCTCATCCATAGTCAATGTGGTGTCAGGCTCGAAAACCTTTGCAAGGCCCAATATCAATGCGATTGCACCCAAGCTGAAAAACACTAAGCCCACTGCAAATAGCTCAGGTAGTATCACAAACAAGCCAAAGCCCAATACAAAGGCACAGGCACCTACAATAGTTAAAGTCAAACCATTACGTTTAGAGAGTGGACGAACCGATACAATATCAGACTCTAAGGCCATATTTTTATTCCTGTTTTACCCAAAGCCATAAACGGCCAATGTATTCATGTAGCGCACGTTGCGAGGCGAGTAAGTTATCCGCAGTAAAACGCCAATAAAAATCGTCTCTGGCCCTAAAATCCGTCGGCGCCGCACTTGCGGTTAATCCTTTACCACTAAAAATGGCCATCGCCCGTGGCATATGGGAGGCCGAGGTGACTAATCGCACAGGCTGATTGCCAAAGCGCTCTTTAAAATAGTGCGCTTCTTCGAGGGTGTCGCGCGCGAGCGGAAATTCAATAATACGTGACGCATCGATGCCAAGTTCAACCGCAGCCTTGGCCATCACTTCAGCGTGGGGATGTTGGGTTAGCTCGCCGCCCCAACCACTAACGACTAAACTACAATCTTGACCTAACTTAAGCTGCCGAAGCCCTTCCGTTAATCTTGCCAATGCCACAGCCGATAAGGACTGTACCGCCGTAGCACCTTCAATATCCGAGTGAGCAAAACCCAGCACCATCACCACACAGGTATCCGCAATGGGAGTGGAATTAATGGGATATTGGGTCTCAAGCGGTTTCACGAGATAATCGACACTAAATTGACTGCTTAATAACAGTAGAAGGGTAAAAGCACTGGCAATCGCCCATTTTGCTAACCGCGGTTTGCGCCAAATAAACAAAGATAGCAGCAATAACAACAGGATAAATGGAACAGGCATAATTGCCTGAGAGACAACTTTCTTAATCCAAAACATGCGCTAGCGCCCAATAATCCAAAGGAGCGCAATCATAACATCAAAAGAAAGCAAAACGCATCGCCGAGGCGATGCGTTGTCACGAGTGAAAACTTAAGGTTACTGGGTTATTTTTCCCATAACCAAGCGGCGCCACGCACGCCCGAAGAACAACCATAAAGATTCTGTACAACCGGTGTTCGGCATTCGCGCCCTACAACATAATGGCTTAATAATGCAGGTAATCTTGGGTAAATAGCCTCAACATTCGACATGCCGCCACCTAATACAATCGCATCAGGATCAAGTAGATTAATCACATGAGCCAGTGAGCGCGCGAGTCTATCCATATAGCGGTCAAAGGCCAATATCGCTATCTCATCCCCATCGTCGACTAAGCTCATGATCTCTGAACCAGATTTAGCGGGCACACGTTGGACGCTTGCTGCGCGACTGAGCGCCTCATTGTAATCACGAACAAAGCCAGTGCCTGAAATAAAGGTTTCGATACAATCAGGATTACCGCAAAAACAACGGGTAGTATTAAACTCCTCCTTGGTCATCCACGGCAGCGGATTATGGCCCCATTCGCCACCAATGCCATTACCACCCGCATGCACTTTACCGTTAATGGCCACACCCGCGCCGCAGCCCGTGCCAATGATCACTCCAAACACCACAGATTTACCCGCAGCAGCACCATCGACGGCTTCAGATACCGCAAAACAGTTGGCATCGTTAGCAACCCGCACTTCACGGCCGAGCAGCTCCCCTAAATGCACATCCAAGGGATGACCGTTGATCCAAGTCGAGTTGGCATTTTTAACCAGTCCAGAATAGGGGGAAATCACACCAGGGATCCCTACCCCCACTGAGCCTTTTTCACCTAAGGTCGCTTCCGCCTCATTCACTAAATCGACGATCGCGTTAAGCGTGCCCTGATAATCCCGAGGGGTATTGATACGCTTACGAAAAACCTCATTTCCTTCGTCATTTAAGGCGACGAGTTCTATTTTTGTGCCGCCTAAATCGATGCCCATGCGTATCATGAATAAGCTTCTCCGCTATTGTTCTGCCAAGGAGTCCGCGCAGACTCGCTTGTGATTGCTCGTTATTTTGCCCAGCCAGGCGCTGTGGCAATAAAATAAGGGTTTAATATGTCAGGTTTTTGATTGTAGGTTAAGGGTAAACCTGAGTCATAACACACGACTTTACCGCCTGCGCTTTCAAGTACCGCCTGCGCTGCCGCAGTGTCCCATTCGCTGGTAGGCCCCAATCTTGGATAGAGATCGGCCTTACCTTCTGCCAGCATACAAAACTTCAGCGAGCTTCCTACGCTTAACATTTCATGCTGGCCAATATTGTTCAAATAATCAGCCACATCTGGGCTTAAGTGCGAACGACTGCCCACCACTATCGGCACCTGTCTTGGCATCTTACAGCCCTGAAGCGGCTGTTCTTGCTGTCCATCCTGTCGCCAAGCACCTAAGTGTTTCGCCCCATAATAAGTCGTGTTCAACACTGGAGCATAAACCACACCTGCAATAGCTTCGCCTTGATGGATAAGCGCAATATTGACGGTAAACTCGCCATTTCGCTTAATAAATTCCTTCGTGCCATCTAAAGGATCGATAAGCCAGTAGGTCTGCCATTGCTCACGCTCATCCCAAGGAATATCGGCGGCCTCTTCTGACATCACAGCAATGCCCGCAAATTGCTCAGCTAATTGACTGACAATCACCCTATGAGCCGCAAGATCGGCAGCAGTTACAGGACTCTCATCACTCTTTTGTGTAACAGCAATATGCTCTTGGGCGTAAATCGCCATAATGGCATCACCTGCCGCATGGGCTATATTCACTAGCCGCAACAAGTCCGCTTTAGAAAAATGCAGCGCAATTGTGGTGTTATCGGTCACTTAGTCGTCCTTTATTCAATCAGCTTTGCGGCATTATGCCATCGGCAGCCATTGAGAATTAAGAACAAATTAGTCATAAATCAAGCAAAATTGACTAAGCGGGCTTAAACACCAAAGCTTAAGTCCTAAGCATCAGGCTTTAATTTTAAATAAGTCGAGTCTAAGGCAAGCAAGATACGCTGAAAAGAGTCATTCCCTAGGCTGCATTCGTATTCACCGCCTTGAAAATAAACCACTAGGAGTGGAATACTGGCAAAGGCAATCCGCTTGCCTGTGAGTAACAAAAAAACGGCATCAGTTTAGGATTTTTCGCCTTGTGTTATAAAAGCATTAAGCATGCAGTTAAGTTGCACTCGCCAATCCTGCCAAACTTCAGGACATTGCATAGCCACAAGATGGTGCTTATCCAGCGTCTGTCGCAGTTTATCGCTATTAAGCGCGCTGTAACTCGGCCTTTGTGCCAGTACATTGCCTTTCTCAAGCGCTTTGGCGGCATAACTGAGGCTATCAATGGCAATGATGGGCACGGCTTTCTTTAATAACTTCAGAGCCAACGCTTGCTGCTGAATTTCAACAGCAAATTCATACCAACTGCATTGCCCCTGTCCTGAATAATGAAATAGCCCCGCCTCACCCGTTAGCATCAGTTGCCAGATAAGCGACGCGAGGGTATCGACCCACGTAGGAGATCCGATTTGATCGTTTATCACTGTGAGCGGCTGAGCATCAGGCGTGGCGGCCATCAACCTCAGCATGGTTTTCACAAAATTATGCCCATCGACACCGTAAAGCCATGCGGTACGGATAACAATCGCGCGCTCACCCAAGATACGCAGCACCGCTTGCTCTCCGGCAAGCTTACTCTTGCCATAAACCGATATTGGCGAAGGTGTCACCGTTTCACTTAAGGCATTGGCCTCAACGCCCGCAAGCAGACCGCTAAAAACAAAATCACTGGAAATATGTACTAACCGCGCGCCCGTGAGCGCACATTCGGTTGCCAATAATTCTGGGCCGTGGCTATTGACGCGATAAGCCTCATCCACTGCCGTCTCAGCCTTGTCGACCGCATTATAGGCCGCGCAGTTAATCACCCAGTCGGGTTTCACCTGCGCAAACACCTCAGCCACACTGTATTTATCGCTGATATCTAACGCAGCATGCGTAAGCGGATGGAGATTAAATGCTAATCCACCATTGAGATGCGTTCGGATTAATGCTTTTGCTAGTTGGCTGTGCGCGCCAGTTAAGAGCACTGTTGGTCGCGCGGGAGTGACATCCTGCATTGATTGACTCAAGCGCCTCAAATTGCTTCATCGCGAAAGTGCGGTATAAAGTCAGCAACAGTTTGATGCCCACGCAGAGTCAAAAAGTCTAACAGCGCCATGGGCGAGCGATTAAGCAGCTTATCCTTTGGATAATCAACCGCATCGATAATGCTTAAGGCGCGATCAAATCCACCAAGGCTAAATGCCACATGGGAATCAGACCCCATGACTAAGGTTGCACCTAACGCTTTAGCCGCCTTAGCGATTGCGGTGCAGTTGGCTTCACTGCCCTTGCGAGACACTTCAAAGGAGGAATTATTAATTTCAAGTGCTACACCATATTCTGCTGCGGCAGTGACGACTGCTTCAATATCAATGGGATATGCGGGGTTTCCTGGGTGAGTAATAATATCGACCTTGCCACTTTTAATCGTATTAATCATCGCCTCGGTATGGGTGGCCTTATCCGAGGGCGCAAACACGGGTTCATGGAATCCAGCCAAGACGATATCGAGCTGCGACAGATAATCGCCAAAGTAATCGATTTCACCGTCGCGATTTTTAATATTGGCTTCAATGCCGCGTAAAATGCCGACGCCATCGACCATGCGCGGCAATACCCGTAAATTCACAAAATGCCAAAAATGCGGCGCATCCGCCATGGCCGGGCCATGATCTGTCGTCGCAAACAGGCGGAGCCCCTTTTGTTTTGCCACCGCAAGATAATCATGGATAGTGCTATAGGCATGGGAGGATGCCACGGTATGGGTATGGGTATCGACTGGGTACTGCATGGGTCACCTCTGTCTTTTAACTCGCATTTTAAAAAGAATTTTTAAGCATCAATCTGTTACCGCTCTGCTTGTACAAGAGTCGCCAAGTCAACGACCACAGGCGGTGATATGCAACAATGCCTTAGTGGAATAAAGAGAGCAGTTCATCGGCACTACCTTGCCATGCGCCACTGCCCTTACCTTCAAGAATACTATCGGCTAAACCTTGTTTATGCTGCTGCATCTCTTGGATTTTTTCTTCGACCGTCCCCTCGGCGATAAGCTTATAGACAAACACCGGATTTTCTTGGCCAATACGGTGTGCTCTATCAGTGGCTTGCCTTTCGGCCGCAGGATTCCACCAAGGATCGTAATGAATAACCGTATCAGCAGCAGTCAAATTAAGCCCGGTTCCGCCCGCCTTTAAACTAATTAAAAACACTGGCGTATCGCCTTCTTGGAATTGATCAATCTGCACCTGACGTAGCCGAGTTTGGCCCGTCAGTTTGCTGTAGTTGATCTCTAAGGATTGGAGTAATTCTTCAATCAAAATCAGCATACTAGTAAATTGGCTGAAGATTAAAATTTTGCGTCCTTCCTGCACCATTTCCGGCAAGTTTTGGCTAAGCCAGTTAAGCTTGGCGTTATTTTTAACCTTTTGTGCCTGTTCGAGCTTTACTAATCGCGGATCGCAGCAGGCTTGACGCAATTTGAGCAGCGCGTCTAAAAACTCGATATGGCTGCCCGCCACGCCTTGGCTTGCAAACAATTCTCGAATTTTTTTCTCCATACTTAAGCGAATACTCTCGTACAGATTGCGTTGATCTTTCTCAAGCTCAAGAGTTTGATAAATTTCGGTTTTAGGCGGAAGTTCAGTCACTACCTCCGCCTTCGTTCGTCTGAGCACAAAGGGCGCAATGCGTTGACTTAACACTTTTGCCTGCTCACTATCGCCGTAACGCTCAATCCGATAACGAAATGCCTTATTAAAATAAGCCGTTGTCCCAAGGAGTCCTGGCAAACAAAAATCCATTAAGGATTTGAGTTCACCTAAATGATTTTCAAGGGGCGTCCCCGTAAGGCAGAGTTTAAAAGGCGCCTGCAGCGCTTTAATCATCTGACTGACTTTAGCTTGAGCATTTTTAATCTGCTGTGCTTCATCAAGCACTATGTGCTCAAAAGGTTGTGCCTGGTAAAAATCGTTATCCCTCACCATTAACGGATAGGTAGTAACAACCACATCAAACTCACTTAACCGTGCCAAAAGCGGCCCGCGCTGTGCGCCATGGATCACCGCCAGTGTTAACGAAGGCGCAAATTTTGCCGCCTCCTTTGCCCAGTTCCCGACCAAACTGGTGGGGCAGATAATTAAACTGGGTAGATGAGGGCCAGCCGCGGACTTAAGCTGTTTTTGCTTCAACAGGAATGCCAAAGTTTGAATGGTTTTACCCAATCCCATATCGTCGGCTAAAATGCCACCTAGTTGATATTCCTTTAAAAAACATAACCAATTTAAGCCCTGTTGCTGATAGGGACGCAGCTCTGCCTGTAATTGGGTTGGCGCAGTAACCGCAACAACACCAGTAAATTGTTCTAATTTGGCCGCAAGTTGGCGCACCCGCTCACCATTGAGCAAGCTGATATCACTCTGGGCTAACTCATTGAGTAAATGTGTCCGATATTTAGGTAAGGCGATACTGTTGCCGCGGTGCTGTTCAAACAGCTCTAAAATAATGCTCATCAAGGGTTTGATAACACTGGCTTTAATTTTAAGCCACTCACCATTTGGGCTAGGTAGCAATAGCTCGGCATCATCGGCGGGCTCACCATGTTGTTTAAGCCAAGTGGCCACCAGCGGCAACATGGGTAACCGCTGACCATTGATATCCGCATGCAAAGACAGGGAAAACCAGCCCTCTTTACTGTCATCCAGCTCAACGGTTAACGGCGCGTCGACTACCTTAAGGCTAAACTCGGGCGCCAATAACACCTCAACACCTTGGGCTTGTAATCTTGGGACTTCTTCATCGATAAAGTGCAGCCACTCCCGAATCGCCTCGGGCAACACACCTAAGCGCCAGTGGCAGGCTAAACTGCTAAGATCAAATACAAAACGAGTAAATCCAAGCGTTTGCAGAACCTCAACCGCCGCTTGCTCTTCGTCCAACGCACGGTTAATTTGATAGGTCGTTCCGCCTTGGGTCACAAGGGTTAAGTCTTCTTTAGCTGCATTACCACTCAAAACGACATCACCGTAGATAAATGCCAAGGTCACATAGGGCTGATTGATATCAACAGCTTGAATATGTGGCGTTGTTGTCTTGAGTTGGGTCGAATTAGGCAGAGTAGCATTGGCCTGAGTCGATACCGCCGAAAGCATATTTAGGCTCAACCGAACCCGTAGTTTATCCCGTAGTTCGACAAAATTGATGGCACTTGGTAGCGGCACTGTACGCGCTGAAAAATGTTTAATCAGTTTATGACTCACCACCTCAACCTGCGTGCGAGGCACGGGTGGCATTTGGCTGAGTAGGCGCAATTTTTCAATACTGATATCGGTGTCGATAAGACCAATTTGAAAGTAATCGAGTTCGATATAATACGCAGGCTCGGTTGGCACAAGCTCCCAATTATCTCGCTTGGGTAAAACAAGGCGCATTTGCTTGTGTTCACTATCAATATCCTGCCAAATAAACTGTGGCGTAATGGCATCGCCCGCGGTCAATGCGAGGCGACTTTCCTCCCAAAAACAACGTTCGGTCGCGAGCATTTTCTCGAGCGCAACCGCACCTAACTGCGCCTTAAGATAGAGCCGCGATGCACCATGGCGCCTCGTAGACATTATCAGATTGATGATCAGCACATCCTCAGCACCAATCCATGCAGGCATATAATATTGCACATCCGAGAGCGCAATTTTGGAACCCTTGTTATAACCGCCCTTCTTGCCAAGCTTGCCGCGCCTAAGCTCGATAAACACCCCATTATCGTCCTTTGAGAGGATATACAGCACCCGATCATCGTAGAGGGACTCAACATCATTCAAACGAGGATCATCGGCATCATCGAGTAGATGTAACCATTGGGCGATGCGTTGATCCTCAACCGTTTTATCGGTGAGCAAGCTATACAGTACCGCAGCCATATGCTTGCAATGTCCCGTGGCGGGACAGGAGCAAAAACCGTTCATGATGAGCTTATGATTGACGCTGACTAAACGTATATCCTGACGATAGGGTGAGGTTTCACTGCCCGCTACCGAGCCTTCAATATGGCGAAAATCGGCATTGGCTTTTGCGCTTAACACCTTCCCCTGCATCACATAATCACGGGCACGCATCAAGGTTGGCGGCGTGAATAAGGACTCAATTGCCGTTTGAGTCAATTGAATGGGCTCTTGGGGGGGAAAGCGATTCATCAGCAAAACCTTGAAACTCAAAAATACCTCAACAGACAATAAACCATAATTGTCAAAGGCATTTATCAACGTGTAAGGGGGAATTGTATTGAAACCGGATGGGGAAAGCCAGAAGACGAATCACTTACGTGAGCGGGATACATCCCCGCAGACCATTCCTGCGGGGATGTGCCAACTAAAGTCACCTCAACTTAGGCTTGACGACGCTTATCAGCAATATAGCGATCAACCAATTTTTCTAAAATATCTAAGGGAACAGCGCCATTTTTAAGCAGCACATCGTGAAAATCGCGCAAATCAAATTTGTCCCCAAGGGCTTGTTTGGCTTTTTCTCGCAATTCGAAGATCTTCATCATCCCCACCTTATAGGCTGTCGCTTGGCCGGGCATCACAATATAACGCTCAATTTCAGCGGTTACATCGCGATCTGACATTCCAGTATTTTTCTTCATATAGTCAATGGCTTGTTCCCGCGTCCAACGACTATGGTGAATACCTGTATCAACAACAAGGCGCACAGCTCTAAACAACTCCGCCTGCAAACGACCAATATTATCGAAGGGATCTTGTTGGAAACCGAGTTCCCAAGCTAAACGCTCACTATAAAGTGCCCAGCCTTCAATATAAGCGGTAAAAGGTGCCATCTTACGAATAAGTGGTTGCCCTTCAAGTTCCATTGCAACTGCAACCTGAAAATGATGTCCGGGGATCCCCTCATGGTAGGCTAAGGTACGCATACCGTATTTAGGTGTTGCTTTGATATCAAAGAGGTTGGCATAAAAACGTCCTGGGCGGCTGCCGTCAATCGCCGGTTGCTGATAATAAGCGCCAGGAGCCGTTTTCTCTTTAAATTCAGGAATACGCACTACTTCCATTCCCGCCTTTGGACGGATACGAAATGCGTTATCGAGTCCGGCATTGATCTCGTCGAGGATTTTTTGATAATCCACTAGGATCTGCGCTCTGCCAGCATCGGTGTCTTCATAGTAAAATTTAGGATCGGCGGCCAAGGCCTCAATCGCTACCGAAAATCCTTGGCTTGTATCGTACCCTTGTGCTGACAAGATGGTCATGATTTCACCTTGGATACGGCTCACCTCGGCCAATCCTTTAGCATGGATCTCATCGGCGGTGTAATTTGTCGTAGTAAAGAACTTCAACAGCTGTTCATAGGCTATATTCCCATTAGGCAAAGCCCAATAACCATCATCCGTGCCTGCTTTTGTCTGTAACTCAGTAAAATAATCAATGAAGAGTCGATACGCTGGCTGCACGTAAGCTTCAATATTGGTTTTTGCGGTGGAAAGCAAACGCGCCTGTTCATCGCTGCTAATCTGAGTTTCTGCTAATTTGGTTTTAAAGGAGCTGTAGAGAATATTGTCTTCAACTGGCGCACTGATAAAGTCATTCATTTCAGTAAGCACCCGCTCAATCACAAACTTAGGCGGAATAATGCCCTTAGCTTCTCGAAGTTTGAGCCCTTCTAAGGTTTGTCCAAACTTAGTCTTCACCGCAATTAAGCGCGAGAGGTAATTTTCAGCATCATCAACCGAATGGATTTGATGCTGCGCCTGCATAAAGCTTGGGTAACCATTTTGCACACCAAACAACTGATTCACCGGATAGTTATGATAGCGATAGGGTTCGGCCGCGAGGGCAAAATCCGCCAGATACAATGCAATATCCTTCGAAATACGCTGATTATCATCGAGATCAGCGTCTTGGTAACTCAGTAATGTGTCCCTTAACGCACGGACTTGAGTAAAGGTTTTGTCCATGGCTTCAGGGCTATCATCGTCGAGCAGGGCGTTATGCCCCGTAATCCCAACAGATTCTAAAAATCCTAAGGATGTTAACGTCTCAGGACTTTCAAAGGCCATTTTTACGACGCTTCTATCTAAAAATGCGCGAAAGAAAAATGGCTTTTTGGCAAACCATTCATGTGCGGCAACTGCCATCAACAATAGCACTAGGGCTAAAATGCCAAGCCCAATGCGTTTTAATACTGTTTTCAATATTGATGCTCCACAGGTCATTATTGTCAAAGTTCGATGGGAAAACCTCCCAATACGGAAAACAATACCACTATCACAAATAGGCAACAATTTAATAACGTAACGAAAAGTGACAAATAAATAAGCCACCTTCTAAATGTTTAGCACCACTTTTATAGTGCGAGTAAACTTACAGGAATAATTATTTCAATCTGGCTTCAGAAAAAAATAAAACACTATCCATATGAATAAAAACAATAAAAAATTATCCCCATCAAATATTCGAACTAAAAACCCCTAATAGATATGCCCTAATTAAAAATAAAGCTATACAAAAAGTGGGAGTATGCTATTCTGCGTCCTGGCCTGTGAGTCAGACCTATTTATAAGCAATATTATGTATTTGAAAACCTTCGCTGCACCCGGTATTTGTTTGCTGTCATGAAGCTTTCCACTCATAACTTATCATCAATGTAAATAATTCTATTTCTGGCTAATTTCACGCATTGTTGCGAATTATTTTTTTGAAAATTTTGGAGACATTCATGTCTAAAACTACTGGTGTAGTAAAATGGTTTAACGAAGACAAAGGTTTTGGTTTTATTTCCCCTGATAACGGTGGCGCTGACGCATTCGTTCACTTCCGCGCAATCGTATCTGATGGCTTTAAAACCCTTGCTGAAGGTCAAAAGGTTTCTTACGAAGTCGAACAAGGCCAAAAAGGTCCTCAAGCTGCGAACGTTGTTGTTCTGTAATTAACTTCCCGCAAGGGATTAATTAACAACAAGTTTACAGACAAAATGCCGACTCAGTGTCGGCATTTTTTATTGGTGCGTTTTATCCTATTGATTGATGTTCTTATTAAACCAACTAGCCCTGCAGTAGTTTTGCTTCTGCATTTTCTACTCTTCTCGGTTTGCCGACGATGAGGAGAATATCCCCCGCTCGAAATACCCAATCCGATGCAGGATGCTCAATTTCTTGACCATTACGACGTATAGCCCTCAACTCTACCCGCAGTGATTCCCAATCAATATCCGCCACTTGCTTACCAACGGCATTTGCACCGCGGTGCAGCAGCACTGCATGCAAAGATTCTAAAGTGAAATCCGTCTCTGTACCCGAGAAAAAGCCATGTAAGAATTGATAATGATTACGCCGCTCCGACTCTAACCGCTTGAGGATCCGCGCTAATGGCACTCCGCATTGATGCAAAACCTGCGAAACTAACATCAAACTTCCTTCTAAGGTTTCTGGGATGACTTGATTGGCCCCCGCCTTTTGCAATAAGTCTAACTCGCTATCATCGCGGGTTCTGACCAAAATGTTAGCTTCAGGAGCCAGTTGCCGGCATAAGGGTAAGGCGTCTTCTAAACTGCGGGAGTCGCTAAAGGTGATCACTATCATTTTGGCATGCTTAATACCAATCTGTTTGAGAATGGCCCGCTTACACACATCACCAAAGTAAATAGGCTCCCCAGCTCGACGCGCCTCAGAAACCCTTGTGGGATCAAGATCGAGCACCAAATAAGGCACGGCTTCGGTCTTTAAAAAACGCGCAATGGTTTGCCCTACGCGCCCATACCCCAAAATCACCACTAAATCATGGTCGTCGGATACCACGGGGACGACATCATCTACATGCGCTGACTGGCGGATCCCCAATAACCACTTTGCAATATCTACACTATGACGCACCAACCAAGGGGCGATACTCATCGATAATACCGCCACCATTACCAGCATCGTACTGGTCTCATTACTCAGTAACCCATAGCTAACGGCGAGCGCGAGTACTACAAAACTAAATTCCCCCACCTGCGCCAAGCTTAAAGCCGTGCTAATCGCAATCCTAAAGGGCTCGCCCACTAAACGTAATAATCCATGGATAATAAGTGCCTTACCAAACACAACTGCGAGCAGAACCAATAGAATTTGCCACCAAAACTGAATAACCAATCCAAAATCCAGCATCATGCCGATAGAAATAAAAAATAGCCCCATTAATAGATCGCGAAAGGGGCGAATATCCGCCTCGAGCTGACGACGATATTGACTCTCACCAAGCAGCATCCCCGCCATAAATGCCCCTAAGGCCATTGATAATCCTAACCACTGGGTAAATGCGCCCGTGACCAAGGCGACCACTAATGTTGAAAGAACAAAGAGTTCATTTGAGCGCGACCTTGCAACCTCATCAAACAGCCTGGGTAAAGCCCACTTCCCCAAAGCCATTAAGAAAAAGAAGGCGAGAATCCCCTTGAGTAACGCCCAAGTGATTGAAGCTAACATTAAGGGTTCATCATTCTGTCCGAGTAATGGCAGTAGAATCAGCAGCGGCACTACCGCTAAATCCTGAAATAACAATACACTGACAGATAATTCGCCATGACGACGCCTCAGCCAACCCTGTTCATTGAGCAGTTTAAGCACTATGGCGGTAGATGAAAGCGCAATTGCTGCGCCGATTACGAGTGATTCAATCCAATTCAACCCACAGGCTAACGCCACTAGCATAGTCAAGACAGTGGTGACGAGCACCTGGGCACTGCCTAAACCAAACACGGTTCTGCGCATCGCCCATAAGCGGGGTACCGAAAACTCAAGCCCTAGGGTAAACATCAACAGCACTACCCCAAGCTCGGCGACAGACTGCATTTGCTGCTGAGTAAACCAATGAAAGCCACTCGGCCCACTGAGTACTCCTGTTAACAAATACGCCAAAATAGCTGGCAAACCGATACGCCTAAGTAGCGCAATCGCAACGATCGCAATGACTAACATCAGCAGAATTTGAATCAAGAAACCATGTTCCATAGACGCACTAGCTCCTGTCAAATTACTGGCATGTTAAAAATTATAACGATGAGCTTTAAGCTTAACTGAGTGACAAGTAAAGACAAATTTAATTGGCAAATATAACGGCACACATATTGCTTAACTAAGGTAACAGTTTTTATCGCCATTTCATTTGCTGGGGTAATCATAATGGACTTTGGCTTAGCGACCACGTTATATCCCGATGAATATAACTATCAAACAGAGGCATATAGCCCGACATCCGCGCCGCTGGATCTCGTGCAAGTTATCCAGCAACTGCATGCTAGTTTAGATCCGCGGACAGTCTTTGCCTGCTACGGCAAAGTGCTGGGACAACATCTGCCTATACAAGGGGTTCGACTACAATTTGAGCAATATAAATTAAGCTGGGGTAAACGTTATGGGATTAGCCTTAAACGGCAGATCATTTGCGGCGGGACACCAGTTACACTGCAGTATCAACTGTTAACGCCGCTAACGCCCTCACAGAGCATCAGCTTGCAAGAAATAGAGCCGCTCTTGTTACAACCATTGCTGAATGCCATGCAGTACCAAGAAATGTCGATGCAGGCGATGTTTGACTCCCTAACGGGTCTTGGAAATCGTCACTATTACAGCCAAAGCCTGAAAAACGCGGTGGCCAGGGCTCACAGAAAACAGGGAACGGTGTCACTTATTGTGTTGGATTTGGATAATTTTAAGCAGCTTAACGATAAGTATGGTCACAAATGCGGTGACTATATTTTGAAGGAGTTTGGTGACATTATCCGTAGCAGTATCCGTAGTACAGATCAGGCTTTCCGCATCGGCGGCGATGAGTTTGTGGTCATAGTACAAGGTAATATTCATGCCGCGGGTTTACTGTGTGAGCGTATCGTCACTGCAACCAATGCCAATACTAGCTTCCATCAATTTGGCGTGAGCAGTAGCCTTGGGGCGGCTGAGGCGAGTGACACGATGGAAGCCGAACAACTCTATGAGCAGGCTGATAAAACTTTGTATCAAGCCAAAGCCTCGGGGCGTAATTGCTACAAGTTAAGCCCAGCCCAACTGTCTTAATCGAGCATGGATGCTGCTCACTGGCGATAAAGCATGGCAAATAGACTTTGCTATCCGATCGCATTCCCATCAAACTTAAGCCCGATATCATCCCCTTGGGCACAAAATGCCTTTTCGACCCAGAGACCAAAGGCCATCACCAGCTTATCGTTGTAGAACGCGAATCCTACATCAGTACGTAACCATGGCGGCACAGCGCATTCTTGCCATAACTTTTTCAGCTCGCGTCCCTTATCGCGAAAATGCGGCTGACAGCGAAATTGCCCCGGCAAGCCATAACGTAGACTCACCACTTCATCGGCGTTAGGTAAACGTAGCCGAGGGCCTGTGGTCACCAACGCAAATGGCACAATCTTGTCTTCAACCATTGTTGATGCTTGAGTCAATAAGGTCAGAATCTCTTGATGTAGGTCGCGCGCTGTAATGTGGGGCGCAGTAGATGGGGTTTCTCCACTATCCAGATAAAGCATCCCGGCAAAGCGGCGCAGAACACAGTCATTAATGCGGATATGGACCTTAGCATCCTCTTTAGCATGGATTAATTGCTGCAACATTTGCTGCAACTGCACGTAGGATGGCAGTGAAAATCCTTGGGACTCAATAAAGCCCCGCAGCAGTATCCCTTGCCATTCAATCGGTTGCGCTGCCAATTCAGTCAGCTTGAGTACAGTTTGCTCAGTAACAGCCGCCTTGGTTAACAGCTTAGGTAAACGCTCACTGACCACAGTTTCTACTATGGCTTGCTGCTCGGCACAAAGCTGGGCACTGCGACTGGCAGTTGTGGCGATACTTGGCCAGCGCGCTTTTAGGCGTGGGATAATCTCGAGGCGAAGAAAGTTACGATCGTACTTATCATCTTGATTACTCTCATCATCAATATGGACTAAATGTTGCGCTTTGGCAAAGGCTTCAATCATCTCGCGGCTAATATCAAGCAAAGGACGCACTTGTAAGCACTCCCCTTTGCCTGCTAATGAGAGTGGCTGAATGTGCCCCATGGCCGCTAAACCCTTAGGACCTTGGCCGCGTTTAAGGGCTAACAGAATTGTCTCGAGTTGATCATCTTCATGGTGAGCGGTGAGTAAGATATCCTGCGGATTAAGATGCGCTAAAATCGCCTGATAACGCGCTTTTCGCGCTACAGCCTCAACGCTCACCCGAGGACCAAGCTCGAGTTGCACCCGTTCTACCGTCACAGGTAAACCATACAGGGCCGCGCGTTCTTGGCAATGCTTAGCCCAAGCATCGGCATTGGGGCTCAAGCCATGATGTACATAAATCAATTGATAGCGTAAATCAGGACGCTGTTTAGCATATTCACTTAAGCCGTAGGCGAGCACTTCGGAATCGACTCCGCCACTGTAAGCGAGGACTAACTTGCTCCCCGCTTGAAAGGGTAAGCTATCTAAAAATCGCGCTATATGAACACTCAAATCCTGCGCCGCCATCCTCTTCCCCACTCAAAAACAACAGAAACCTAAGCTTGGTTCGACTTAAGACAGATATTACGATGGAAATACAATCCGCACTTTGTTCGGGCCGAGTAAACTTTCCAAGGCAAAGACCAACTCATCACTTGGGTTAACTCGCCAAGTTTCGGCCAATCTAAACTGCCCCTTGGCTTGAGCTTGGCTATAGTTAATCAGCACTGGCACAGCGCCATTACGCCATGGACTGATTGCCTGCTCAATGCCCTCGAGCATATTTGGGGTCAGCTGTGATGCCTCTAAATCGATTTCCAATGCACTGGCAAAATGGCTACGCGCCTCACTGATATCGATGATATTGCGCGCCGTCATCCGGTTTCCACCGGCAAAATCATCAAAACTCACCTCACCTTCACAGATCAGGATCCGATCCTTTTCCAGCAGGTGATTAAACTTCTCAAAGGCTTCAGTAAATAGCATCACCTCAAGCCGAGCGCTCTTATCATCTAAGGTCAGTAAGCCCATTTTTGAGCCACGTTTAGTGAGCATCACCCTGGTCGCCACGACGAGGCCCGCAGCCTTGACGGTTTTGCCCCGTTCGGTAGGATGCACATCCTTCAAGCGCCCAGAGGTGTAATGCTTAAGCTCTTTAAGGTATTGATTTATTGGGTGCCCAGTTAAATACAACCCTAATGTTTCGCGCTCGCCCTCAAGCCAAATTTTGTCCGGCCATGGGGTACATTCCACAAACTGTTGCTTGCTATCCTCAGGATCACTATTGAGCAAACCAAACATATCATGCTGACCAATAGCCTCAGCCTTCGCATGTTGGTCTGCTGCGCTAATGGCCTCGGGTAAGGTTGCCATCATCGACGCGCGGTGCGGTCCGAGGGAATCTAACGCTCCCGCACAGATAAGCTTTTCAATAACCCGTTTATTGAGCTTTTTTAGGTCGATACGGGCACAGAAATCGAATAAATCAACAAAGGGACCATCTTTACGCGCCTCTAAAATTGACTCAACTGGCCCCTCACCCACGCCTTTGATCGCACCAATGCCGTAGACAATCCGCAGATCATCATCAACGGTAAACTTAAATAATCCCTTATTCACATCCGGCGGAATGATGGTGAGCCCCATCCGCTCGCATTCATCCACTAAGGTCACAATTTTATCGGTGTTATCCATATCGGCAGACATTACAGCCGCCATAAATTGCGATGGAAAATGGGTCTTCAACCACAGCGTTTGATAGGAAACTAACGCATAGGCCGCAGAGTGAGACTTGTTAAAACCGTAACCAGCGAACTTTTCCACAAGGTCGAAGATTTTCATCGACAGCTCGCCGTCGACACCGTTTTTAATTGCGCCCTCTTTAAAAATACTCCGCTGTTTGGCCATCTCCTCAGGCTTTTTCTTACCCATAGCACGGCGTAACATGTCAGCGCCGCCTAAGGTATAACCTGACAATACCTGCGCAATCTGCATCACCTGCTCTTGGTACAAAATAATGCCGTAAGTGGGCGAAAGCAGTTCTTTTAAGGATTCATGCTGGTATTGAGAATCGGGGTAAGACACCTCTTCACGGCCATGCTTACGCTCGATAAAGTTATCCACCATGCCCGATTGCAACGGCCCTGGGCGAAACAATGCCACCAGAGCGATCATATCTTCGAAACAGTCGGGCTGTAGACGTTTAATCAAGTCCTTCATACCACGGGATTCGAGCTGGAATACCGCAGTGGTTTCATAACGTTGCAGCAATCTAAACGAGGCTGGGTCGTCTAGCGGAATCGCTTCAATGCGTATTGGTGGACGGCCATTTTTAACCTCCACCTTGTTGATCATCTCTAGCGCCCAATCGACGATAGTGAGCGTTCTTAACCCCAAGAAGTCGAATTTAACTAACCCTGCGGTTTCCACGTCGTTCTTATCGAACTGGGTTACCGGGTTTTTACCCTCAGCGTCGCAATATAGCGGCGAAAAGTCGGTGATCTTGGTAGGCGCAATCACCACGCCCCCCGCGTGCTTACCCGCGTTTCGAGTGACGCCCTCGAGTTTGCGGCACATGTCGATAAGATCTTTGACATCTTCATCGGCATCGTAGGATTCCTGCAATGCCGGTTCCACTTCAAAAGCTTTGGCCAGTGTCATCCCTGGCTCGGGTGGGATAAGCTTTGAAATGCGGTCGACAAAGCCATAGGGATGGCCCAGCACACGGCCGACGTCTCGGATAACCGCCTTAGCCGCCATGGTACCGAAAGTAATAATCTGCGATACCGCTTCACGGCCGTACAACTCAGCCACGTGGTCAATGACCTCGTCGCGTCGATCCATACAGAAGTCAACGTCGAAGTCGGGCATCGACACCCGTTCTGGGTTCAAGAAACGTTCGAACAGCAGGTCAAATTCGAGGGGGTCTAAGTCGGTAATCTTAAGGGCATAGGCCACAAGCGAACCCGCGCCCGAACCACGGCCAGGACCAACGGGAATCCCGTTGTCCTTACCCCACTGAATAAACTCCATCACGATCAAGAAGTAACCAGGAAAGCCCATCTGGTTGATTACTTTTAGTTCTACATCGAGACGCTCGTCATATTCACCGCGACGCTCGGCGCGCACCTGTGGGTCGGGGAATAAGAATGCTAAGCGCTCTTCGAGCCCCTTCTTAGAGCGATCAACCAAATAATCCTCAATCGACATATCGCCAGTGGGGAAGTTAGGTAAGAAGTATTCGTTTAAACGAATAGTGACGTTACAACGCTTAGCAATTTCAACGGTATTGGCAAGGGCTGCGGGGATGTCAGCAAACAGCTCACACATTTCCTCTTCACTGCGAAGGTACTGCTGCTCACTGTACTTTTTAGGACGGCGTGGATCGGCGAGCGTAAAACCATCGTGAATCGCGACCCGTATTTCATGGGCTTCGAAGTCCTCTGGCTTTAAAAACACCACCTGATTTGTAGCCACCACAGGAATACCCTTTTCCTGCGCTAATCCCACCGCCATGTGCAGATAACGCTCTTCATCGGGGCGTCCGGTGCGTAACAACTCAAGGAAATAACGTCCCTCAAAATGCTGCTGATAGAACTCGCATAACGACTCAACCTGAGTATTGTTGCCCTTCAGCAGCGCCTTACCCACATCCCCTTCTTTGCCCCCAGACAGCAGCAAAATGCCTTGGTTATATGTGACCAACCACTCTTGGTCAATCACTACGCGACCTTGAACATGCCCGCGTAAATAGGCTTGGCTGATGATTTGGGTGAGGTTTTGATAGCCCTCATTATTCATCGCAATAATGGTTAATGCGCAAAACTCGCCATCAAAACCAGGCACTTGCATCCAAAAGTCCGCGCCAATAATCGGTTTGATCCCTGCGCCATGGCAACCGCCGTAAAACTTCACTAGACCACAGAAGTTATTTTGATCTGTTAAAGCCACCGCCGCCATCCCATGCGCTTCAACTTGAGCAAGGATTGGCTTGACCTTAGCCACACCATCGGACATAGAAAAGTCACTGTGGACACGCAGATGCACAAAACGAGGATCGGACATAATTAGAATTATCTTTGAATAGCAGGTTAACAATCACTAAAAAAGCAGACTAGCAAAGTCACCGCTCTTGGGCTAGTGACTTTGCTCTCAAGCTGAAGTGAAAACACCCAATCGGTGTTAACGCTCCAGTAATGCCTTGACGGGTTTGAAACTTTTACGATATTGATCGAACACACCATGCTCGGCGATGGCGTCAAAATGCGCCTTCGTTGGATAGCCCTTATGCTTAGCAAATCCATACTGTGGATAAGCGGCATCGAGGGCATCCATCTCCCGATCGCGGGTCACTTTGGCAATAATCGAGGCTGCACTGATGCTGGCAATCAGGCCATCACCCTTGACTATGCTATGGCTCGCCAAAGACAGCCCTTGGTGAGTAAACGCCGGGCTGCGATTACCATCGACTAAAACTAACTCGGGCGCACGTGCAAGCCCTGCCACCGCGCGCTGCATGGCAAGCATAGTGGCATGCAGGATATTCAGCTCATCAATTTCCGCAGGACTTGCCCGCCCCACATGAAAGCTTAAGGCTTTTTCACAAATCTCATCGAATAATGCCTCGCGGCGCTTCTCGCTGAGCTTTTTAGAGTCATTTAAGCCCCAAATAGGTCGATTAGGATCGAGGATCACCGCAGCGGTGACGACATCGCCAACGAGGGGACCACGGCCAACTTCATCCACACCCGCCACTAAACCTGTTGAGAAGGTGGCGATATCGGTGTCGGTCAGCGTCTTAAATACCGCCATTAGTTCACATCCTTAACATCAACCAGAGCCAAAACCGCCTCTGCCGCCTTCTGGCTGGCATCGCAACGCAGCAGTTGATGCAAACGTTCAAACTCGGCTTTGATTGGTGCAAAGTCGCGGTTAAGTTCAACGCCAACCGCGGCAGCTATTTTCTCTGGCGTGCAATCATGCTGAATAAGCTCTGGTACCACATCTCGCCCCGCTAATAAATTTGGCAGCGAGAAACGATTCACCTGCATCATGCTCTTGGCAATACGATAGGTCAGTGGACTCACGCGGTACGCCACCACCATTGGGCGTTTAATCAGCATGGCCTCTAACGTCGCTGTACCCGAGGCGAGTAAAATACCATCGGCAGCGGCCATCACTTCGCGTGACTTGCCTTCCACCATGTGAATTTCTAAATCCGGCGCATAATCTTTTAACGCTTGTTCAAACTGCTCACGGCGCTGTTGATTCACTAAAGGCGTCACAAAGCGAATATCGGGAAATTGCTGCTTGATAAGTAGCGCCGCCTTCACAAAGGGCTCAGCCAATTGCTTTAGCTCACCGCCGCGCGAACCAGGTAAAATCGCGAGATATTCAGCCTCAGGATCTAACTCCAGCAATTGACGCGCACTTGCTTTATCACTCTCAAGCGGAATGTCGTCGGCTAAAGTATGACCGACAAAGGTACAAGGCACTTGATGCTTATCGTAGAAGGCTTTCTCGAAGGGCAATAATGACAGCACCATATTAGTCGCCTTGGCGATTTTAAAGATCCGCTTAGGCCGCCATGCCCACACCGAAGGACTCACATAGTGAACGGTTTTAATCCCCTGAGCCTTTAATTTAAGCTCGAGACCGATATTGAAATCCGGCGCATCAATACCGATAAAGCAATCAGGCTTAAGCTCGGTGATGGACTTAATTAACGAAGCTCGGACATGGAGCAGGCGTGGCAGGCGCGATAGCACTTCAACTATCCCCATCACGGCTAATTCTTCCATCGCGAACAGGGATTCGAAGCCTAAGGCTTCCATACGAGGTCCACCAATACCAACAAAACGGGCATTGGGATGTGCTTTTTGCAGCGCGGCCATCAAACCCGCACCTAAAATATCGCCGGAGAGTTCTCCGGCGACCATTGCAAACACTAATTGAGATTTTTTGCTCATAAACCAATCATATCTGACAAGTGAATGGCACCGCAGCGATAACCTCTGCCATGGCATTTTCTAACGCAGAATGTCACGAGCAGTGCCTATGAATGGCATAGTCTAGAGTCGAAACTCTTAACGCATCATGCCGCTAACGAATAATGCCGCGACCCGAAGATTTGACAAACTCAACGAGCAACTTAACTTGCGCGTCATTTTGTGCATCTTCGGCAAGTGCCTCAACCGCTTCTTCAACCGTCAGGCTGCTACGATATAAGGTTTTATAAGCGCGGCGCACCGCTAATTGAGTTTCCTTAGAGAAACCTCGGCGCTTCATACCTTCGCTGTTTAAGCCGCGAGGGATAGCTGGTTGTCCCGCAGCCATCACAAAGGGTGGTACATCCTGTAATAATAACGAACATCCCGCAGTAAAGGCGTAGGCACCGATATGCACAAACTGGTGGACGCCAGTCATGCCACCGAGAATCGCCCAGTCACCGACATGCACATGGCCTGCGATAGACGCATTATTGGCCATAATTACGTTATTGCCGACCACACAGTCGTGAGCAATGTGCACGTAGTTCATAAACAGGTTGTTTGAACCAATACGGGTTTCGCTATTGTCTTGAACGGTTCCACGGTGAATAGTGACATGCTCACGGATAACATTGTTATCGCCAATGATAAGGCGTGTAGGCTCACCTGCGTATTTTTTATCTTGGCATTCTTCACCCACAGAGGCGAATTGAAAAATACGGTTGCCTTTACCTATCACCGTTGGCCCCTTCACCACCACGTGGGAGCTTAACCAACAATCGTCACCAATCTCGACACCCGCGCCCACATAACTCCATGGACCTATGGTGACATTTTTACCAATTTTTGCATCGGGATGCACAAACGCTAATGTATCTATCACTGATTAATCTCTCTGCGGGCACACATGATTTCAGCGGAACAAACCACTTCACCATCCACTTTGGCCTCACCATAGAAAACGCCAATCCCGCGGCGCTCTTTAATCATTTTGACTTCAAAATGGATTTGATCACCGGGTTCGACTACACGTCTAAAACGTGCATTATCAATACCCGCAAAATAATACAACACACCAGGTGGTGGCACATCGTCACTCATGGTCTTAAAAGCAAGCAGACCAGTGGCCTGCGCCATTGCTTCTAAAATCAGCACGCCGGGCATCACAGGCTGGATCGGGAAATGCCCCTGAAAGAAGGGCTCATTAATCGTCACGTTTTTAATCGCATGGAGACTCTCACCGGGGGTGAAATCCAGTACGCGATCGATTAATAGGAATGGATATCTATGGGGCAGATACTTAAGGATCTCCGAAATATCCATAGTGTTCATTTGATTAGACACGAACCTAGTTCCTCAAAATTGCCTTAGGGCAATTACTCTGGTGTATTTAAATTTTTTTCCAACGTCTTCACGCGCTGGAACAGTTCATCCAATTGACGGAAGCGAACTGTGTTTTTACGCCACGTTTTGTTATCCATAGCAACCGTGGCTGATGAATACAAACCAGGCTCACGCATATTACCAGTAATGTTGGTCGCGCCAGAAATATGCACACCATCGGCAATGGATAAATGGCCAGCAATGGCACAATTTCCACCAATAATACAGTACTTACCAATAGTGACACTGCCCGCAATCGTGGTACTGCCTGCGATAGCTGTATTTTCACCAATAATATCGTTATGGGCGACCTGCACTTGGTTGTCGATAATCACACCATTGTGGATTTCTGTATGGCCTAATGCACCGCGGTCAATCGTTGAATTAGCACCGATTTCGACGCGATCACCAATGCGCACACCGCCAGTTTGAGGGATCTTAACCCACTGTCCGCGCTCATTAGCGTAACCAAATCCATCGGAGCCAATAACGGCACCGGAATGAATAATACAGTCTTGGCCTAAATGGACATTGTGATACAGGGTGACATTGGCCCATAACCGGCTATTTGAGCCTATGATGGAGTCTTGTCCAATCACAGTACCCGCACCAATTTGTACATTTTCACCGAGGATAACATTGGCACCAATCACCACATTAGCACCAATTGCCACGCCTTCACCTAACTGGGCAGAAGGGTCAATTTGCGCCGTGGGATGAATACCCATCGCTGCCTTGGGCGTGGTATCTAACAACTGCGCCACACGAGCAAACCCCACATAGGGATCTTTTACGACTAACGCAGTGCCAGGATAGTCCTGCGCATCTTTAGCCGACAATAACACCGCGCTCGCTTGAGTTGACTCAAGCTGAGCACGGTATTTGCTGTTGGCTAGAAAAGAGATTTGTCCCGCTGTGGCATGTTCAAGCGTTGCAACACTGTTGATCACTAAGGTTTCATCGCCTTGGACAACGCCATCTAATATCAGGCTTAGCTCTTTTAAAGTCACACTTTTCATCAATTACTTGCCTTTGCTTAAGGCTTCAACCACTTTGCCACTGATGTCAGCATTTGGCTTAACATAAATGACTGCACCACGCTGTAAAACTAAATCGTATTTTTCTTTTTCAGCGATAGTGTTAATGGCTTTTTGAACCTTAACTAACAGTTTGTTTTGCTCTTCGCCTTGGCGACGACGTAAGTCCTCATCCAACGCCTTACCTTTCAACTGATATTCAGATTTTAGCGCTTCCATTTTACGAACCAGCTCAGTTTTTTGCGTGTCATTCATTAACGCGCCATCACGTTGCTGCTTCTCCATCAGAGAGCGCATTTCTTCTTGCATTTTCTGAACTTCAGACATGCGATCACCAAACTCTGACTTCAGAGACTGCATGATTTGCTCACGTTGAGGTAACTGCTCAAACACAGCGCCCATATCAACTACAGCAATATTTTCCGCCTGCGCAGCTAAAGGTGCACCTAATAAAGCTAACGTCACTAGGGCACGGTTTACCATCTTGTTCAAAATAGACTCCTTGTTACCTTTGTTATATTCAGCAAAACTTGCCGAGTGTATGCCTTTTAAAAAGTTTTGCCAATATTGAACGAGAAGATCTCTGTTTGATCGCCTTCGTACTCTTTAATCGGCCATGCCAAGCTGAATACCATAGGGCCCATTGGTGATAACCACTGTAAGCTTACCCCCCAAGATGCTCTTATACGCGCTGGGTCACTGTAGTCTTGTAACTTATCAAACTCTTCAGCGGGTAAGGTTTGATATTTGGCAAAATCAAACTCGGTATCCCACACGTTACCGGCATCGAGGAAGAAGCTGGTACGTACAGAGTTGGTATAAGCCTCATCCAAGAATGGCGTCGGTACAATAAACTCTAAACTCGCAGTTGCGATAGCGTTACCACCGATTGAACGGCCAGAGCTTACCTGAATACTGTTTGGATCGCCCGGTAAACTACAACCGTCACCCGATGGATCCGGCGCACAGGGTTCACTTCCACGGAAAAGATAGAAGGAACGCGGACCTACGGAGTTAGACTTAAAGCCACGCAGTGAGGTGCTACCGCCTGAGTAATAGTTTTCCCAAAATGGAAGGATCTGGTCATTATCGTTAAATTGACCATAACCATTACCATAGCCTAAACGACCACGTGCCAAGACCACAAAACTTTGACTGCGGTTGAGAGGGAAATAGTAGTTGGTATCGAAGTCAGTCTTGAAGTACTGCAGATCTGATCCAGGTACAGTCATCTTACCGCTTAAACGCTGTGATGAACCGTCTGTTGGGAAGGTTCCTCGGTTTAAGGTACTGCGATACCAACCTAAACTCAGCTCAAAGTTATCAAAACTTAAGTCTGCATTTGGATCATCTTCACGGTAAATATTGTAGAAACGCAACGCCTGTTCATAGGCAGAGATTTCTGAAATCGTGTTATGACGATAACCAATACCGCCGTTGATACGGTTGTATTCGTTAATCGGGAAACCAGAGTTTAGCGCTACCCCATAGGAGCTGTTTTTATAGCGTTCAAGGTTGGCTTCGTTCGCATCGAACTCGTTCCAGTAAACACTACCGCCTAAGCTCACACCATCTTTAGTCCAATATGGATCGGTGTAAGATAAGTTGACGTTTTTAGAGTACTTGTTGGTACTTAAACTCACACCCGCTTGGTTACCCGTGCCGAGGAAGTTATTTTGCTGCACACCAAACTGTAGGCTTAGACCTGATTCAGTACCATAACCGACACCGGCGTTAAATGAGCCAGAAGGCTGCTCTTTCACCTTAACCGCTACATCGACTAAATCGTCAGTACCGGGCACTTGAATGGTCTCGGTATCGACGGTCTCGAAGAAGCCTAAACGGTTCAAACGGGCTTTAGATTGCTCAACCTGCGCAGAGTTTAACCAAGCACCTTCCATCTGACGCAGTTCGCGACGCATCACTTCATCTTTAGTGACAGTATTACCGGTAAAGTTGATGGAGCGAACATACACACGCTTACCAGGTTTGATATTGATGTTTAAGGTCACTTCCTTGGTCTTATCATCAATTTCAGGGTAGGTTTTCACTTCAGGGTAAGCGTAACCGAAACGGCCTAAGTATTTGCTGTACATTTCTTCGGTGAAGGTCACATCACCGCCGTTGTACATATCGCCCGCCTTGATAGGCAGAATCGATTTCATCAACTCTTCACGACCCATCAGATCGCCCGTGAGGTTAACGCCTTTTACCTTGTACTTCTCACCTTCATTGACGTTGATAGTGATGTACAAGCCTTTACGGTCTGGGGTCATCGCCACTTGAGTCGAGGTAACTTCAAAGCGAATATAACCCTTGTTGTGGTAATAGGTTTTAATCGTCTCAAGGTCGGCTTGAAGCTTTTGCTTCTGATAGCGACGCTCACCAAACAGATCCCACCAAGCCACATAATCTTTCAGTTCTAACATGCCGATAAGCTCAGCATCGGTGAACTCATGATTACCGACCACGTTAATTTGGCGGATTTCGGCCGCTAAACCTTCAGTAAATTTGAACTTAAGTTCGACACGGTTCCGAGGCAAGTTAATCACCTGCGCCTCAACTTTGGCGCCGTATTTACCCACGCCGTAGTAGAAGTCTTGTAATCCCTTCTCGATGCCAGTCAGCATTGTGCGGTCTAAAGATTCGCCGACTTTAACGCCTGAGCCGTCCAGACTTTCCTGTAACTGCTCATCTTTAATGTCTTTGTTGCCTTCAAATGTCACAGCACTGATGGTTGGTCTTTCGGTGACTTTGACAATCAACACGCCGCCATCATGACTGACTGAGATATTCTCAAAGTTAGTTGAGGCATACAGGCTTTTAATGGCTTGCTGAATTTTTAACTGATCTACAGTGTCGCCCACTTTCACTGGTAAGCTTAACAAGGCAGCACCCAGTGCGACTCGCTGCAAACCTTCAACTTGGATGTCGGTCACTTCAAAGGGTTGGAAAGTATCCGCCAACACAGTCCCTGAAAACGACGCACCGACGAATAACATCGAGGCAAAAAGTTTATTCAATCTCATAGAGCACTTCTAATTATTAGTCTGTCCTTGCTCAGAGTCGGGCAAAATCATTGAAGAGCGCAATGCTCATCAACATCAGCAGTAATGCTGCCCCAAATCTGAATCCTATTTCCTGTACCTTTTCAGATACAGGCTTACCAGTTATTACTTCAACGAAGTAATACAGCAGGTGTCCCCCATCGAGCACAGGCAATGGCAGCAAGTTAATGATGCCTAAATTGACACTGATAAGCGCGAGGAAACCGAGAAAGTAAACCAAGCCATAGTTTGCACTATTGCCCGCACCCTGTGCGATTGAGATAGGTCCACTTAAGTTTTTCACTGACACATCGCCAGTAAATAATTTGCCAATCATCTTAAAGCTCACGACAACAAGTTGCCATGTTTTATCGGCTGCGATAGCAAAAGATTCGATTGGCCCATATTCTAGCTGTAATCGCATATTCTCAGGCCATTGTGCCTGAGCCGGGCTCACCCCAAGCACGCCGACATCTTTACCATCGCTATTTTTAACACTTGCTGGTGTCACCGAGATGGCAAATTGCTCGCCATTACGGCGCACGGTTAACTCCACAGGCACATTGGCAGAATGCTGAATAATGTCAACAAAAGCTTGCCAATCGGTATATTGCTGGCCATTGATAGCCACTAAGGTATCACCGACCTTCAGATCACTCTTAGCCGCTGCACTGCCTTCACTGATGAGCGCAATTTGTGGCTCAATCGCAGGGCGATACACGCCCAAGCCCAGTGCCGTGATCGGTGACTCTTTCTCAGGGTCGAAACGCCATTGACGGGTGTCTAAAGTGTAAGTACGAGTATCGGTATCAAGTCCCTGTAAACCGTTAAGGGGCGCAAGGGATAGTGTTAAACTGTCATCACCAATATGGCCAACAAGCGCCAAATTGACTTCTTCCCAATTCCGTACCGGCTGGCCTGAAATCGCCGTCACTTGCATCGGCTCAGTGACTTGGATTTGTGCCGCCGCAGTGCCAGGTGTCGTTGAGGTAATGACTGGCTTTAGCGATGGCACACCAATTAAATACATAAAATACAGTGCGATAATCGCAAAAATAAAGTTCGCAATGGGGCCAGCCGCCACAATGGCTATACGTTGCCACACGCTTTTACGGTTAAAGGCCTGATCTTTTAAGTTATCGGGGACATCTTCAACACGCTCATCGAGCATTTTGACATAGCCACCCAGCGGGATCATGGCAATAACATATTCAGTACCATCTTGACCGACTTTGCGCCAAATCGCCTTACCAAAACCAATCGAAAAACGCTCAACTTTCACACCACAGCGGCGCGCAACATAGAAATGGCCGTATTCGTGGGCAGTAATTAACAGCCCAAGTGCTACGATAAAAGAACCTAAGTTCCACAAAAAATCTAACATTCCACTCCTTACGTCATCAGTAAATCCACTCAAGCCTCGTCAACAAGAGGCCTAAGCAAATTTCGCTAGTAATTCACGGGCATATATCCGTGTTTGTGCATCGAGAGCAATGATATCTTCGATGCTGGTCATCGCCCGTTTAGGCACCGACGATAAACAGGCTTCGTTCACCTTGGCGATATGGGTAAACCCAATCTTGCCTTGTAAAAACGCCTCCACGGCGATTTCATTGGCCGCATTGAGTACCGTAGTCGCTTCTTGCCCTTGGGCACAAGCGGCAATCGCTAAAGCCAAACAGGGGAAGCGATTAAAGTCTGGCTCACAAAAGCTTAACTGTCCGACTTTGAAAAAATCCAAAGGTTCAACACCGGAGCGAATTCTTTGCGGATAGGACATACAATGCGCAATCGGTGTACGCATATCCGGGTTACCCATCTGCGCGATCACACTGCCATCGCGGTATTGCACCATAGAATGAATAACACTTTGCGGATGAATAACCACCTTTAGTTGATCTTTCTGGGTATTGAACAACCAGCGTGCTTCGATAAACTCCAAGCCCTTATTCATCATCGTGGCGGAGTCGACCGAAATTTTCGGCCCCATTGACCAATTTGGATGTTTGCAAGCCTGTGCTGGCGTCATTGCCGCAAGACTTGACAGCTCGGCGGTTAAAAATGGACCACCAGAACCGGTGAGCAAAATATGGGAAATACCTGACGCCGCTAAATCACAGCGCCCTAAATTAGCCTGCACTTCTTCGGGTAAGCATTGGAAAATCGCATTGTGTTCACTGTCAACCGGCAACAACGTGGCGCCAGAGCGTTTCGTTGCCTCAATAAACAGCTCGCCGGACATCACCAGCGCCTCTTTATTGGCGAGCAATACCCGCTTACCCGCCTTCACCGCCGCCAGAGTCGGGACTAAACCCGCCGCGCCGACAATCGCAGCCATCACGGTATCAACCACTGAGGAAGTGACTAAGGCAATAAGCTCATCCTCGCCACTTGTGACTTGGATATTAAGCGCCGCAGGTAATTGCGTCTTGAGTGCTAATGCAGCATTAGGATCGACCATATGGGCGACCTGCGGGCGATGGGCTAAACACAGGGCGAGCATCTTGTCGACACTCGCATTCGCCACTAAAGCATACACTCGATAGGCTGAAGGGTTGGCCGAAATCACACTTAAGGTACTGGCACCAATCGAGCCTGTCGCACCCAAAATCACCATATTTTGCATAGCGTTACATCCAAAATGCAATGTAGATTAGGGTAAACACCGGCAAGGCTGCTGTCAGGCTGTCGATGCGGTCGAGCACGCCGCCATGTCCAGGCAAAATCGTGCCCGAATCTTTAATGCACGCAGCGCGTTTAAACATACTCTCAGATAAATCGCCAAGGGCTGAAATCAGTGCCACAAAAATGGTCACCGCAACCACTAAGCCTAACTCCTGCTCAGGGGATATATACATAACACCCGCAACAACAATTAGTGTAGTCACTAGGCCACCGAGCAAACCCTCTAAGGTTTTAGCTGGGCTAACTGCGGGCATAAGCTTAGTTTTACCGACAGCTTTGCCCACAAAATACGCCCCAGAATCCGCAGCCCAAACGATCAACATCACCAATAATACTAGCGATGCCCCATAGTAAGGCGATATTTGCGAACTAATCGATTTAAGGGCAATCAGTGCCACAAAACAAGGTACTAAAGTCAATTGTCCAAACATGGACTTTAGCATCGGACTCTTTTGCCACAATTTGGCGCTTTTAGGATAAGTGACCACCAGCAGCAGTGACACCATCCACCACAAAGTACCTATGGTAACCACGGCAAGATAAATGGGATGAATTTGCCCCCGAAGCCAAATGGTGTCGGCGGGAACAATTAAATTAAGAGCGATCAGTAAAATACCGACCGTACAAGTAAAACTCCATTGGGTGACATCACATTGACTATCGATGATCCTGCCCCACTCCTTAGCGGCGATCAGAAACACGGCGATCAAGGCCCAAGCAAAGTACTCAACGGGGAGTAAATAGATTGCTCCCAAAACTAATGGAATCAACCAAATTGCTGTTATTATACGTTGTTTTAGCAAAAAAAATCCCTCATGACGTTTTACAATGCGCGCATCTCATCAATTTGACTTCCGGTCAAACCAAAACGGCGCTGGCGACTGGCAAACGTGGCAATCGCTTCATGAAAAGCCTGTTCATCAAAATCAGGCCAAAGGGTGTCCAAAAACACCAACTCAGCATAGGCAGCCTGCCAGAGTACAAAATTGCTGATCCGGTAGTCCCCACCCGTACGGATCATTAAATCAACTTCACTCTGATTTTGCATGCACAAATGTTCACTCAAGGCTTCTTCAGTGAACTGACTGCTGGTCATTTCGCCAGTTTCAACCTTTTCAGCTAACTTTTGCGCAGCTTGCAGTATGTCCCAACGACCGCCGTAATTGGCCGCCACATTCAATATCAATCCCGTATTGCTCGCAGTTTTCGCTTCTGCGGCACGAATTTGCTTTTGTAAACGCGCAGAAAAGCGACTGATATCGCCGATGATATTCAATTTGACCTGGTTTTTATCGAGTAACTTAATTTCCCGCTGTAATACGGTAAAAAACAGTTCCATCAATAAGCTGACTTCTTTATCGGGTCTACGCCAATTTTCGCTAGAAAACGCAAATAGCGTCAGCGATTGTATCCCTAACTGGCTGGCCGCGCTCACCGCACGTCTCACCGCTTTAACCCCAGCCTTATGCCCCATCACTCGTGGCTTGCCCTGGATTTGGGCCCAACGTCCATTACCATCCATAATAATCGCAACATGCTTAGGTAATGACTGTTTAACGAGTTCGGGTAATATCTCCGGTAAGCTTGTCTGAGCACAAGCATCCGCCTCAGTCGGCCTAGATTGCGGATCAAATTCCACTGTGGATGACATCTAATACAACCCTTTAAAATAGACAAACGCCGTGTAGTATACCCCTACACGGCGTAGCAACTCTAGCTTATAGCGCTTGAGATTAGACTTCCATCAACTCAATTTCTTTGGCCGCTAAAATCTCATCGACCTTCTTAATGTGAGCATCGGTGAACTTTTGTACTTCCTCTTCGAAGCGGCGAACATCATCTTCAGTGCATTCTTTAGCTTTTTCGAGTTTCTTCACGTCAGAAATCGCATCGCGACGTACGTTACGAATCGCCACTCGACCACCTTCGGCCTCAGCACGTACTACTTTGATAAAGTCTTTACGACGCTCTTCCGTCAGTGCGGGTAATGGGATACGTAAGGTTGCACCCGCTGACATAGGGTTTAACCCTAAATCAGAGCTCATGATCGCTTTCTCAACCGCTTGGATTGCACTACGGTCAAATACGGTTACTGACAAAGTACGTGCATCTTCAACACCCACGTTCGCCACTTGGTTCAGTGGTGTCATAGTGCCATAGTAAGATACTTGGATTGAGTCCAGTAGGCTTGGGTGTGCACGACCAGTACGTACTTTAGCCATTTGGTTTTTGGTCGCGTCAACGCATTTACCCATGCGCTCTTGAGCATCTTTTTTAATATCTGCAATCACGTTAAATGTCCTTCTTGGTCATTGAATAACTTATTTCGCTTTGATCATTGTGCCTTCTTCTTCACCCATGACCACTCGGCGCAGGGCGCCAGGTTTATTCATGTTGAATACTAGGATTGGCATGTCATGGTCACGCGCCATAGTAAAGGCTGCTAAGTCCATTACTTTTAATTCTTTATCCAGTACTTCAGTGTACGTTAAGTCATCGTACTTCACTGCTTCTGGATTTTTCATCGGGTCGTCAGAATAAACGCCGTCAACTTTAGTGCCTTTTAGCACGACTTCTGCTTCGATTTCAATGCCGCGTAAGCAAGCAGCAGAATCGGTAGTACAGAATGGATTACCAGTACCCGCAGCAAAAATCACCACACGGCCTGATTTTAATAAGCTGATCGCCTCAGCCCAATTGTAGTCGTCACACACCCCTTTTAATGGGATAGCCGACATCAGACGAGCATTAACATAGGCACGGTGCAGGGCATCACGCATGGCCAAGCCGTTCATAACCGTTGCCAGCATACCCATGTGATCGCCCACCACACGATTCATGCCCGCTTTTGCTAAGCCTTCACCGCGAAATAGATTACCACCACCAATGACCACACCCACCTGAATGCCTAACTCTACCAGCTCTTTGACTTCTTGAGCCATGCGATCTAACACTTTAGGATCGATGCCGAAGCCTTCGTCGCCCATCAGTGCTTCGCCACTTAATTTTAGAAGAATGCGTCTAAATGCAGGTTTTGGATTGGTGCTCATAATTTTTATATCCTGGTCATAACAAGACCGCAGCCATTGCTGCGGTCTTGGGGGTATTTAGCGTTGGCGATTAAGCCTTTTTAGAAGCAGCGATTTGAGCAGCAACTTCAGCTGCGAAATCTTCTTCTTTCTTCTCAATACCTTCACCCACTTCTAAACGAATGAAGTTAGTGACTTTCGCGCCTTTCTCTTTCAAGAATTCGCCAACAGTTTTCTTTGGTTCCATGATGTAAGCTTGACCAGTCAGAGAAATCTCACCAGTAAACTTCTTCATACGACCAACAACCATTTTCTCTGCGATTTCAGCAGGTTTGCCTTCATTCATAGAGATTTCGATTTGCAGAGCTTGTTCACGAGCGAAAACGTCAGCTGGAACGTCTTCTGGGTTAACGTATTCAGGCTTAGAAGCGGCA
>AACY020092194.1_pt1 | contig 37497 bp, 28 predicted proteins | sample 267378 | NCBI WGS metagenome assembly AACY02 (sample SAMN02954345, study PRJNA13694) | marine metagenome | biome: aquatic; feature: ocean; material: water; isolation source: isolated as part of a large dataset composed predominantly from surface... | reverse complement strand
AACCAGTCTAACGCCTGCGCCACCATGGCCTTGTTAATTTGCGCATTGACTTGCACAAAGTTGCCAGGGGTAAAGGTTAAGCTCACAGGCGTTGCATCGGCTTTATCATCGAGCAGCTGATAGACGGGCAATAACAGCGAGCCATTCACCCCATGGAACTCACCGTCGTTGTCTTGCAAACAAATATGGATTTGATGCTGCTCGGCAAACTGCGCAAGCTTTACCATGTCCTTATCGTTTAAGGATTTAGTGATTCGAATTACCGCAAAATGACCATTTGTCGGCGTCAATCAATTCTAAGTGCCCAAGACTCGATTTGGCCGCAAGTTGATTAAGTAACTTAGCAAACGGGGCGATTAAATCCGATAAGGGCTTAGCCAAGACTAAACAGCTATCAATAGGCACCACTTGGTTGCTGCTCGATGCACGAAACCCAAGGCTTAACTGCTTGGTATTTTTATCAAATAACGTTGCAAGTCGGGCGCGGCGGCGATAGTGCCAACCTTCGCCCGTCAATGCGGGCACTGAGTTGCCTTCGGCGCCGGCAAATTTGGCCATAATATCAATCAAGGCCGCCGACTTATGCTCACGCTGGCCAGCTAATGACATATGCTGCAAATCACAGCCACCACAGCTTTGGTAGTGTGGACATAGCGGCGTGACTCGCTCAGCGCTTGGCGTCTCGACTTTAATCAGCTTGGCTCGGGCATAGTTTTTCTTTTGTTCGGTCAGCTGCGCCTGCACGATTTCACTGGGCAAAGCGCCGGGGATAAATACGACTTTTCCCTGATGTTGTGCTATACCTGCCCCAAGGTGATCGAGCTGTTGCACGCTAAAGGATTGCTTCGCGGACAATTGCTTGGAACTATTTGGTTTTGCTTTAAAAAATTGTGCCATTTCGGCCTCTAAATCAATAAAAAACTGGTCAAGACCGCCCTTTTTCTGGCAGTCTTATAAAATTATATCGTCCCTAGAACTTAGGAAACTGCGCTGCGGCTATGAACCCTGTCAACAACATGACCAAATACAGCTTACGTTCCTGGGTTCTGGTGCTTGCGCTTGCGCCGACGATCTTAGTCGGTATTCTGCTGGGCAGCTACTTTACCATAAATCGCTTCTATGAACTCGAAGATACGCTGATTGAACAGGGCAGTAATATTATCGAGCCTTTAGCGATTGCCAGCGAAGTGGGACTGGTCGGTAATGATAGGGAAGCAACGAAAAGACTCCTTGCCGCAGCCCAACTCAATAAATCCACGCTGGTTAAATCGATTGCGATTTTTGATATCCATAATCAACTCTTTGTTACATCGCACTACCATAAAGATTTCGAGATCATGCGCTACAAAGAGGCGCTAACCAATCTTCACAAAACCGAAATTGAACATGTAGGCGACAGCCTTATTCTACGCACACCGATCTTTGCCACCGCTCAGCCTACGGGTGGCGAGCCTGCAAATTTTGATATCCAAACCGATAATGGCGAGTTACTCGGCTATATTTCGGTCATTATCAATAAAGAACGCGCCTTGCTAGAGCAACACAGAGCCGCCGTGGCCGCCTTTATTATCGTGTTGATTGGGGTGCAATTGAACCTGTTGTTTACCTTTCGTCTGGTTAAAAACGTCACCCAGCCGATTACCGAAATGGTGCGGGTGGTCGCCAAAATCCGTGAGGGTAAACTGGATGCGCGGCTCGAAGGCAATCTTATCGGCGAGCTGGATCTGCTAAAACGCGGCATTAATGCCATGGCAGGATCGTTATCGGAATACCACGATGAGATGCAGCAAAATATCGATCAGGCGACCTCGGATCTGCGGGAAACCTTAGAGCAGATTGAGATCCAAAACGTCGAGCTCGATTTAGCCAAAAAACGCGCGTTAGAAGCCAGCCGCATTAAGTCAGAGTTTTTGGCGAATATGTCCCATGAACTGCGAACACCGCTTAATGGTGTGATTGGTTTTGCCCGTCAGCTCGTTAAAACCCCGCTGCACTCGAGCCAAGTCGATTACATTAATACCATTGAGCGCAGCGCGACTAACCTACTGGCGATTATCAACGATATCCTCGACTTCTCGAAACTTGAAGCCGGTAAAATGGTGTTAGAAAACATGCCATTTGGTTTAAGGGAAACCCTAGGTGAGACAATCACTTTAATCTCCGGCAGTGCGCAGGCCAAAGGGCTTGAGTTAGTGGTTGATATTGCGCCGAATGTCCCCGACAACGTTAACGGCGATGCCATGCGTGTATGCCAAATTATCAATAATTTAGTGGGCAATGCTATCAAGTTTACCGACTCAGGCAGCGTACTGGTTAAATTAGAATTACAAGCGCAGACCGATGAACAAGTGGTACTGCGCTGTGATGTTATCGATACCGGGATTGGGATTGATGAAAGTCAGCAAGACTTCCTGTTCCAAGCCTTTGGTCAAGCGGACTCCTCGATTTCCCGCCGCTTTGGCGGAACAGGGCTTGGATTAGTCATCACCAAACGCCTCGTCAATCAAATGGGCGGCCAAATTGGCTTTACCTCGTCAGTGGATAAGGGCTCTAACTTCTGGTTCACCCTACCATTAGGCCTTGGTCAATTCCAAATTGGTGATTCACTACCGCTTGAAAAACTGAAAGATAAAACCGTGCTCTTTTATGAGCCCAGAGTACTCACCCATTCAGTGATTAGTCGCCAACTAACACAGTGGGATACTAAGGTCACTCATCATCAACATATTCCTAGTTTGCAGACAACCCTATCAACGACTGAGCATCCGTTTGATTATGTGTTATTGAGTTGCCATGGATTTAGCAATCCCAATCAATTGGTGAGTACGTTAAATCTAGCCAAGACAAAAACAGATTGTTTAGTCGTGCTATTCGACTGCCAAGAGCAAGACATGTTAAGTCAGTTTATTCGCCCCAATGCTGACGTGGTATTGTCTCTGCCAGTAAGCGAGCACCAACTGGCGCGTAATATGCTCTATCCACCAATGGAATATGACCTATTACCACCCGCAAGTATTACAGTTCCAGCGGCGCGCCAATCGCTTACCGTATTAGCGGTGGACGATAACTTCGCCAATTTAAAACTGATTGATACGCTGCTTAACGAACTAGTCACTACCGTTATCGCCGTCAATAGCGGTGAAGAAGCGGTAAAACAGGCGAAGACTCGCACTTTTGATCTTATCTTTATGGATATCCAGATGCCAGGCACCGATGGCATCAGCGCGACCAAGCAAATTCGCCAAGGGTCGATGAACCGCAATACGCCGATTATTGCCGTGACCGCCCATGCAATTGCCGAGGAACGTGAGCTAATTTTAGGTAGTGGCATGGATGGTTATTTGCCCAAACCCATAGATGAAGCCGCACTTAAAGCAGAGATTAACCGCTGGATTACTCGGCCCAAATTCACTCACTTTGATTTACATACCCTCAACTGGGATCTTTGCTTAACCCAAGCTAACCATAAGTCTGACCTAGCCTTAGATATGCTACGCATGTTATTGGAATCGTTACCTCAAACGGTCTCGGCGATAGAGACGGCACTGAGTCAAAACGATCAAACCACGATGCTCAGCACTATCCATAAACTTCATGGCGCCAGTTGCTATTGCGGGGTGCCGACCACACAGCGATTATGCCAAGAGATTGAATCGGCATTGAAACGTGATGCCCGTGTCGAAGATCTCGAACCGGAAATACTAGAGTTACTTGATGAGCTAACTAAGGTAGAATCGGCGGCAAAACAAGTGCTATCACAGCTATCAGCGGAAATAACAGATGACCAAAAAAACGGGCTTCTTTAAGCGTTTAAAAGCGCTAGAACTACCACAGAAAAAACTCTTTGCCATTGCCCTTTGCCAACGAATGTTGCCTAACTATCAACTGTTTTCAGAGGTTTGTGAGTTTGGTGATCCTGCGGTATTAAGCACTGTGCTCGAGCTTCTTTGGCAATCCCAGTACGACAATAAGCTGAAATTCAACATCGATGTGCATCTGCAACGCTTAGAAGATAACACCCCAGATCCTGCCGATTTTGATAGCTATGGCGTATACCCAGCAATGGATGCCGTGGTTGCGCTTTCCACTTTGCTTGGGGCGATTCAAACCAACCTTGAGGAAGATATCACCAATATCAGCAAGTTATCCTCAAGCACCGTGGCGAACTATATCGAGACCATCAGCGATGTGGATTTAACCGATGATGCCTTAGATGACTACGTCTTCGCCCATGAAGTGATGGAAGAAGAGCGCGCGCTACAAAATACCCTACTGGAAATTATCGAAGAAAATCCTAAGATTACTGCCGAATTAGTGAAGGGTTTACGCAAAGAGATTATCGAAGCGGGTGTATCGAATATCGGGATCAGCGTCGCATAATAAACCCTTTTAAGGTCTAGGGTTTATCTCTTCAGTTGCCTTGAAAATCCGGTGATGTTACCTAACATTTTTACTGCTTAGGTAGCATCAGCTACGGGTTTGAATCACCGGAGGATAGAGTTAACTCTATAACCCATTCAATATGAAAAAAATTGTTTATCAAGGTTTTATTTTAACCAATAGCGAAGGCCTTACCGATACCTGGAAACTCACTATAGGCGGGCAAAACCGTATTGGTTCTCTATTTGAATTACGCCGTTTAGTGAATTATTACCGTGAGCTTGGGATTGTGCCCGCCACCCGCGCGAGCCTGCAAGATGCTAAGCAAACGCAAAACTCCATGAGCCAAAATACTTTAAAACCCCGTAAACGTTAATCTTAAGCCATTGAAAAAAGTTCAGGCGCTTTGGATTGCATAAACTCGATAAACACCTTCACTTTCAGCGGTTGCTGACTACGCTGGTGATAAAGAATCGAAATTCTACGTTGTTCGCCAATCCATTCCGGTAAGAGCACTTTTAAACGCCCTTCTTTAATCTGTTGTTTTACGAATAATTCTGGCCCATACAGAATACCACCATGATCTAAGGTCGCCTGAATCGCGCCATGGAGATCCGTGAGCGTGAGTTTTGTTGGGCCATTAAAATAGAAAGACTCGCCATTAGGATGCTTTAAATGCCAATTAAACAGCGGCCAAACTTTGATCAACTGATGGTTTTCAAGATCATCGGGATGGATCAATTCAGGGGCATGGGCTAAATATTCCGGCGTCGCAAACAAACGATAATCAAGCTCACCTAAAGTACTCGACACCCAAGAAGAATCAGGCTGTGCACCACCGACAATCGCGACATCAATCCCTTTATCAATTAAATCCACTAACTCATTGCTTTGGGAAATGTGTAAACGAATATCGGGATATAAACGGCCAAACTCGTTTAATGCGTGAATAAAGATAATTGAAATAATTGAGATTGGCGCAGCTATCCGCAATGTGCCTTCAGGTTTATCGCTGCCAATGCCACTGAGTTCATCGAACTGCGCAATCACACTCTGATATCGCTGAAATAACGCTAAACCTTCCTCAGTTAACCTCAGCTTGCGGGTACTTCGCATAAACAATTGCTTATCGAGCTTTTCTTCAAGCTTGGCCAGCTTACGGCTCACAGTAGCGATAGGCATATCGAGCACTTTCGCGGCTTGAGAAAAACTGCCCGCATTCACCAAATGCACAAACAGATAAATTAACTGCAGCTCAGCGCCAACATCATCAGCCATGTTCAATCCCATCGTTTAGCGTGAGTGCCGCTCACAGATATAAGGCACTAACTCATTGTGTTTTAAACGTAGAATTATTCATTTCTACGACCATAGCGCAATAGCTTCCAAGGCTAATCCTATGCTATTTTGCCAATAAGTTTACTGCGCTAACACCGATTATCGTCAATTACCCTAGGTATTATTCCCTGCTAGCGCACCCACAACGTCTTCTTGCGGGAAAGCAAAAACACAAAAGGATGAGTGAGGGATATGACCATTTTAACCCCTCTGTTTGCCGTCTTCGGGATCATGCTGCTCGGCACACTTGTACAAAAACTGCGTTTTCTCCCAGTAGAAACCGACCAAGTGCTCAATCAATATGTCTACTATATTGCGTTTCCTGCCATTCTCTTGATTGCACTGGCCCAGCAACCGATTGAAGAAATTCTGCAATGGGGATTTATTGCAGGCTATAGCGCCGCCATGCTGATGATTTATCTGATTTGTGTTGGTATATCCTTACTTTTCAATCCTAAACAGCATGCAATTGCCGCCGTGCGCGCCTTAAATGCCACCTTTGGCAATACCGCATTTATTGGTATTCCGCTGCTGGTGATTATATTTCCTGAACAACAAAGCGCCCTAGTTGCCGCCGCCATAGCCAGTTTATTGTCCGTGCTTATGTTTGCCGTGGCCTTGGTCTCGCTGGAGCTTACGACAAATACCCACAGACAACACCACGCCGTAGTGATCATGTGTTTAGCTGTGGTTAAAAATCCCATCGTTATCGGCTGCTTTATCGGCATTGCAATTTCGGCATTGGGGATAACACTGCCCTCTGGCGTAGCGATGATGTTCCAACAAATTGGCAATACCTCAAGCCCCTGCGCTTTATTTGCCGTTGGCATGGTATTAGCCAAAGCCATGCGCTACCAAAAAGATAGCAAGGTATTTAGCCTGACGAATCTTATCGAACTTAGCCTTATCAACCTCTTTAAATTAATCCTACAACCCGCATTGGTTGTCTTCATGCTTAAAAGCGTTGGCGTTAGTGGAGATTACTTAGTGATGGGTGTAATCCTCAGTGCCTTACCTACGGCGGCCAGCGTCTATTTACTTGCTCAGCGCTATAACACCCAAGCCTCAACCAGTGCGCAGGGGATATTATTTGGCACTATAGTGACTTTTTTTAGCTTACCTATTTTAGAACAACTTGTTAAAACCTATTCATAAACAAGCGATTAAACTCTAGCTTATTGCAATGTGTCGAATATTTACCCAAAGCCACTTTACTGTATATAAAATCAGTATATACTGTTTATCAATACAGTGATTTGGTAAGTTATTCGACAGGAACTCATTATGCTTTGCCAACTCAGCATTAATAATTTCGCTATCGTCCGTTTTCTCGAACTGGATTTTCGTCCCGGTATGACCAGCATTACTGGTGAAACTGGCGCAGGTAAATCCATCGCCATCGACGCCTTAGGTTTGTGCCTAGGTAATCGTGCCGATGCCAGTAGTGTTCGCCCTGGTGCAAGTAAAACCGAAGTCAGTGCTCGATTTTCACTACACGATGTTCCCCTTGCCAAACGTTGGCTCGAAGATAACGATCTCGAACTTGATGATGAGTGTATTCTGCGTCGAACTATTGGCAGTGATGGCCGCTCACGCGCCTACATTAATGGCAATCCTGTGCCGTTAACTCAACTGAAATTACTCGGGCAATTGCTGGTCGGTATTCATGGTCAGCACGCCCACCACGCTATGCTAAAGAGTGAGCATCAACTCACCTTGCTCGACAGCTACGCCAATCACAGACTACTGATAGACACAGTGGCAGCAAGCTATCAACGCTGCAAACAAATCGAAGCCGAACTCAAGCAATTAGAAGCCTCACAGCATGAACGTATTGCCCGAAAACAACTGGTGCAATATCAAGTTGAAGAGCTAGACGAATTTGACCTCAAGATCGGTGAATTTGAAGATATTGAGCAAGAGCATAAACGCCTCGCCAATGGCACTGAACTGGTGGATAGCTGCCAAGCCAGCCTATATTTACTCACAGATGGCGAAGAGAGCAATATTGAGTCACTGCTTAACAAGGCTGTAAGCCTTGCTGAAAATTTGCAAAGCTATGACCCCGCATTAACCAATGTCAGTACTATGTTAAATGAGGCCCTAATTCAAGTACAAGAGAGCGCGGGAGAATTACAGCATTACCTGAGTAAACTCGAACTCGATCCCGCGCATTTTGCCTATTTAGAGGAACGACTCTCAAAGGCTATGCAACTGGCCCGTAAGCATCATGTTAGCCCTGACAAATTAGCCGAACATCATTTGGCGCTCAAAGCGGAACTCACAACCCTCGATGACGATGAAACTAAGTTAGAGGAAATCCAACTCCAAGTTGAAGCGAGTAAAACCGCTTACTTAGCGAACGCACAAAAACTGAGCCAGAGCCGCGCCCGTTATGCGAAAGAACTGGATAAGCTAGTGACTCAATCTATCCATGAGCTGAATATGCCCAAGGGGAAATTCACTATTGAAGTGAATTTTAATCCCGAGATAATGTCGGTAAATGGCAGCGATAACATCGAGTTTATGGTCACAACCAACCCTGGCCAGCCTTTACAACCGATTTCACGGGTAGCCTCTGGCGGTGAATTGTCGCGTATCGGTTTAGGCATCCAAGTGATTACCGCGAAAAAGGTTGCCACTCCTACCCTGATTTTCGACGAGGTGGATGTGGGAATTTCAGGCCCGACCGCTGCTGTGGTTGGCAGAATGCTGCGTAGTCTAGGAGAATCGACTCAAGTACTTTGTGTAACCCATTTACCTCAAGTTGCTGGTAATGGCCATCAACATATGTTTGTGAATAAATTCAACAAGGCAGGCAGTACAGAAACCACAATGATGCCTTTGGATAGGGAGCAACGTATCCAAGAATTAGCCAGACTTCTTGGTGGCGATACAATTACTTCTAACACTCTCGCCAATGCACGAGAACTATTACAGTAAAATACAGTATGCCACCGAAACGAAAATAAAGCTTGATAGCCAATGCCTTATCTACAGCAGATAAGGCATTGGCATTTATAGGGTAACGAACTTTAGTTTGGGTTAACTAAAGATATTATTGGCAAATAAAGACAATCACTTGCAGACAAATAAGTGCAAAAAAACCAGCTAACACATCGTCTATCATAATGCCAAAACCACCTTCAACTTTGGCATCAAGCCATCGAATCGGCCAAGGTTTTAGGATATCGAATAGCCGAAACAGCACAAAACCGACAGCAAGCCACAGAATACCAGCAGGGGCAGCAATCATAGTGATCAATAAACCTGCAACTTCATCCCATACAATCGCGCCATGGTCATGTACGCCCATGTCCTTAGCGGCCTTATCGCAGATATAAATCCCCGCGAGTACGCACACTAAGGTCAGGGCTAAATACCAACTCAAGGGCAACTGGGCCAATAATAAATAGAGCGGGACTGCCGCCAAGGTACCAAAAGTACCTGGAGCCTTAGCCGCTAAACCACTGCCAAAACCGAGGGCTAAAAAATGAATAGGATTTTTAAGGGACAGGCGCGACAGCGCCTGATCTTCGGATAACAACTTCATTAAAAATGCTCAAAACCGTGGTACGGTGGCGTAAATAGCTCACCATTAAGTTGCAACTTAAGCTTACTGCCCGCACAGATTTGCCCAACACGGACAAACTTAGTACCAGCATGGCTGAGGGCGGTTTCTAACGCACCTTTTTGTGCCTCAGGCACGGTAAAGAGCAGTTCATAATCCTCGCCCCCCGTCAGCGCATAGCCTAATGCATGTTCTTCGCTCACGGTATCTTGCATCGCGCGCGACAAAGGAATCGCCCCCACATCGACTACAGCGCCAACCTTTGATGCCTTGAGGATATGCCAAATATCCGAGATAAAACCATCGGATAAATCGATGGCACTGGATGCCAAAGAGCGCAATGATTGCCCAGCCAATACTCGAGGAGTGGGTCGATAATGGCGATTAATCAAAAACTCTTTATGCTCCGCTCGCGCATGTTGCACGCCGCGGATCAAGTCCAGCCCTAACGCAGAATCACCTAGCGTACCCGTTACATAAATCCAGTCACCCGCTTTTGCACCGTGACGAGTCAATGCCTTACCCTGCGGCACTTGGCCATGCACGGTAATATTAATCGCCCTAGGCCCGCGAGTTGTGTCACCACCTATTAAGGCGATGCCATAATATTCTGCCGCTTCAAACAGGCCTTCACTAAAACCACTCAGCCAGGTCTCGTTAACCTCTGGCAAAGTGAGTGCAAGCGTCATCCACGCAGGCTCGGCCCCCATTGCCGCTAAATCAGAAAGATTTACAGCTAAGGCTTTGTAACCTAAGGCTTGAGGTGGAATATCGGGGAAGAAGTGAACATTTTCGACTAAGGTATCGCAGGAAATGGCGATCGACTTGTTTTCGGCGGGCTGCACAAGGGCGCAATCGTCGCCAATACTCAATTTGACATCACGGCGTGCTGGGCCGCGGTGATTGAAATAACATTCAATAAGCTGGAATTCTTTCACTGTACAGTTTGGCGCGACTCACATCGGCCACCTTTGTTAGCAATGAAAAACGGTATCCTAAGATACCGTTTGTCCTTATTACTTACGTGCAACCAGTTTGTCGAGTAATCCATTAACAAACTTATGGCTTTCATCCGCACCGAAAGCTTTAGCCAATTCAATCGCCTCGTTAATGGCAACTTTAAATGGCACATCTTTACGGAAAGTCAGCTCATAGGCCGCTAGGCGTACTATGGCTTTCTCCACTGGAGACACCTCATCAATGGGGCGATCTAAGTGTGGAATGATCAACTCATCCAATTGGTTTTTCTTAGTTGCTACGCCTGCAAATAGCTCACGAAAATAAGCTACGTCTACACCATCGAGACTCTGTTCAGTTAAAAACTCATGCTCGACATCGGCAATATTATTCCCGCTTAGTTGCCATGAATAAATGGCTTGAACGGCTAAACGGCGGGCCTTGCGGCGCTCAGAAGGCTTCATTATTTTTCCTACTATTACAACTGTTGTTCAAGCTGTTGCAGAACGTTGACCATTTCAAGCAAGCTTAGCGCAGCTTCGCCGCCCTTGTTACCCGCTTTAGTACCTGAACGTTCAATAGCTTGTTCAATGGTATCTGTAGTCAATACACCGAAAGCAACCGGCAGATCGAACTCTAATGCAATTTGAGCTAGACCTTTGTTACATTCGCCTGCAACAAAATCAAAGTGAGGGGTACCACCACGGATTACCGCACCAAGTGCAATAATGCCGTCAAACTTACCACTTGCAGCAACACGACGTGCCGCCAGCGGTAACTCAACCGCACCAGGTACACGGACGACAGTGATGTTTTCATCACTGACTTGGCCAAAACGTTTCAGCGTGTCAAGTGCACCTTCAAGCAGGCTTTCTACTAAAAAGCTGTTAAAACGCGAAATTACAATCGCAACTTTGGCATTCTTCGCTTCGATATTACCTTGAACTACGTTCATTTTCTTACCTAATTTAGCTAAAGCACCCGGCTCGGGGCGAAAAGTGGCGACATGATACCACAGTCAATTGCCCACGGCCTTATGCAAATGATAGAAATGGTGAATTTTACCTTAGTGGAACCTATTAAAAGCTTAGCCTGTTACTCCGCCACGTACTCTGTCACTTCTAGGCCAAAGCCTGAGAGTGAATGGTAACGCTTAGGCGAGCTTAAGAGTCGCATTTTGGTCACGCCTAAACTGGCCAGAATTTGTGAACCTACACCGACACGGCGTGAAGTACCTTGCCATTTGGCTGACACGGGCGTCTGACCTTGATCTTCCGCCTCAAAGGCTTTGACTTTAGCGAGGATTTCACTGGGATGTTCTTGATTGCCAAGCAATACTAACACACCACCTTCGGCAGAAATCCGCGCCATCGCTTTTTCGAGCGGCCAGCTGCGTTGCTGATCGCGCTCAGAATGGAGTAGATCGTTAAACGTATTCTGTAAATGCACCCGCACTAAACAGTCAGGTTTCACCTCGCCCTTCACTAAGGCAAAGTGCAATTGGTTGTCGATAGTATCCCTAAAGGTCACCATATCGAACTCACCAAAACGGGTTGGCAGTTTGCATTTTGCTTCACGCACAACGGTCGTTTCTTTGGTGTTACGGTATTCAATCAGCGCCGCAATAGTGCCGATTTTAACGCCGTGTTTTTCAGAGAAAATCTCTAAATCAGGACGGCGGGCCATGGTGCCGTCTTCATTGAGGATCTCAACAATCACGCCCGACGGCTCAAGCCCCGCTAAACGGGCTAAATCACAACCTGCTTCTGTGTGGCCAGCGCGGGTTAACACGCCGCCGTCCTGCGCCATTAATGGGAAGATATGCCCAGGCTGAACTAAGTCCGACGCTTTGGCATCTTTAGCCACGGCAGCTTTTACCGTTACGGCGCGATCATGGGCCGAAATCCCGGTGGTTACGCCTTCGGCAGCTTCAATCGATACCGTAAAGTTAGTCGAGAACTGCGCATTGTTATTGGTTACCATCAAGGGCAGATTTAGCTGCTGGCAACGAGCTTTAGTCATGGTTTGGCAGATGAGTCCACGACCGTATTTCGCCATAAAGTTAATCGCTTCTGGCGTCACCAACTCGGCCGCCATAATCAGGTCGCCTTCGTTTTCTCTGTCTTCGTCATCCATCAAAATAACCATTTTGCCTTGACGAATATCCTCGATGATCTCTTCTATACTGTGCAGCGCCATTGTAGGACCTTTATGATTTTACTGTTGTTATGAAATTCTATACCTAAGTGAGCTAAGTGCCAGTGCCCTAACGCACAAAGCCAGCACGGGCTAACATTTCCATGGTCACCCCACCGCCTTGGGTTTCTTTAGTATCAAAGCGCATTAAACGCTCTAAATAGCGGGCAATTAAATCCACTTCAATATTCACCTTATCGCCGGCTTTCAAATCCACCAACGTGGTTTCACCCGCGGTATGGGGCACTATGGTTAATCGGAAACGGTGTCCATCGACTTCGTTTACCGTGAGGCTCACGCCATCGATGGTAATAGAACCTTTATGGGCGATATAGCGAGCCAGCTCCGTAGGCGCCGCTAACCAAAACTCAATCGCCTGGCCCCGCGCCAAACGCTGCTCAACGGTGGCAATGCCATCCACATGGCCGCTCACCATGTGCCCGCCGAGGCGAGTTGTCGGGGTAACGGCTTTTTCAAGATTAACCTTAGTACCCACTTTGTAGTTAGCAAAGCCTGTGAGACTGACAGTTTCAGCCGACACATCCGCCACATAGCCATCGGCTAATTGCTGAACCACAGTCAAACACACACCATTGGTGGCGATACTGTCGCCTAAACGCACATCGCTTAAATCCAGTTTGCCACTGGCGACCGTCAAACGAATATCATCGCCTTTACGTTCAAGCTTTCGCAGCGTGCCAACGGCCTCAATAATCCCAGTAAACATGGTTAACTCACTTATTCGCTAAAGATGGATTGGACGTGAGCCGCAAGGTGAAACGCGTATCCGCGCCCACTTTACGCTCATCGACCAGTTTGAGGGTCGGAATATCGGCCATCATTTGATAATCGGGTAATTCGAGTAGATTACGTCCTTGTGCGCCAAGAATTTTCATCGCTTGATACAGTACTAACTCATCGGCTAATCCCGCGCCGATAAAGGCACCTGCTAAGGTCGCGCCCGCTTCGATAAGCACCTGATTACAGCTTTTGCCTAAATAGCTTAAGAGCTCGGGTAGCGAGATTCGACCATCAATCGCCGGTAATTGGAGGCAAGTCACATGGGCGGGTAATTGCGCCATAAAGGCTGGTGAGTAAGGCTCAGTTGAGACTAATAAAATCGGCGATTCAATCGCAAGCAAGGCTGCCTTAATCGGCATTCGGCAGCGACTATCTAAAATCACCCGCAATGGTTGTAAAATTTGCGCCTCACTCAATTGCGAGCTAAGACTGCCAAGCCCTGAGTAGCGCACATTGAGGGATGGATCATCGGCCAGTACGGTTTCAATCCCAGTTACTATGGCGCAGGCGCGCAAACGTAAACGCTGCACATCGCGGCGAGCTTCGGGGCCTGTAATCCACTTAGAGACACCATTGGATAATGCGGTTTTACCATCGAGACTCGCGGCAAGCTTTACCGTCACCCAAGGTAGGCCCGACTCCATGCGCTTCATAAAACCAAGATTTAAAGCATAGGCCTCATCGCGATGTAAACCGACATCCACTTGAATGCCCGCATCGCGCAGCATTTGAATACCGCGACCACCGACCTGAGGATTGGGATCTTCAACCGCCACCACCACACGTTTTACACCTATGTTGATCAACGCCAAGGCGCAGGGCGGCGTACGACCATAATGGCTGCAAGGCTCTAAGGTGACATAGGCGGTCGCGCCACGGGCAAGCTCGCCAGCCATGCGCAGTGCATGCACCTCGGCGTGGGGCTCGCCGGCTTTTTGATGATAACCTTCACCGACAATCTGATTATCTTTTACGATAACGCAGCCCACACTGGGATTGGGGCGAGTGGTATAAAATCCTTTGCGAGCCAGTTGTATGGCTCGGCTCATCATCTGGTTATCGAGTTCTGACCAATTCATATAAACCCTATGAAATCTTGAGGAAGCGTGCCCGAATGCGGCGCATAACGAGGCGCTAACCTAAGCGCTAACCTAAGATAACCCATGTTACTTTTGCAGTTTCGCAATCGCCTCACCAAATTCGGAGACGTCTTCAAAGGCGCGATAAACCGAGGCAAAACGAATATAGGCAACCTTGTCTAGGCTCATTAACTGTTCCATCATCAAGTTACCTATCATCTCGGATGGCACTTCACGCTCGCCAGTAGCCCGCAGCGTTGACTTGATTTTACTTAAGGCCTGCTCGATTTCATCCATGGACACGGGGCGCTTTTCGACCGCGCGTAACATGCCTGCTTGCAGCTTTTCTTCATCGAAGGGTTGGCGCGTACCATCGCGTTTAATCACCCGTGGCATGACTAATTCGGCCCCTTCGAAGGTGGTAAATCTTTCGTGGCATTCGGTGCATTCTCGGCGACGACGCACTTGATGGCCTTCCGCCACTAATCGGGAATCGATCACTTTAGTATCTGTCGCGCTGCAAAATGGACAATGCATTGAGCCTCCTGCCGTGAATGGAATAAAGCCTATCTTGCTTAAACCGAGCAGGTTTAAGTCTAAGATTTTAGCAATAAAAATGGCCGCTTAATGCGGCCATGGGATTTTATCCTATTTATCGGCTGAGGTTAACCACCTAAGCTTAACGACCTAAGCTGTTGTGAACTTAGCCGATATATTCGGATAAATTAACGAATTAACCGTAAACAGGGAAACGGGCGCACAGTGCCAATACTTGGCCTTTTACGCGCTCGATGACCGCTGGATTGTGAGCATCGTCGAGGATGTCACAGATCCAACTGGTTAACTCTTTCGCTTCAGCTTCTTTAAAGCCACGGCGAGTGATCGCAGGCGTACCAATACGTACACCAGAGGTCACGAATGGAGAACGTGGGTCATTTGGCACAGAGTTTTTGTTTACTGTGATGTTCGCGCTACCTAAAGCGGCATCGGCTTCTTTACCCGTCAGGTCGCGACCGATTAAGTCCACCAGCATTAAGTGGTTGTCAGTACCGCCAGAAACGATTTTGTAACCGCGCTCTAAGAACACTTCAACCATAGCTTTAGCGTTCTTAACCACTTGTTGTTGGTAAGCTTTGAACTCTGGCTCTAAAGCTTCTTTGAAGGCTACCGCTTTACCCGCGATAACATGCATCAAAGGACCGCCTTGACCGCCTGGGAATACCGCAGAGTTCAGCTTTTTGTATAACTCTTCATCATCGGCAGCAGACAGAATGATACCGCCACGAGGACCGGCTAAGGTCTTGTGAGTGGTTGAGGTCACAACGTGCGCGTGTGGCACTGGGTTTGGATACACACCAGCGGCGATAAGACCCGCAACGTGTGCCATGTCGACAAACAGATAAGCACCGATTTTGTCTGCGATTTCGCGCATTCTTGCCCAGTCAACGATACCTGAATAAGCAGAGAAACCACCGATCATCATCTTAGGCTTATGTTCAACCGCCAGACGTTCCATTTCGTCGTAGTCAATTTTGCCTGATTCATCGATGCCGTAAGGAATGATGTTGTACAGTCTACCGGAGAAGTTAACAGGTGAACCGTGGGTCAAGTGACCACCGTGAGCGAGGTTCATACCTAAAACGGTATCGCCTGGTTTTAACAATGCCATGTAAACGGCGCTGTTTGCTTGAGAACCTGAGTGAGGTTGTACGTTTGCGTAAGTCGCGCCAAACAGTTGTTTTGCACGCTCAATCGCTAAGGTTTCAACTACGTCCACATACTCACAACCGCCGTAGTAACGCTTGCCTGGATAGCCTTCGGCGTACTTATTGGTTAGTTGTGAACCTTGCGCTTGCATCACGCGTGGACTGGTGTAGTTTTCAGAAGCAATCAGCTCAATATGCTCTTCTTGACGCAGAGTTTCGTTCTGAATCGCGTTAAACAGTTCCGGATCATAATCTGCGATATTCATATCTTTTTTCAGCATTGCTTACTCCAGCTGCCAATTCTTGTAGGTAGGGTTGCGCGGTATTCTACTCGTAACGAGCCGACAATCCCAGTCTCTGAAACATGAAAATCCTACAGTTTTAGCTTGAATGCGCCTCAATGCCGAGTTGAGTTCGGCGCGCAATCGAGTAGAATTAGCCGCATCATTAGTCACTTATAGATGCAGAAAAATGGCTCAGTTTGTTTACAGCATGTTGCGGGTGGGCAAGGTTGTTCCGCCTAAGAAGCAGATCCTTAAAGACATTTCCTTAAGCTTTTTCCCCGGCGCCAAGATCGGTGTGTTAGGTCTTAACGGTTCAGGTAAATCCACCCTACTGCGCATTATGGCCGGTATCGATACCGAGATTGAGGGTGAAGCACGCCCAATGCCAGGTCTGAAGATTGGTTACCTGCCACAGGAACCCAAACTCGACCCAACGCAAACCGTGCGTGAAGCGATTGAAGAAGCGGTTTCTGAAGCCAAAAATGCCCTCAAACGCTTAGACGAAGTCTATGCCGCTTATGCAGAACCCGATGCGGACTTCGACGCGCTTGCCAAAGAGCAAGGCGAACTTGAAGCGATTATTCAGGCGCAGGACGCCCACAATCTAGACAACATCCTCGAGCGCGCGGCGAATGCGCTACGTCTGCCTGATTGGGATGAAAAGATTGAAGTCTTATCGGGTGGTGAGCGCCGCCGCGTGGCGATTTGTCGTCTGCTGCTGGAAAAACCAGAAATGCTGCTACTCGACGAACCAACCAACCACTTGGACGCCGAATCCGTAGCGTGGCTCGAGCACTTCCTGCAGGAATACACGGGCACCGTTGTGGCGATTACCCACGACCGTTACTTCCTCGACAATGCTGCTGGCTGGATTTTAGAACTTGACCGTGGTGAGGGTATCCCATGGGAAGGCAACTACTCTTCATGGCTAGAACAAAAAGATGCCCGTTTGAAGCAGGAATCTGCCGCAGAAAGCGCACGTCAAAAGACGATTGCGAAAGAATTAGAATGGGTTCGCCAAGGCGCGAAAGGCCGTCAGTCTAAGGGCAAGGCCCGTATGGCGCGCTTCGAAGAGCTGAACACCACTGATTACCAAAAACGTAACGAAACCAACGAGCTGTTTATTCCGCCCGGACCACGTTTAGGTGACAAAGTGATTGAGGTTAAAAACTTAACCAAGTCCTACGGTGACCGCGTGCTGATCGATAACCTGTCGTTCTCGATTCCTAAGGGCGCGATCGTCGGTATTATCGGTGCCAACGGTGCAGGTAAATCGACCCTGTTCCGCATGCTGTCAGGCAGCGAGCAGCCAGATAGCGGCACCATTGAGATAGGTGAAACAGTACAACTGGCGTCGGTTGAACAGTTCCGCGATTCGATGAATGACAAAAACACCATTTGGCAAGAAATCTCTGGTGGTCAAGACATCATGCGCATCAACAACATGGAAATTCCAAGCCGCGCCTATGTGGGCCGCTTCAACTTCCGTGGTGCAGATCAGCAAAAGATTATCGGCACTCTGTCGGGCGGTGAGCGCAACCGTGTTCACTTAGCTAAACTGTTGCAGGCTGGCGGTAACGTACTGCTCCTCGACGAACCGACCAACGACTTAGACGTTGAAACCCTGCGCGCACTGGAAGAAGCGATTCTCGAATTCCCAGGTTGCGCTATGGTGATCTCGCACGACCGTTGGTTCTTAGACCGTATCGCGACCCATATTCTGGATTATCGCGACGAAGGCCAAGTTAACTTCTACGAAGGTAACTACACCGAATACTCAGCGTGGTTGAAGAACACCTATGGCGCCGATGTGGTTGAACCACACCGCCTGAAATACAAGCGTATGACGAAATAGATCGAGAATCTAGAATCTAGAATCTAGAATCTAAGCAAACGTGTATCTGAGGAGCTTAACTCGAAAGAGTTAAGCTCCTTTTTTATGGTAATTGATTAGGCAGAACTGACTTTGGCGCTATTTCAAACTAGCAAAATAAGCGACCAACATATCCATCATCACTCTTAAGGCGGGCTGCATATGTTTACGGGATTGATATACGCCGTATACGCCCAAGGTTTGAGGTTGAAACTCCAGCAACAATGGCACTAATTCGCCAGTGTCGAGATAGGGCTTCGCCGCCCACAGGGGCTGCATGGCAATCCCCTCGCCCGCCAAAGTAGCGTTTAACACCACCATAGAATCATTGGCACTTAAATTACCTCTTACGGGAATATTAAAAAGCTGCCCCGCCTCGATACCATCAGGATGAATAATTTGAGTAAACCGCCACATCACATCGCCAAAGTAGGAATAGGTTAAACAGTTATGCCGAGTTAAATCCTCGGGATGGCTAATAAGTGAATGGGTGGCAAGATAACGCGGTGCGGCGCAGACCACGGACTCACATTCCCCTAAACGTCTGGCGATTAGACTAGGATCGAGCTCATTAGTGATACGTATGGCAAGATCAATACGTTCTGCAACTAAATCAACGGTTTGGCTGCTAACATGAAAGTTCACACTCGCCTGCGGATATTGGGCTAAGTAAGGACGCACGACCGTGGGAAGGAGTAAATGGGCCATAAATTGTGAGCAACTGATCCGCAGCAATCCTCGCGGTTGGGCGCTTTGTACATGACTGACCGCGGGGACTTCCTGCGCTAATTCAAGCAAGCGCTGGCAATAATCGAGCACTTGCTCGCCCGCACTGGTCAGGCTCAAACGTCTTGTCGAACGGTGCAGTAAGCGTGCGCCTGACCATTCTTCCATCTCGCTTAAATAGCGGGTCACCATAGAGCGAGACATATCCAACGCTTCGGCGGCGCCAATCATGCTGCCCCGCTCAACGATAGTCACAAATACCTTTGCCGCTTCGAGTCTATCCATGGTTTATCCGCCCCTTGTGTTGATTGCGTTGCACTAAATAATCAGTTTCAAACGTTGATTCATCCGAATTATGCAACAAATAAGCGCAAGTTTCCGTGTTTATCTAACGTTTTTTGCAACCTAAACTAAGCTCACTTTTGCAACAGTGCAAATCACCGAATCCTATTTGAATGAATAAGTGAGAACAGAAATGACACTATTGAATGCTCTAAAATTAACCTCTTTGAAACCCCAGTTAGCCGCAACCATGCTGGTGGCGGGAATGGCTACTGCTCAAGCTGCACCTTTGCAAGTAAGCCATTTTAATCCGGGCGAAAACAGTATTTTTGCGGTGTCTTCAAGCTTTATCAGCGGTGAACATGAAATGATGCTGGTCGATGCACAATTTCAAAAAAATGATGCCCAAACCTTAGTGGATACCATTAAAGCCAGCGGTAAAAAGCTTACCTTGGTGTATATCAGCCATAGCGATCCGGATTTTTACTTTGGGTTGGATGTGATTAAACAAAACTTCCCCGAGGTCGAAATCGTCGCCACTCAAACTACGGTCGATGATATTAAAGCCTCGATGGACGGCAAGCTCGCCTACTGGGGACCGATTTTAAAGGACAATGCTCCGAGCCAATTAGTGCTGCCAAAAGTGGTCACCACCAATCGCTTTAGTATCGATGGTGAACCAGTGCTGATTGAAGGGCTAGAGGATGCTCCCCCTAAGCATACCTTCCTGTGGATACCGTCGGCTAAAACCATCACTGGCGGCGTTGAAGTATTTGATAACACCCATGTTTGGATGGCAGATACCCAAAGTATTGAGTCGCGTAAAGCCTGGTTAACCCATTTAGAAAAGATGGAAGCCTTATCCCCCAAAGAGGTTATCCCTGGACATTATCTCGGTGATGCCAGATTTGATAAGCGCGCCATCGCTTTTACTCGCGATTATATTAATGCCTTTGAAAAGGCAGCCAAAACAGCAAAAGATTCTGCGGACTTAATCGCCAAGATGCTCAAGCTCTACCCACAAATGCCTTTAGATGCAGGGCTTGAGATCAGTGCCAAAGTCATCATGGGTGAAATGCGCTGGCCAATGTAAGGGAATAGGGGCATGGATAATCCTGCCCCACTAATTCTAAGGGTTGTGCATTAACTCGCGAGTCACAGCACAAAATAGTTTTGTAGGAAGCACATAAATGAATACCACAGAAAATCCCAAGGCCGTTTTGCATGCCATTATCGACCCCTTATGCGGTTGGTGTTACGCGGCCGCACCGCTGTTTGATGCAGCAGCCGCTGCCGGATTTACCATCAAACTCCACGCAGGCGGCATGCTCACTGGCCCAAGGCGCAAACAGATAGATAACCAATGGCGCGATTATGTGATGCCCCATGATCAACGGATTGCCGCGTTAACCGGACAAGCCTTTGGTGAAAACTATTATGAAGGCTTATTACGTGATACCAGCATTGTACTGGATTCTGCGCCCCCCATTAGAGCTATGCTTGCCGTTGCAGCCTTAGGGGGCAATGAGCTAGCTTACCTACATGCAGTGCAACTCGCCCATTATCGCGATGGCAAAAGCGCCAGCGATGAACATAATCTGCATGTTTTGGCCGAAAAAATGGGAATAGATGGCGCTGCCTTTACGAAGGAATTTGCCCAAAATGAAGACGCGTTTTACCAGCACATTTTGGCATCACGGGCGCTGATGAATCAGCTGGGTGCCCAAGGTTTCCCTTCAGTAGCACTCACGACAAGTGAGGGAAATCTGCGTTTACTCAATCACAGCCGTTTTTACGGTCATCCGAGCAAGTGGCTTGAGTATCTGAATGAACAAGTGTCTTAACACGCCACTTTCTTGAAAGTGCGCCAGTCTTACGTTTTACATATGAAGACTCAAACCTTGGCTTTTTGAGTTTGGGGTTTCCCCCTTAAACGATGGGATAAGTCACTATAGGATTTATCCCATCGGCATTTTCAATGTTGATACCACAGGCCAAGTTAACCCTGATTCTCGGGCGCAAGCTCGGCTTGCTTTGCCTGTTCTAGCGTAAAAGGCTCACTCCTTTTTACACATTCAAGTACCGCTTTCGCGTAGAGCGGAATCGGCTTATCCCGAGGTAAACGCGGTAATTGTGTACCTGGCAACCTGAGTAAATAGTCATTCACCTTAGATTCAAACCACGAGAAACGTATCAATTTAAATCCTTGATTCGTTTCTAAATAGCATTTGTAATCCTGTCGCTTCTCAGTTTCTGTCGCCAGCGCTGACCATTGGAATCCCGCTAGCAGCAACAAACCAAGGGTACCGTATTTCATCATAAGGCTATTACTCATCTCGACTCGTTAACTCTTTACATCATTGACTGATGTAATAATAAATTTTGTTCGTTGTTGGCCCGCCCCCAATACACTTAGGGTTACCACTTTCACATGTCGCCTCATCTGGCACCGCATTACCGATACCAATCAAAAACATATCTGGCGTTGGTACTTTAGCATTCGGGTCCTTAGGCTGCTCGGCAGGCGGGATCACTAACTGCGGCGTATCCAGTACCAACTCACCTGCATACAAATAATCTGTTTTGTAACCACGAGTGCCCCTGTGCAAATTCTTTTTATAAAGATAGCCCTTACCCGAACTCAAACATTGGTTGACTGAGCCATCACTACCAGGCACAAAACTGCTGAAGTACACTTCCCCCCCCACTATGGTCGCAGATGACAGGCTCTTTTCGCCTTTACGAGAGAAGTTATAGTACCAACCTCGTTTTTGACTAAAAACGATTTCACTGGCCTGATCATTGGGCGCCGCCGAACTGACATCATATAAATCACTTAACTGTAGCGTTTTAGGCACAGGCTTTTGATTTGATTTACCTTGGAATGATTGGGTTACAATGTTTCTATCTTGCAATGTAAAAAACATATCCGAGCGAGACACATCACTTGGTTTTGCCCTATGACCACTGCCGACAACAATTGCGTCGTAAGGAATATTCTGTGATGTGACAACTTTGGTCGATGTTCCATTAACGACTTTAGTCAGCTCAAAGGTATTGGAGATCAAGGTCTGGGCCACTATAGGCCCAGAAAAGAATCGCCTATCTCCTGCCACTGAACTCTTATCCCCTAATGCGGCAAATTTAAATCCCGACCAGGTCGACACATTCGCGGAGGGCATATCCATCCGCCATACATTACCTTGGATATCTGTGGCATAGATTCTATCGGTATGACCATCACCATTGCCGTCTAATACAGCAACACTGCTTGGAATACTGTTGGCAATACCTGGCAATGGCGTGTTAGCCCCACTGCCGCCGAATTGATGGATTAACGCCCCCGTTTGCGCATCGACAATAAACACGCCACGGCCACTGCTGTCATCAGTACCAATCTCAGCGCCATCTTTAGTTGAAGGGGAATATCCACCACCAAAAATCAATACAGGCTTATCGCCAGTCGCACTCGGAATTGTCGTCACCACAGGCGTCGACCAAGATTGCCCTAACTCGCCCATACCGGGTGAGCTGGCATCGATCTTCCACATAAAACTGGGGTTATCAGGTGTGGTCACATCGAGGGCGTAATACGCATTACCGCCTCGGCGCATTCCCACAAATACCCATGCCTTTTCAATCCGTTTGCCCTGCATTTTGGTGTAGGCAACTGGCGAGCCATCAATACCGTATACCGAGTGTACGCCCGTCGGCGCGTTAGCCTTGAGATCGCGAAAATTCGGCAGTAGCTCATAGGGGATAAATCCCCAAGTCTCAGACACGCTATCACCTTCATCCTTAAACATATGCAGGAACCCATGGTTTGTCCCGACAAGAATTCGGATATCGGGCTTATCTTCAGTTCCAAAGTTGAGTGCTAAGGGTTTGGAATGTAAAGCATCTCCCATTATATCGGTGCGCCAATTTGGGGTTGCGCCACTGGCAGTACTTAAGTCCTGATTTTTATCGTTATCAACATCGATTCCCTTCGCCCAGTCAAATAGCCCAGTGAGTTCTGTTTCATCGACCCCCATATAGGTGGCTAAACGCACATTATCCCCAGCTTTTCGAGCTGCATTTGACAGAGTAAAAGCGCTCAATCCACTGCCAAAATTACTGTATAAAGTGCGACTAGTCGCCTGCTGCATCGCGGCTAGCACCCCGCCACGCTTAACATCGTTACCATCACCGCTGCTTCCGCATTCTTCAGCTGATGTCCAATAGGAGCAAGCATCGGCTTTGATATTGCCATCTTCGCCTATCACATTTTTGCCTTTGCTATCAACGACATCACCGTCACTGGTCACCTTGAACTTTTTAATATTCCCTAGCCATCTTGGTCCCTTATTAGGCAAGAACATAGAGTAATAAGCTGAATCAAAGGTTTGAGTACGATTGAAGTTATTGCTCGCTACCGAGGGGGAAGTAAAGCTGGCATTTTTTTCGAGGATATTATTTAAAGCCGTTTGCAATGAAGAACGTAATTGACTGGCATCGGTGGCATCAAAATACTTACCACCGCCATTATCGGCGGTTTGCTTCAGTAGGTGCTCGGCACTGGCTGCACCTTCACTAAACCCAATGGTAAAGGTTCTAACGGTTTGTTTTCCGGCTAAATTAGGATTCACATCCTCAGTTCGCATCCAGCCAGAAAGCGCACTGAGATAACTTTTCGGGTTTGAGGTATGCTTACCTACACCATTGGTTAAACGCTCAATAATGCCATCGGCCGCGTTATCAAGCGTCGGCTCACCGTCGGTGATATAGACGATATACGCTTCATTTTGGCAAGGCTTAAACGGCGAATTGTACGTATTACTTCCAATAATAAGCGCAGCTGGGTCAGTAAAGGGATTAGAACTGGCGTTGTAGGTACCTTGGTAACGCCCCCAATTATCGTAGTAATTATAATCGCTATCATCATCACCAAAATACTGTTCCTGCCCACCAAAATAACGATAGGCTTCGTAGAGCGTTTCGCATAGCGGCGTATTTTGGGCATAACTAATAAGATTGACCCTTTTCAATAAATCAATTTTGGCTTGGGCGGACATAGTTTTAATCCCAGAGATAATCCGCCCACCGTCACGCGCACCATCACGTGGCCCATTCATATTAAAAATAGCTAAACCAAAATCCACCCCCGGCGTAGTTAAAACCACACTTTCAATCGCATCTTGTGCCAGCTCTAGACGGGTTTTATTGACCTTCTTTTTAGTACCATGGTGCCATTTTAAATAATCTTCGGTATAAACTGTGACCACTTTGCCGGAGCCAAATCCCGTTTTCTGCGCCTTTGCCTTCGCGCTTGCCTTAGCACTCTCGGATGAGTGAATATTGACTGCAGTGTACCGAACGGGTTTAGCCGCAGAGCCTAAACTGTCAACGGGTAAACCGTTAGCCTCTCCTGCTGCATTACCGAGTCTTTCCTCTTGGATATCTTCAAAGCAATCGACAGCAGCTATCGAGCTACCATTTAGTTCAGAAAATTCTTTCCACGCACCAGTCCCCCCCGAAAAACCATACTCACGAAAGAAACCAGTGAAGGTGCCATACCTATTGAGGTAATCCCACGAGCTTTCACAGCCATTGAGTGCGGCATTAAACTGACGCATTTCACGCGAAGAGGCAGGATTAGGTAACTCAGCATTATCAGCCGAACCTCGGCTATAAAATAGCTTTCCCGACTGGGCATAGTTAGCATTACGTTTATTCTCGTAAGGAGCATCGACCCCATAGGCAAGATTACTCATACTGCCGGAGTTATCGAAAATGATCAGCACCTGCGGGCGCGAGCCATTACGGGCGGACGCTTCGAACACATAAAGCTCTGTATCATCAGCAACGCTTGACGCGGTAAATAAACTCGCCGCGCCGACAACGAGGCTCGAAATAATAAAAGCGACTATTGATGTTAACGTATGGCGGACGTTTTGAAGGCGAGATTGACAAATATGTTTCAATAAAACGTAATTAAGCGAAAAGTTCATCAACGAGGTTTTCTGACATTTAAATAAAAACTGACTCATACAGTATGCGCATCTGTTATTAAGGAATAATAAAAGCACCTGCATTTACAAAACTGGGATTTAAATTGTTTAAAAAGGCCAAGTTAACCGAACGTAAAACAGTAAGTTAACCGAACGTAAAACAGTAAAATCATAAACTTAGGCTACTTTCAGCAATTATTACCATTATGCACACCGAATTGACAACAAATAAATAAAAAATGTAACCAATAAAAATATCACCATCATAGTAATGAGCTAAAAAATAAAAACAGTGACACTTATGATATTGAGAATGCGCTATTAACGTTATAGGAAATAAAGGAGAACACCTGCCAAAAAAATATAAAAAATGCTATACCATTAATTTAACTTGCCAAAACAAAACAGGCTGAACAACAAACATAGAGATAAAGCATTCTCACCATGAAAATATCCCAACATAGGATCCCTTGCCCTACCAAGTTATTAACATTATGCTAACCAACCACGTTTAATAACTCAGGAGCTTTGAATGCACGCGCTCTTCCGCCATGGTTTAGGTCACTCGACACCTCAACCACAGAATATATCTTCGCTCACATTGAAGAAGAGACTCACTTCGGCTCAGGCTACACTGTTTACTTTGCTAAGTTTATTTTCTGTTGGCGCATTTAGCACTGAACTTACGCCATCATCCGTGACCGATGGTCCTTATGTTTTCCTCGATCAAGGTAACCAAAATACCGCCTACTGGATCTGCCAGAGTCAGTTAAAACAAACCCCTATCGCAAACAATCAATTGGCTCGCCCAAATGATTGTGGCAACTTGCCACAGCCCAAACACCATACCGATGCTCCCAAAGTTGAAGCTGATACCTACACTCATGCAGGCAAGATAGTGGCCTTAAGCGATGTGCATGGGCAATTCGATGTGATGATTAACCTGCTGAAAGCCCATCAGATTATCGATGAAAATAATCTCTGGACCTTTGGTGACGGCCATATGGTCATGACGGGAGATATGTTCGACCGTGGTCACCAAGTTAACGAAGTTCTGTGGTTTTTATATGAGTTAGATAAGCAAGCCCAAGCCGCCGGTGGTCGATTACATTTACTTATGGGCAACCACGAGCAAATGGTGTTTCGCGGCGACTTACGTTATGTGAATGAGCGCTATCAAACCTCGGCGGAATTACTCAATCGCAGCTATGATGCGCTGTACAACAAAGACACCGAAATCGGCCGTTGGCTTCGCAGTAAAAATACCCTAGTAAAGATCAATAATCTGCTGTTTATGCACGGCGGAATAAGTCCTGAATGGGTCGAGCGCAATCTCAATATCAGCGATGCTAATCAGTTATTCCGTCAACATTTAGACGATAAAAAAGAAGATTTAAAACAAAACGATCTGTTGAATTTCCTGTTTTTCACTAATGGCCCCACTTGGTACCGTGGCTACTTTAAAGATGCACTCGCTGAACCCGAGATCGACCGAATCCTAAACTACTTTAAGGTTGATCATATTATCGTCGGCCACACTTCACAAGAGCGAGTACTTGGACTTTACCATAATAAAATCATTGCAATAGATAGTAGTATTAAGGATGGTCAGTCAGGAGAATTATTACTGATAGACGACAATAAACTCACCCGCGGGCTATATAAGGGTGAGCAAGTAGCACTTTAAATCGATTCAGGGCTTATAGGTTTAATCCATAAGCCCTTTTTATTATTCAATAAAGGGATAACGAGTCGACTCCATATCGAGTAAGCGATAACTTACCTCTCTATACAAAATTCAACTCATCGGCTTAACACCCCCTATACTCAGCAAATAACGCTTTAACGTTAGGGATGCGTATGGACTTCAAACTGCTGATAAATTTAAGCCTTGTATTGCTGTTGTTAGGATTGCCTTCCCGCAGTTTTGCAGGACGAGATTTAAACTTAGTTGCGACCAATTATCCGCCCTTTTATGCCGATTCGTTACCCGAGCAAGGTGGCGTAGCCCAAGTCGTTAAAGAGGCCTTTAAACGCCAAGGCTACAATGCCAGCGTTAAGTTTTATCCCTTTGCGCGAGCAGCATTACTGGTAAAAACCGGCCAAGCCGATGGCATTATTGGACTTTGGTACCGCAAAGAACGTGAGCAATGGGCGCATTATTCTGCACCGATACAAGCCGTACAGATTGTCTTCTACAAACGTAAAGATAATCCGTTACGTTTTAGTCAATTAAGCGAACTTAAGCCCTTTACCATCGGCATTGGCCGCGGTTACGCCAATCCACCCGAAATAGCCGCCACAGGACTCACGACAGAGGAAGGTAATTCCGACGAAATGAATCTTAAGAAATTGTTTCTAAAACGCATTGACTTAGTGTTAATCGGCCACAATCTTGCTCAATATTTAATCAAGAAAAATCAAAGTGAATATGCCGATACTTTCGAGCAGGTAGGAGACCCCATCGCCACAGAGGTATTCCATCTGGGCGTCTCTTTGGCGATAACGGATCAGTCCACCTTGATCGACGAATTTAACAAAGGCCTTGAAAGCATGGGCCAAGATGGTCGTCTTGAGGCAATTTTAAGCCAGTATCCGCAAATTCAATCAGCCGTAGATCCGATAGAAAAAATACGAACACAAGCACATCCTTAGCAGAATAACTCAGCTATCGTATGCACTTCGAATGGGGCGAATGAGATTGCCATGGGGTATCTCGACACAAAACACAATTTCTTTCACTTTCGAGTGCTTAACTTTACAAACTTTTACCCACCTGATGACGGTTATTCACTAGAATAGCGCCATTAGTGCTAACGCCTGTTAACCGTCTTTGTGCGAGATAATTATTCCAATGAAAAAAACCATAATAGCCATTGCCTTAGTTGCGGCGGTTGCCGCCGCTGTGAGCTTTAGTGATGTATTGCAGGCTGCCAAACCCGAAAGTGCCCCCCAGCTTATGCGTACCGTGCCGGTTGTCACAGGGGAAGTGGTTGAACATCCACTGGCTCAATCTATTTCACTGATTGGTAAACTGGCCGCTGAGCGCGCAGTGGTGATCGCGCCGCAAGTCACCGGCAAAATTAAACAAATTGCCGTGACTTCGAATCAAACAGTGAAAAAAGGCCAGTTGCTAATCGAACTCGATGATATGAAAGCTCAAGCCGCGGTGGCTGAAGCCAATGCCTTTTTAAATGATGAAACCCGCAAGCTCAGAGAGTTTGAAAAACTTATCAGCCGCAATGCCATCACTCAAACCGAAATCGATGCTCAAAAAGCCAGTGTCGATATTGCCAGAGCACGCTTAGCCTCTGCGCAAGCAGATTTACATTATCACTCACTGATCGCACCTTTTGCCGGTAAAACCGGCCTGATTAATTTTAGCGAAGGTAAGATGGTAAGTATTGGCACAGAGTTAATGACCTTAGATGATTTATCCAGCATGCGACTGGACTTACAAGTGCCTGAACATTTTCTGTCACAACTTAGCATTGGCATGCCAGTATCGGCCACCAGCCGAGCTTGGCCAGGACAAACCTTTATCGGCAAAGTGGTCGCCATCGATCCCCGCGTGAATGAAGAAACCTTAAACCTGAAGATCCGCGTACAATTTGAAAATAGCGATAATCGCTTAAAACCCGGCATGATGATGTCATCAACCATCACCTTCCCACCGATTTCGGCCCCCATAGTGCCAGTGCAAGCCCTAGAATATTCAGGCACTAAGCGCTATGTGTATGTGGTTGGCGAGGATCATATCGCCCATCGCACCGAAGTGATTTTGGGTGCCCGTGTTGGCGACCAAGTGCTTATCGATAGCGGCCTTAAAATTGGCGATAAAGTGGTGGTTCAAGGGCTTGTGAATATGCGCGATGGCTTAAAAATCAATGAAGTCGCTCTTGAAGCTAAGAATAGTAATAACCGCCCGGCCAAGTCAGACGTCAACACTGCGGAGACGAAATAATGTGGCTGTCCGATGTCTCTGTTAAACGCCCCGTCGTCGCGATCGTTTTAAGCTTATTGCTGTGCGTGTTTGGCTTAGTGTCCTTTACTAAACTTTCAGTGCGGGAAATGCCCGATGTTGAAAGCCCAGTGGTGACAGTCAGCACCAGTTATTCCGGTGCATCGGCAGCGATTATGGAAAGTCAAATCACCAAGACTCTTGAGGATGAACTCACGGGGATCAGCGGTATCGATGAAATCACCTCTACCACTCGTAATGGTAGCTCGCGGATCACGGTCAAATTCCTCCTCGGTTGGAACTTAACCGAAGGGGTGAGTGATGTGCGTGATGCCGTGGCCCGTGCCCAGCGCCGTCTGCCGGAAGACGCTAACGATCCTGTAGTATCGAAGGACAATGGCTCAGGCGAACCCTCCGTGTATGTGAACTTAAGTTCAACCGTGATGGACAGAACCCAGCTGACCGATTATGCCCAGCGGGTTTTAGAAGACAGATTCAGTCTGATCAGCGGCGTGAGTTCCATCAGCATTTCGGGTGGTCTTTATAAGGTCATGTATGTCAAGCTCAGACCCGAGCAAATGGCGGGGCGCAACGTCACCGTCACCGATATTACCAGCGCCCTACGTAAAGAGAACATCGAAACCCCTGGCGGCCAAGTGCGTAACGATACCACAGTGATGTCGGTGCGTACCAAAAGGCTCTATTACACCCCAAAGGATTTTGACTATTTAGTCGTACGCACCGCCAGCGACGGGACACCTATCTATTTAAAAGATGTGGCCGATGTTGCCGTGGGCGCACAGAATGAAAACTCCACCTTTAAAAGTGATGGTATTGTTAACCTAAGCTTAGGGGTGATCACTCAATCCGATGCAAACCCATTAGTCGTCGCTCAGGAAGTCCATAAAGAAGTCGATAAAATTCAAGACTTTTTACCCGATGGCACCAGTCTTGTAGTCGACTTTGACTCCACCGTCTTTATTGACCGCTCAATCAACGAGGTCTACAACACCCTCTATGTCACTGGCGCCCTCGTGGTGTTAGTGCTGTATATCTTTATCGGTCAAGCAAGGGCAACCCTTATCCCCGCGGTAACGGTTCCAGTATCTTTAATCTCCGCCTTTATTGCCGCCAACATGCTAGGTTATTCAATTAACCTACTGACATTAATGGCATTAATCCTCGCCATTGGTCTCGTTGTCGACGATGCGATTGTGGTGGTCGAAAACATTTTCCACCATATCGAAAAAGGCGAAGAGCCGCTGCTTGCGGCTTACAAAGGCACGCGGGAAGTGGGCTTTGCGGTCGTGGCAACCACCGCGGTGTTAGTCATGGTGTTCCTGCCGATTTCATTTATGGATGGCATGGTCGGTTTACTCTTTACCGAGTTTTCCGTGATGCTGGCAGTGTCTGTACTGTTCTCATCCCTCATTGCCCTCACGCTAACGCCAGTATTGAGTAGCAAATTACTCAAAGCCAATGTAAAACCTAACCGTTTCAATCGCATTGTGGATAGTGGTTTTGCGCGCATGGAAAGGGTTTACCGTGTGGGTGTAACCCATGCGATCCGCTTTAGATTACTGGCACCACTGGTCATTCTCGCCTGTATCGGTGGTAGTGCATGGTTAATGCAGCAAGTCCCCTCGCAATTAGCGCCGCAGGAAGACCGCGGTGTACTCTACGCCTTTGTGAAAGGCGCCGAGGGCACTAGCTATAACCGTATGACGGCGAACATGGATATCGTCGAAGACAGATTAATGCCACTCCTTGGCCAAGGTGTATTGCGGTCTTTCAGTGTGCAAGCCCCTGCCTTTGGTGGTCGTGCTGGCGATCAAACTGGCTATGTGATCATGCAGCTAGAGGATTGGGAACATCGCAATGTCACGGCGCAACAGGCGCTCGGGATTATAAGTAAGGCATTGAAAGATATTCCCGATGTGATGGTTCGCCCTATGATGCCAGGCTTTAGGGGGCAATCGAGTGAGCCAGTACAATTTGTACTGGGTGGCTCTGATTATGCGGAACTCTTTAAATGGGCACAGGTGTTAAAAGAGCAAGCCAATGCCAGCCCGATGATGGAAGGCGCGGATCTGGATTACGCCGAAACCACACCGGAACTGATTGTCAGCGTTGATAAAGAGCGCGCAGCAGAACTTGGGATCAGCGTCGATGACGTCTCACAAACCTTAGAAGTGATGCTCGGCGGTCGTAAAGAAACCACCTATGTGGATCGCGGCGAAGAGTACGATGTGTATCTGCGCGGTGATGAAAATAGTTTTAACAACGTCGGCGATTTAAGCCAAATCTATATGCGTTCAGCCAAGGGCGAATTAGTCACGCTCGATACGGTCACCCATATCGAAGAAGTGGCCTCAGCGCAAAGATTGAGCCATACCAATAAACAAAAATCCATCACCCTTAAGGCCAACATCAGTAAAGGTTACACCTTAGGCGAGGCCTTAACGTTCTTGGAAAACAAGTCCATAGAGTTATTACCCAAGGATATTTCCATTAGCTATACCGGTGAATCAAAAGACTTTAAAGAAAACCAAAGCAGTATTTTTATTGTGTTCGGTTTAGCGCTACTGGTAGCTTACTTGGTACTCGCTGCGCAATTTGAGAGTTTTATCAACCCCTTAGTGGTGATGTTTACCGTGCCTATGGGGGTATTCGGTGGCTTCCTCGGCCTGTTGGTCACCAGTCAGGGCATTAACATCTATAGCCAGATTGGGATGATCATGTTGATTGGTATGGTGACTAAAAACGGTATCTTAATCGTCGAGTTTGCCAACCAATTGCGTGACCGAGGTTTAGCCTTAGACAAAGCCATTATCGACGCTTCGACTCGTCGCTTACGCCCCATTCTGATGACAGCCTTCACCACCTTAGTTGGTGCTGTGCCGCTGATCTTCTCATCGGGCGCCGGCTCTGAAAGCCGGATTGCCGTGGGTACTGTAGTGTTCTTCGGTATGGCCTTTGCGACCTTTGTCACCCTGTTCGTCATCCCAGCAATGTACCGTTTAATCTCGGCCGCGACCCATTCACCGGGTTATGTTGAAGCAAAACTCGAAGCGGCCATTAAAGCACAAGAGTTAGCGGCACAAGAGGCAGCCAAACAGCAGGAACAAACGGCAAAAGCCTAATTTATCGCCATGATGTAAACAGGCGCGAAATAATGCGTTTGCTTAAATCATAAAAGCCAAGGGAGCAGTCCCTTGGCTTTTTCATTTAGGTTTCAGATGAGTTCCTTCTATGTTTTATCCAACCTACATGATCTGCAAAATCAAGTCCGACGCATAACAGCGACAGTGCCTTCATTAGCTTTTTTAAGCAATATACCGGCACCACACCGGCGCAATACTTTAAATAATCAATCCATTAACCTAACTAAAAATCCGTTAAGCAAAGCTAAACTCGGCCATTACCGACTAGATCCATTGCTGTTTTTGCCTGCTCGCGCCATTAGCTACCTTGCTGTGCTATAGTGCGCAGAGTCTTCCAACTGATAGCCATAACTTATCCCTTGAAAAGAATCGCCCTCTTTGTCGATGTGCAAAACATTTATTACACCTGCCGTGAGGCCTATCAGCGCCAGTTTAACTATCGTAAACTCTGGCAACACTTGAGTGCGCAAGGAAATATTGTCAGTGCTGTCGCCTATGCCATTCATCGAGGTGATGATGGCCAGCTTAAGTTTCAAGATGCTTTGAGACATATCGGCTTTGAGTTAAAACTTAAGCCCTTTATCCAGCGCAGTGACGGATCAGCAAAGGGAGATTGGGATGTGGGGATCACAATTGATGTACTCGATACCGCTCCCAATGTGGATACCGTAATACTGCTTTCTGGCGATGGTGATTTTGCAATCTTGCTTGAGAAAATAACGCAAAAATATGACGTTAAGACAGAAGTCTATGGCGTCCCCCAACTGACAGCAAAATCACTGATGGATGCAGCAACACAGTTTAATCCGATTGATGATGCTTTACTGCTCTAACAACAATGAATATTAAGCTGAAAATTCTTGGGTTGATAATTGATAAAAATTATCTATATCTGCCAACAAAATACTGTAAACACCTGCATCTAACTGCCCTTTATCGACCATGGGCTGCATAATGTCGCCGATCTCTGATAGCGATAAAGAGCCTCGATAGGGTCGCTTTTGAGTCAACGCCTGAAAAACATCGACCACAGCAAGAATACGCGAAGGTAAATCTAATTGTCCCTGCTGCTTACTGAAGGGATAGCCTGAACCATCGAGGCGTTCATGGTGATTTGAGGCCCATTCGCCTATTACAGACTTAGGGAAAAAACGATGTAAAGTATGCTCTGTATCAACGGTATGACGTTTGACAATCGAATACTCTTCCTTTGTTAATTTGCCTTCTTTATGCAGCAACAGGTCAGGCGTTTTGAGCTTACCGACATCATGTAATAATCCAGCAACGTACAATAATTCAGCATCGGTATCTGATACACCGCAGTCCTTTGCCACTAATTTTGCTAACAGTGCGACTTTTTCTGAATGGTGAAATGTAAAGGGACTCTTAGCATCAACTATTCGAGCTAAAAATCGCGCTAACTGCTTTACCCCGTCAATATCTAATTCTTTGTCGTAAAAGTGATTAGCTTTGAACTCCAGACCTAATAACTCAATATGAGTTGCATCCATGTTGTACCAAAAGCCATCCTTTTTGACCAGTTGACACATTGCATTGACCATTTCTGCTTCAAATAAGGTTCCACTATGGGCCAATAAATTCTCTGCGACCATACTTTCATGCAATGTAATCAGCTCCTCATGACAACCATGCGTATATCTGGCTCTTAAAAAGTCGGTACGATCCGCTAAGAAAATCAGTGCTGCAATATCACGGTCAAATACGGAAAGCTCATGGGATTGCAACTCAAGCCAAGGTGTGTGGTGGTAAAGAACGACAGGCGCAAAAACATCTAAAATCGGGCATTTAAGCAATGCCTCATAGCCACGTTGACTATGACACTGCGCATCTTCTGGCTGCATTAATTTGAGCAGACGTAAGTGCTCTTCGGAGGAAGAAACGCCGCAATCATGAATAAGTCCGGCAAAATAGGCGAACTGCTTTTTTTCATCGGGCCAGCCGAGCACATTCGCACATTCGTAAGCCATATAGCCAACCCGATGTCCGTGGTGCAAATCGTCCACCCCAACAAAATCCAATGCCGTCGCAACGGCTAATAAAGCATGCCTTACATCAATATTGACTTTGAAGTCATGGGGCTGAAAGGCATTCATTGAATTTTCCTAATAAATTATTTGTCCCTCACTAAAATATAGTCAATACCTTGATAATTAGCTGCAAAATACAAAAAAGACCTGAAATTTCAGGTCTTTTTATCGATATAAAATAGAACTTATAACACAGCCAAGTTAGACCTCTGATGCTGTACTATGACGGGCGCGTTTTGCTAAGGCATAGTAAAACAATGGTGTAAGGATCAAACCAAACAGCGTCACCCCAATCATGCCGGCAAATACTGCCACGCCCATGGCTTGACGCATTTCAGCCCCCGCGCCTGTCGAAAACACCATAGGCACCACGCCCATAATAAAGGCGATAGAGGTCATCAAGATGGGGCGTAAACGTAAGCGCGCCGCCTCAAGAATCGACTCCATCACTTCCATACCATGGTCTTGTTTTTCCTTGGCAAATTCGACAATCAGAATCGCGTTCTTGGTCGCTAAGCCCACGAGGACGATAAGACCAATCTGGGTGAAAATATTATTATCGCCACCATAGATAAGCACACCACTAAGCGCTGAGAGTAAGGTCATTGGGATAATTAAGATAATCGCCAATGGTAAACTCAAACTCTCGTACTGCGCCGCCAGCACCATAAACACCAGCAGGATCACCAACGGGAACACGAGCAAGCCAGTGTTACCCGCGAGGATCTGCTGATAGGTCAGCTCAGTCCACTCGTAGGTCATGCCTATCGGCAAGGTCTCGGCGAGGATTTTCTCAATCGCCGCCTGCGCTTGACCCGAACTCACACCCGGTGCTGGGCCACCGTTAATCTCAGCCGTGGTGAAACCGTTATAGTGCATCACACGATCGGGCCCCGCACTCTGGCTCACATTGATAAAGGAGCCGAGTGGGATCATATCGCCATTCACATTCGGCACTTTTAGCTGACTAATCTGCTGCGGGCTTTGACGGAATGCTTCGTCGGCCTGCATATTCACCTGATAGGTTCGACCGAAACGATTAAAGTCGTTGACATAGGTCGAGCCCATATAGGTTTGTAATGTCTGGAAAATTTGATCGAGCGACACTGCCTGCTGTTTCGCTTTGGTTCGATCGATATCCAGTTCAAGTTGTGGCACGTTCACCTGATAGCTAGAAAAAACGCCAGCTAACTGAGGATCGGCCCACGCCTTGTACATCACTTGTTGGGTCACCTGATACAAGGCCTCATAACCAAGGTTGGCTCTGTCTTGAATTTGCAGACGGAACCCTCCAATAGTGCCGAGGCCTTGCACAGGTGGCGGCGGGAAGATGGCAATAAACGCATCCTGAATACCAGCAAATTGCTGATTTAGTTGACCAGCAATCGCATTCGCCGACAGTTCAGGACGCTTACGTAACTCAAAATCATCTAGGGCAACAAACACGACGCCCGAGTTAGGACTATTGGTAAAACCGTTGATACTCAAGCCGGGGAAGGCAATAGAGTGCGCCACACCGGGGTGATTCAAGGCGATGTCGGACATTTTCTTGATCACCGCATCGGTACGCTCGAGTGAGGCCGCATCCGGTAATTGGGCAAATGCCACTAAATACTGTTTATCTTGGCCGGGCACATAGCCCGTTGGGGTATTCACAAATTGCACGCCCGTAAGCGCAACCATGCCCAGATACACCAGTCCGATAATACCGCCAAAACGGATAACCTTACGTACTACATAGCCATAACCTTCTGATGCACGGTTGAATAAGCGGTTAAAAGGCGTGAACAACCAAGCACCGAACAACTTGTCCATTAGACGAGTTAAACCATCCTTTGGCGCATTATGGCTCTTGAGTAACAACGCCGATAACGCAGGGCTCAAGGTGAGCGAGTTAATGGCCGAAATAAAGGTCGAAATCGTGATAGTCAGCGCAAACTGCTTATAAAACTGCCCCGTTAATCCGCTCATAAAGGCGGTTGGAATAAACACCGCGGCCAACACTAAGGTGGTTGCCACAATCGGCCCAGTCACTTCCTTCATGGCTTTTTGTGTTGCGGCAATTGGGCTTAAACCCGAGGCGATATTTCGCTCCACGTTCTCTACCACTACGATGGCATCGTCGACCACAATCCCGATGGCCAGCACCAAACCAAACAATGATAGCGCATTGAGCGAGAAGCCCATCAAGTGCATAAAGGCGAAAGTACCCACCAAAGATACAGGCACGGCCACCAGCGGAATAATCGAAGCGCGCCAAGTCTGTAGGAACAGCACCACCACTAACACCACTAAGAGCACGGCTTCAAGTAAGGTTTTGATCACAGCTTCAATCGAGCCACGCACAAACACGGTCGGATCGTAGACAATCTCGTATTGCAGCCCTTCGGGGAAAGACTTCGCCAATCTTGCCATTTCAGCGCGCACATCGTCGGAGATTTGAATCGCATTTGAGCCTGATGCTTGGAATACCGGAATAGCTACCGCATCTTTGTTATCCAATAATGAACGCAGCGCATAACTCGTTGCACCGAGCTCGACACGCGCCACATCCTTAAGACGGATCACCTCACCGTTTTGACCGACCTTGATAATAATGTCTTCGAATTCTGACAGTTCAGTCAGACGACCCTTAACGTTAATCAAGAGTTGGAAGTCGGCATTACCACTAGGCTGCGCCCCTAAACTGCCCGCTGCCGCTTGCTGATTTTGCTCGCGTACGGCGGCGATAATTTCAGCTGGCGACATGCCAAGCGCCGAGACTTTATTCGGGTCAAGCCAGATCCGCAGACTATATTCGCCCGCACCGAATAAACGCACCGCGCCCACACCTTTGATCCGTGCTAACTCATCTTTTACGTTTAATGCCGCGTAGTTAGACAAATACAGCATGTCATAACGGTTATCCGGCGACAGTAAATGCACCACCATGGTTAAGTCGGGCGAGGACTTTTCGGTCACAATCCCGAGGCGTTGAACCTCCTGCGGCAAACGTGGCATAGCACGGTCAACCCGGCTCTGCACTTGAGTTTGCGCCCTGTCCACATCGGTGCCAATGGCAAAGGTGATCGTCAAGGTCATGCGCCCATCGGACGTCGCCTGCGATGACATATACAGCATGTCTTCGACACCGTTAATTTC
>AACY020561848.1_pt1 | contig 38087 bp, 34 predicted proteins | sample 267378 | NCBI WGS metagenome assembly AACY02 (sample SAMN02954345, study PRJNA13694) | marine metagenome | biome: aquatic; feature: ocean; material: water; isolation source: isolated as part of a large dataset composed predominantly from surface... | reverse complement strand
ATATGTTCACTAATAACAAAGACGGATTGCCATCATGAGTAAACGTACTTTTCAACCTAGCAACCTGAAGCGCAAGCGTTCTCACGGCTTCCGCGCTCGTATGGCTACTGCAGGCGGCCGTAAGGTGCTTGCACGTCGTCGTGCGAAAGGTCGCGCTCGTTTATCTGCTTAATTAAGTGGATAACTAGTTGACTAGCTATACCTTTACGCGGGAGTTACGCTTGCTAACTCCCGCGCAATTTAAATCTGTATTTTCCAATCCCATCAAAGCATCTTCTGCTGAAATAACCTTGCTTGCCATTCCTAATTCGGAACAACATCCGCGTCTGGGTCTTACTGTTGCTAAACGCTACGTAAAACGTGCCAATCAGCGAAATCGCATTAAGCGAGTGATCAGAGATAGTTTTCGCCTCAATCAACACAATATTCCTCATCTTGATATTGTTGTGCTGGTTAGAAATGGGGTGATGGAAATGGAAAATGCCGAACTCAACAAGTTGATAGAAAAGCTATGGCGCAAACTCAGTCGCCGCTACAATGGCTAGCAACCACGTTTATTCGTGGCTATCAAATCTTCATCAGCCCAATCTTGGGACCTCGATGTCGTTTCAATCCCACTTGCTCTCATTACGCCATTGAGGCAATAAAAGTGCACGGAACCGCGAAAGGTTGTTGGTTTGCATTGAAACGCATATTAAAATGTCACCCTTTGCATCCCGGCGGTAGTGATCCCGTCCCCCCTAAAAATGACAGGTGTAATAAATAGGCTATGGAATCTCAACGCAATATATTGCTAATAGGACTACTGTTTGTCAGCTTTTTGCTGTGGCAACAGTGGCAAGCAGACAAAGCTCCAAAACCCGTTGCAACCGAATCGTCTGTAGTGGCGAATGCGACCACTAATCACAGTGCTGATGTTCCAGAAGCGGATACTGGTGTGCCAGCAGCAGTCGCTGCGACGCAAAATCTAATCACGGTTAAAACCGATCAGCTCGATGTGCAAATCAACCCTGTGGGTGGTGATATTGTTTTTGCTGCACTGGTTTCACATAAATTGGAACAGGGTAAAGACCAGCCATTTGTTTTGCTTGAGCAAACCAAAGATTACACTTATATCGCTCAGAGTGGCCTAATTGGCCGTGATGGTATCGATAGCAGTGCTAAAGGTCGCGCCGCATTTGCCGCCAGCAAAACTGAATTTACCTTAGCCGATGGCCAAGACACCTTAGAAGTACCACTGACCTATGTGGCTGATAACGGTGTGACTTACACAAAAGTGTTTGTATTCCATCGTGGCAAGTTTAATGTTGATATCGATTACAAAATCAACAACACCTCAGCTGCTCCATTGCAAGTTCAGATGTACGGTCAGATTAAACAGACCATCAAGCCATCTGAAAGCAGCATGATGATGCCAACTTACCGTGGCGCCGCGTTTTCGACTCAAGATGTACGTTACGAAAAGTACAAGTTTGAAGATATGAGCAAGAGCAACCTCAATCAACCGACTCTCGGTGGTTGGGCGGCGATGCTGCAACATTACTTCGTATCAGCTTGGATCCCACCAGCAACCGATAGCAACACGATTTTCTCGAGTGTAAGCGCTGGCGGTTTAGCGAACATTGGTTTCCGTGGCGCGGTATATGATATTGCACCAGGTGCAACGCAAGAAATTAGCTCACAGTTCTATGTTGGCCCTAAAGATCAAAAAGCGCTATCTGCGTTATCTGATACCTTAAACCTAGTAGTTGATTACGGTTTCCTTTGGTGGTTAGCCGTTCCAATCCACTGGTTATTGATGTTCTATCAATCATTTGTGGGTAACTGGGGTGTGGCAATTATCCTGATCACCTTAACCGTTCGTGGTTTACTGTTCCCGCTTACCAAAGCGCAGTACACCTCAATGGCTAAGATGCGTAACCTACAGCCAAAACTGCAGGAACTAAAAGAGCGTTTCGGCGATGACCGTCAAAAGATGGGTCAAGCCATGATGGAACTGTATAAGAAGGAAAAAGTTAACCCTATGGGTGGCTGTTTACCTATTATTTTACAGATGCCAATCTTTATTGCCCTATACTGGGTATTGCTAGAGAGCTTCGAGCTGCGTCACGCACCATTTATGTTATGGATCCACGACTTATCAGTACAAGATCCATACTACATTCTGCCGCTGCTGATGGGTGTGTCCATGTTTGTGATGCAAAAAATGCAACCCATCGCACCGACAATGGACCCAATGCAAGTGAAGATGATGCAATGGATGCCAGTGATCTTTACCGTATTCTTCCTGTGGTTCCCATCGGGTCTGGTACTGTACTGGTTAGTAGGTAACATTGTTGCCATCATCCAGCAGAAGATTATTTATGCAGGTCTAGAGAAAAAAGGCTTAAAATAAGCCCAAGCGCTAGATAGGAGCTAACAGCTCAGCATATTCAAAAAGGCGGCTTCATTGGCCGCCTTTTCCTTTAGATAATTTGATCGATATTAATGGGTATTTCCGTGACAACTGACACTATCGTGGCACAGGCCACCGCGCCCGGACGGGGCGGCGTGGGTATCATTCGAATCTCTGGTGATAAGGCAACTGATGTGGCCATGGCCGTATTGGGTCATTTACCTAAACCCCGTTACGCCGATTACTGCGACTTTAAAAATGCCTCAGGCCAAGTGATAGACCAAGGTATCGCACTGTTTTTTAAAGGCCCTAATTCCTTCACGGGTGAAGATGTATTAGAGCTGCAGGGACACGGTGGTCAAATCGTCCTCGATATGCTGATCAAGCGCGTATTAGAAGTCGATGGCATTCGCATCGCCAAACCTGGCGAGTTTAGTGAACAGGCCTTTATGAACGACAAGCTGGACTTAACCCAGGCCGAAGCCATTGCCGACCTTATCGATGCCACCAGTGAACAAGCGGCTAAAAGCGCGCTGCAATCACTGCAAGGTGAGTTTTCGAAGGAAGTGCATGAGCTGGTGGATCAAGTCACCCATCTGCGTTTATACGTCGAAGCCGCGATTGATTTCCCCGATGAAGAAGTCGACTTTTTAAGTGATGGCAAAATTGCCAATGCACTCTACAAAATCATCGACAAACTCAGCGCCGTCCAAGCCAGTGCCAAGCAAGGCTCGATTATCCGCGAAGGCATGAAAGTGGTGATTGCCGGTCGCCCCAATGCCGGAAAATCCAGTCTACTTAATGCGCTCGCCGGTAAAGAGTCGGCGATTGTGACCGAAATAGCTGGCACCACTCGCGATGTGCTGCGCGAACACATCCATTTAGATGGTATGCCGCTGCATATTATCGACACCGCAGGTTTACGTGATACGACAGATACGGTTGAACAAATCGGTATCGAGCGCGCTTGGAATGAAATAAACAGTGCCGATCGGGTGTTGTTTATGGTCGATGGTACTACCACGGATGCCGTCGATCCCCACGATATTTGGCCGGATTTTATCGATCGTCTCCCCGCCAATTTAGGCGTGACTGTTGTCCGCAATAAGGCCGATCTCACAGGTGAAAACCTCGCCATGACCGAAGAAAAAGGTTACAGCGTGTATAGGATCTCGGCCAAAACAGGCCTCGGTGTTGACGAGTTAAAACAGCACCTTAAATCGCTGATGGGTTATCAGAGTAATCTCGAAGGTGGCTTTATCGCCCGTCGTCGTCACCTAGAAGCATTGGATGTTGCCGCGAGCCATCTGCAACTTGGTAAAGAGCAATTAGAGGTTTATCTCGCAGGTGAACTGTTAGCAGAAGAGCTCAGAATGGCGCAACTCGCCCTATCTGAAATCACTGGCCGTTTTACTTCAGACGATCTACTCGGCAAAATTTTTAGCTCATTCTGTATCGGGAAGTAAAATAGTAAAACGCATCAAAACAACATTATGATTTTAAAATAATTTTGTTTTATTGGGTGGGAAGCAATTTGAAGGGTTTTGTCGATTCTTGCTCCGTATGTGCTCCGAAGATAAATTTTGGAGCACATTTGTAATATAAGAAAAAAACCTATTAAATAAATATATTAGTAGACAAGAATAAAGCCTAAACTTGCCTAATTGGCCAAAATAGAACGAATACTGTTCCTCCACGACCCGATGGCTGGCAGACCACATGGCCGCCGTGAGCTTCAACAATAGTCTTAACCACGGCAAGACCAAGCCCGCTACCGCCACTTTTTCGTGAACGAGAAGGATCGACTCGACGAAATGCTTCGAATACGTAACTGGCGGCAGCATCAGGGATACCTGGCCCCTCATCTTCCACACTTAGATAGCAATTATCATCCGAATGATAGAGCCGCACGGTTAACTCGCCGGGATCTGCATGCTGGCGAGCATTTTCTAGTAGTGCGATTAGCACCTGACGGATACGGATGGCATCACAGTAAACTTGAAGGCTAGAATCGAGTTCCAACTTAAGTTTGAGTCCTCTGGCATCTAAAGCCGCTGTAAAGGTTTCAATCACTGTACTAAGTTCATCCGCTAAACAAACCTCTACACGATGTAACTCTAAGTGGCCATTGTCGTTAAGGCTCAGCACTCGTAAATCTTCTATCAGGTGATTTAAGCCTTCGACCTGCCGTAACAATCCCTCGAACAACTCACTATTAGGACTAAAAACACCTTCCGCTAAGCCCTGCAATCGACCACGCAAAATGGTGACCGGAGTGCGAAGCTCATGGGCAATGGCCGCATTCCAAAACTCCCGCTCGCGGGTCATACACTCTAATCGCTCAGCCATCGCATTAAAGTCACTAACCAGTTGCGCGGTTTCTCCCATAGTGTCTTGATCCATTTTTGCGCGTGCGTTGAGTTTACCTAGAGCGACTTCGCGTAGGCTATATGCCACAGAATTCAACGGATTGAGGATTCGCCGAGACAGACGAACAGCAACAAAAAGCGACATCCCCAATGCGGCGGCGATAGTGCAAACAATCCAGATCATCTCCATCCGAGAAGGCATCCAAGTTTCAGATATGCTGCCAGGCAAGTAGGTCACCGCAATAGCATAGAAAACATAGGAACCAAATACCGACAGGAAAATAATCCCTAGCGTCATCACAGCTAAGGATTGAATAATTTGTCTGCGTAAGCCCGGTGATTGCTTCATACTTCACCACCAAAGCGATAGCCAACCCCCCAGACGCTGAGCGGTACTCCTTGAATATTAAGGGCTTCAAGTTTTTTACGCAGCTTACTGATATGACTATCTACAGTGCGTTCCTGAGTATCACCTTCGGGTAAGCAATTAATAAGTAGCTCCTCACGGCTAAAAACACGTTTTGGCGCCCGCATCAGACAGGCTAACAGTTTAAATTCAGTGAGTGTCAGATCGAGTATTTGCTGCTGACCTTTCAAGTTCACGCTGGCCTCGTGACTGTCTAAGTCGATTTGAAACTGGCCGACGCGCAATATTTGGCTATTGGTAGACGGGTTAATTCGGACGCGTCGCAAAACAGCTTGAACCCTAGCGACCACCTCAGCAGGATTGAAAGGTTTAACCACATAGTCATCGGCACCGAGGCGTAACCCCATTAACTTATCGATATCTTGGTCAAGCGCGGTAAGCATGATCACTGGTGTATCGCCACGGGAACGAATTTCATTCAATACCTTCCAGCCATCGAGATTAGGCATCTGTACATCAAGCAACAACAGATCGGGCTTAAATGTACCGTGCATGGCTAATGCTTGAATACCATCCGTCGCGTGTTGAGTTCGCAGCCCACTTCGCTGTAAATAGGCAATCAGAATCTCGGCAATCTCGGCTTCATCTTCGGCAATCAGTACAAGTGCCGAAGTCATCTGACTTTTTGTGGCATTGAGATTGGACATAAATAGCTCTAAGGCTGAAATTGAAGAACTTTATCACTCCCTCCACACATTCTCCACAAAGCCTCGAATAATTCGCAATAGCGACTCGTCATAATTCAGTGAGTTCTCAAGCATTGGTCAATGTCATCAGTGAGAACGTAGCAAATAGAGGAGAGTTGGTTATGTTCAGCAAAAAACGGCATTTAAACTTGGTACTCTTGGTAGGAATTGCCGTAATGGGATTGATGGGTTGCGACTCCGCGGAGCAGGAGGAAAATACCCCCTCTCTAATCCAGGTTTCTGTAATCACACTGGATAACGAAGCACTATTGGTCACAGAAGATCTACCTGGTCGCGTTGTTGCTGTTCGCAGTGCAGAGATCCGCGCGCAAGTTAGCGGCATAGTTCAACATCGTCTGTTCGAGCAAGGCAGCGAGGTAACATCTGGCACAGTGCTATTCCAGATTGATCCTGCACAATTTAAAGCCGATGTTGCTATTGCGGCAGCCGCCTTGCAACGAGCCGAAGCCGTATTGGTTCGTTCTCGCCAGGAAACGGCACGCTTGGCCTCCCTGTTAAAAACCGAAGCGGTTAGCCAACAAATGTTTGATGATGCAATTTCCCTGCGCGATCAAGCCGCAGCAGATGTCGCCCAATCCCAAGCGACACTTACGCGGCGCCAGTTAGATTTAGAATTTGCCAGCGTCAAAGCCCCTATCTCAGGGCAAATTGATCAAGCCTTAGTGAGTGAAGGAGCCTTAGTATCACCGACTGATACCACACCAATGGCGAGGATCCAACAAATTGACCAAGTGTATGTCGATGTTCGACTGCCAGCATCTATGTTAGACAGCATGCGTCAGCAAGCAAACGAAGCTAACCCAAAGTTAAGCGTAGAGATCCTGAGCAGCAGCGGTGAGTCTCTTGGCATGAAAGGTCATATCTTATTTTCAGGCTCCGAGGTGGATACAGGTACCGGCGATGTACTGCTGCGTGTACTCGTTGATAATCCACAACATCGCCTATTGCCCGGTCTTTTTGTAAAAGCTCGGGTTCCAAAGACTTACTATTCTTCCACTCTGAGAGTGCCACAACAGACGGTCACCCGTAAGGCGGGTCAACCCCAAGTATGGGTACTCAATGCGGAGGGCAAGGTACATCCAGTAGCAATTAAAGTCGATGAGCTAGTGGCAGGCCGCTACCGCGTGATATCAGGACTATCTGCTGGCCAGCAGATAGTCGTTGAAGGCATCGAACGCCTAAGTCCTGATGCGCAGGTTCATGCTCGGCTTTGGCAACCCACAGCAGAGCAGCAATTAAGTGCCGATGTGCGCTGATTTGGAGACATACCATGCCACAGTTTTTTATTAACCGCCCAGTATTTGCATGGGTGATAGCCCTCTTTATCGTACTGATTGGTGTCATCTCGATTCCGCAATTACCTATCTCTCGCTACCCTTCGGTTGCCCCCGTGTCGGTAAGCATTTATGCCGCTTATCCAGGAGCCACGCCACAAACACTTAATGACTCTGTGATAAGCCTTGTCGAGCGTGAACTATCGGGGGTAAAAAACCTACTGTACTTTGAATCATCAGTTGACAGCTCAGGAAGTGCACAAATTACCGCCACCTTCAAACCGGGCACAGATGCGGAACTTGCCCAAGTTGATGTGCAAAATCGCATTAAGGCAGTCGAACCACGCTTACCTCAAGTCGTACGGCAGAGCGGTCTGCAGGTTGAGTCGGCAGCATCGAGCTTTCTGATGATGATTGGCATGACGTCACCTAATGGTCAATTCGACGAAGTCGCGCTAAACGACTATTTGGCGCGAAATGTTGTCGAGGAACTACGCCGAATCGACGGTGTGGGACGAGTGCAATTATTTGGTGCAGAGCAAGCCATGCGTGTCTGGGTTGACCCCAATAAACTCACCGCCTATGGCCTGACAATGAACGACCTTAGTCTGGCGATTGAACAGCAGAACGCACAAATCGCCCCAGGCCGACTCGGTGATGAGCCAGCCTTACCCGGACAACGCCTAACAGTCCCATTGACCGTACAAGGACAACTGACCACACCCGAGGAGTTCGCCGCTATTGCCCTACGTTCCAGTGTCGATGGCGCCAAATTGGTGTTGGCTGATGTGGCTAGAGTTGAGCTGGGCGCTCAGTCCTATGGTTTTTCGAACCGTGAGAATGGTGTAACGGCAACCAGTGCCGCGATTCAACTATCCCCAGGCGCCAACGCCGTTCGCACCGCTTCAGCAGTGCGAGAACGCTTAGCCGAACTAGCAACCAGCATGCCCTCAGGCATAAGCTATTCAGTGCCCTTCGACACAGCACCTTTCGTCAAAGTGTCTATCAAAAAAGTAATCTATACCCTGTTTGAAGCTATGGGCTTAGTGTTTCTGGTCATGTTCCTGTTCTTGCAGAAGCTGCGCTACACACTAATTCCAGCCATCGTCGCCCCCATCGCATTGCTCGGCACCTTTGCCGTAATGTTGCTGGCGGGTTTTTCAATAAATTCGCTGACTATGTTTGGCATGGTATTGGCCATTGGCATTATTGTTGACGACGCTATTGTGGTGGTTGAAAGCGTGGAACGGCTGATGGCGACCCAAGGGTTATCTCCCAAAGAAGCGACCTCACGGGCGATGAAGGAAATTACTGGTGCGGTAATAGGTATAACCTTAGTGCTAACGGCTGTGTTTATTCCCATGGCCTTTGGTAGCGGCTCGGTAGGCGTTATCTATCAACAATTTAGTTTGGCTATGGCGGTGTCGATCTTAATTTCAGCCTTCCTCGCCCTGTCTTTAACTCCAGCCCTATGTTCGACACTATTGCATCCTGTCAGTGCAGATCACCAACACAAAAGCGGATTTTTTGGTGCTTTTAACCGCGCCTTCGAACGCTTGACGACTCGTTACAGTGCACGGTTAGTACACTTGGTAGGGCGTAGCGGGCGAATGATGGCAGCATTTGCAGTGATCTGCGCTGTACTCGTATTAGCGGTTAAGGAATTACCTTCGTCCTTCCTACCCGACGAAGATCAAGGCTACTTCATGACCTCTATTCAATTACCCACTGGCGCAACAAGCGAACGTACACTAGAAGTGGTAAAAAAATATGAAGCACACGTAGCTACTCGCCCAACATTGGATACCAATATGGTAGTACAGGGCTTTAGCTTTGCAGGCTCAGGCCCAAACGCTGCCATGGCTTTCACTATGCTCAAAGATTGGGATAAACGTAATGGTGCCACAGCGGCAGAGGAAGCAGAACTTGCACAACAAGCTATGGCAAATAACGTCGAAGGCACTGTCATGAGCCTGATGCCACCTGCCATCGACGAGCTGGGGACTTCATCAGGCTTCACTCTATACCTGCAAGATAGAGCCAACCGTGGTGAAACGGCGTTACTTGCTGCACAGGCGCAACTGCTCGAGTTAGCGGCTCAAAGCAAGGTGGTTAGCAATGTCTACCCAGATGGTTTACCGCCCGGTGAAAGCATTAACCTAGATATAAATCGACCAAAAGCCGAGGCTATGGGCCTGTCTTTCGCAGCGGTAAGCAGCACGCTTTCGGCAGCCATGGGATCACAGTATGTCAATGATTTTCCGAATAATGGACGTATGCAACAAGTCATTCTGCAAGCGGAAGCGTCTGCACGTATGCAGCTAGATGACGTGCTAAGCCTGCGGGTGCGTAATACTAGCGGTGGCATGGTACCTCTGCGGGAGGTAGTGACACCCAAATGGAGTGAATCGCCACAGCAAATGATGCGCTTTCAAGGCTTTCCGGCAGTACGAATTTCGGGAGGTGCTGCGCCAGGTGTTTCCAGCGGAGCCTCCATGGCAGAAATGGAACGCCTAGTGGCACAGTTACCACTAGGCTATGCGATAGCGTGGACAGGGGCATCATTACAGGAACGCCAATCGGCTGCACAGGCGCCGCTGCTTATGTTGTTGTCTGCGCTGGTGGTATTTTTAGTTCTTGCTGCACTGTACGAAAGCTGGTCGATTCCGCTATCGGTAATGCTGGTAGTTCCGCTGGGACTCATCGGAGCCGTGGTAGCTGTTATGCTACGAGGCATGCCTAATGACGTGTTTTTCAAGGTGGGGATGATTACCATAATTGGCCTATCAGCGAAAAACGCCATCCTTATCGTCGAATTTGCCCGCCAATTACACGCCGAGGGACGCAGTTTGGTCGATGCAGCAGTAACCGCTGCACGGCTGCGTCTGCGTCCAATCTTGATGACTTCGCTAGCCTTCACCCTTGGCGTCGTCCCTTTGATGCTTGCAAGCGGCGCGAGTGCAGAAACTCAACACGCTATTGGCACCGGCGTTTTCGGCGGTATGCTTAGCGGAACCATACTAGCAATATTCTTTGTTCCTATCTTTTTTGTCTTTGTCATAGGCACACAAGAGCGCATTAATACCAAGCTAGTAAGACGTAATAATTTCAAAACGGCCAAAGGATAAACACCTATACACGTGTACTCAGTTTAGACTACTACGCTCCCCACGGAATAGTAGTAGGCTAGTCCTAACAACGGCTGGCTTACTACTAGCATGTTGTTGTACGGCTAAAGAATAATAAATTATTTAAAAATAAAAGGTTTCAAGCTAATTAATCAAAAGTCTATTTATTATTTCCTACTTTCCCAGATATCCCACTTTTTAAATGCTGAAAATCCCCAAGAATTGATTCCTCCATGGCAAAACCTAATAAAAGGTTGCACTTCACATGTGCACCAATAGCTTTCTAACACTTTGAGTAGTTTTATATTTTTAGTTTCTCTATAGGGAAGTAAAAGAGTAAAACGCATCCGATAAATTAAAATCCATATTATGATTTTTAAATATTTAATTGATGATTAAAAGGTTGCTACCCAAAAAACATATGCCCCTCGTTAACATTTTAACGAGGGGCATTTTTTTGCAAAAAACTGCAATACTGACCACAGAGAAACTATTCCGCAGCAGCGCGGTTTAATCGATCCCAAATATCAGCCCACTCCTCAAGACGAGGTGGCGCTTCAACCAAAAGTGTTTTAATCCCCTTTAGGTCTAATGCGTAAAGAGAGGCATAAAGTGCTTGTCGATATCCTTGGTGGTTGTTCGGTAATATCAGCTTATGTTGGCAATGGATATTTTCCATCTGTGCAGAATATCCCAATATCCCCGTAGCTTCAGGCTCTGCATAAAATTGCGTTGCGAGTGAAGCAGCACAAATTACGACTTTGGCATTAGGTTGATAATGGACTTTCATATTGCCAGAAATAGCTTCTTGATGGCATTCAGGCGTAATAACGGGGAACGGTAAGTAGGGCTGAAAATCCCTCGCGGATAATGGACCACTTCGCAAAATCTCAGCTTGATTTTCACTGATCCGTAAAATAGTCGACTCAGTACCCACACTGCAAATGCCACCATCGAGTACAGCAGCAATCCTTCCATCAAGCCCACTCAATACTTGCTCAGCACTAGTCGGGCTGAGTTTTTTATGTAAGTTTGCAGATGGAGCTGCAACGGCAATATTGAACTGTTGCAGTAGTGATAAAAGCACCGGATGATCAGGCATTCTTATCGCAATACTGGGCAATCCACCAGTTATGACATCCGAAACCGAGGGATGACGCTCAAAGATAAGTGTCAGCGGCCCAGGCCAAAACGCCTCGGCAAGTGGTGCAACCCAATCTGGAATAACGTTAACCCAACGAGAAAGCTGTTCGATGCTGCCAATATGAGTTATGAGTGGATGATTTCTAGGACGTTGTTTAGCCAAAAAAATCTTTTCAACCGCTTCAGGGTTGCTGGCATCCGCCGCGAGCCCGTAGACAGTTTCAGTCGGTACTGCGACTAGTTCGCCCGCAATTAGCAACTCTCCCGCACGTTGTAAATCAGCAGGATTCAGCGCATTAAGTCTTTCTGTTCTCATGGATTACACCAGTGGCAACGATAAGGATCAGCCACACTCTCCTCTTTGGTTTCAATTTGTTGATATTGGCAGTGAAGACATTGACGGATAAAAGCTTTAGCGAGATCTGTTGGCGTACCACACTCGCGGCAAGGCAAACCCACGATGCGATCGCGCAGCCAGAAATCCGCTTGATGACATTGTGGGCAATGTGTTTGAAGGCGCTCAACCAGTTGCAGTGCGGCCTTGATAATATATTGCTGCCGCAGCGGAGAATGCATCGCGCGAAGGTCTGGAGCGACATCAATTGGGCAAGCAAAACGACCATTTTCAGGCCCTAGATTCATCGCTTCTAATGTGGCCAGCAACATATCTAGATTGGCTACACCTTTGATCGTATGGCCATCAACCTTAACTATCCACGCTTGACCCTCTTCAGCACCAGATAACGCCGCACTAAGTGCACTAACATCATCCCCTTGGTAACTTTGCAAGCTTACCGGACCAGATACATTCGCTACGATATCAATATTTTGCCTTGCATCATGCAGTACGATCAGCTCCGTATCCCAATCCATTATTCCTGGCAAAGGCCCTCCCCCAAAACTACCTTCGCTGCCTAACCCCGCCTCTAGACCTGTTAGCTCACAGGCAAGTCGCGCTTTTTTCTTAGCGCACTCTAGTGGTGAAAGCGTACGCTCAACTTCTCCAGAAAAGGTGCCCAGCATGTCGGTATCAAATGCATCCGTTGCGACAATTTCAATCCCAAGTGGCGACAGAATTGGCACAATTTGTGCCGCCTTGCCATGTTTGCTTAACAAGGCAATTCGCTTTGGCATTTTATAATGTGATTGATGATCCATGATGAATACTCACTCCTGAAGTGAGGGGGGTAATTCTTAACTTTAAGCAAACCTAGCCTTACTCAATATTCTCTACAACGCGATAACGACGCTGAATAAGGAAGGCTATTGTTGCCGTATCAGTGATGGGATGTAAAATAGATAGATATTCACATAACGTTCTATATAAGTGAACGATTCTATGAGAAACCTCAATTTTCACCATCTACATTACTTCTGGACTGTCGCTAAAGAAGGACATTTAACTCGAGCCTCCCAGAGGCTAAACATTTCACAATCGGCTTTATCATCCCAGATCAAACAGTTAGAGGAACAACTAGGGCATGAACTGTTTCACCGTCAGGGCCGGGCATTATTACTGACAGAGGTTGGGCATCTCGTTCTCGAGTACGCTGAAGGAATTTTTAATTTAGGTCACGAATTGCTTTCAGTTATGGAAAATGGCGAGCACCAAAGGCTCCAGCTACTAAGAATAGGTGCAGTAGCGACCCTTTCACGCAATTTCCAAGAAAACTTATTACGCCCGGTCATTAAATTAAATAACGTCAAACTTGCTTTAAAATCATCCAACTTTGATGATCTTCTCGAACAATTGCGTGTACATAAATTAGATTTGATCCTCTCAAATCGCCCTGTAGCTTCGGACTCTTCAACCCCTTGGCGCTGTAAATTAATTGCTCAGCAAGGCGTATGCTTAGTCGGCCCAAATAAAGCGGAATTCAATGCATTACGCTTTCCAGAGGATCTAATAAAAGTAAAATTACTATTACCTGGCCCCGACAGTGATATTCGTAGGCAATTTGATTTGTACTGCGAGCAACATGGGCTCTCACTAACCCCTTATGCAGAAGTCGATGATATGGCGATGCTCAGACTATTAGCACGGGATTCGGGTGCGGTGGCCGTAGTACCTGAAGTGGTTGTACAAGATGAGATTCAAGCGGGACTATTGAAAAACTACGCGGCCTTAGATTGTGTGACTGAAAGTTTTTATGCCATAACCGCTAAAAGACACGTTGATTTACCAATCTTACATACTTTGTTAAGTACAAAAATGGAGTAACTGATATCACAATCAGTCGATTGGGATTGATTTTAGTTGCACATAAGCGGCTGGTGCGTTTATTCATCTATTAACCCGATCTGAGGTTAAATAGCATATGTTTGCCAGCCAATTTAGGGCTGAAATTGGCTGGCATTTTGCAGCATCATTGGCTTAAACCAATGAATTACCAAAATTTAAACATCTTAACCAAAAAATATCAGCTCAATCATACCTGCCGGTAGTGATCTTGCATTTGGTATGAACGGGCATACAGTGCAAACACTAATGCCGCCAAAATAGCAAAACCCGCAAAGAAAAACATTTGGAATGCCGTCACGCTCATCCCCGTTTGCATTATTTGCTCAGTCACAGCAGGACTTTTAACACTCACATTGGCAAGCAATACCCAGAGGTTACCAACGGTAACGGAAAGCGTCCAAAAACTCATGATAGTCCCTTTCATCGCTTTAGGCGCTTGGCTATAGGCAAACTCTAATCCTGTCGCCGAAACCAGAACTTCACCAAAAGTCAGCAAAGCGTAAGGTAGAATTTGCCAGAAGATCGAAAGTGCTGAACCACCATCCATCATCAATTGAATCGTCCCCACCACAATCCAACTCAATCCAGTAATGGCAATCCCCGCCCCCATTTTACGTAATGCGGTTAACTTAATCCCCATACGCTCAATCGCGGGGTATAACACAAAGTTATTGAATGGGATCAATAGCATCACTAACAGTGGATTTAAAGCCTGCATCATTGCAGGTTCAAACCACGAAGGTTTAACCATATCATTGGCCTGCAAAATCCAAGTCGAAGCCTTTTGATCGAATAACGACCAAAATGGGGTAACCAACGCAAATAAAACCAAAATTCGAAGGACTGAACGTACACCATCTACCGCAATATCAGGATGACAGCTTCGAGCACGCTCAAGTTGTAATGAAGCGCCAGCCCCTACAAACCCCATCAGTAGCACCATAGCACTACAAAGGCCCGCGACGATTCCTAGAGTTGGGATATTCACCAGCGCATAGGCAGCAGATATCCCACCAATTAGTGCCAACACTAAACCGATATTTCCCTTACCTTCCACTTTAGTAAGCAAGGCGCTGCGGATCACAGGTAAAAAACCATGGGGATCCTTTGGTTCTGGTGGCATATGCACATAACGCTTACGACCTAACCAGAAAAATACCGTCGCAATAAACATCAGCACGCCGGGGATCCCGAAAGCAACAGCGGCACCAAAGTTTTTAAGTAACAATGGCATAGATAAGGATGCGAAGAAAGAACCAAAGTTGATAGTAAAGTAGAACATATCAAAGGCTTTTTGAGCCAATGACTTATTAGTCTGATCAAATTGATCGCCCATAAAGGAAGAAACTAAAGGTTTTATCCCACCAGAACCTAAAGCAATTAAAAATAACCCCGTATAAAAACCTTGTACACTGTGCTCAAAAATCGCCAAAAAAGCATGGCCCACGCAATAAAGTAAGCTTAACCAAAGAATGGTGTTGTACTTACCAAAAAATCTATCCGCAATCCAGCCACCCAATAATGGGAAAAAGTACACACCAATTACAAAGGAATGGAACACATCCTTAGCCACAGCGCCACGGAGATCCTCCGGAATGGACAGCAAAAGTGCTGTCATTAAGAAAGGTGTTAGAATGTTGCGCATGCCGTAAAAGCTGAAACGCTCACAAGCTTCACTGGCAATAATATAGGGGATTTGACGTGGCCATTTTGGCGCATCAACAGGTGTAGTCATCTGTTATCCTATTATAATTGTTATAAAAAACTTAAGGTTATCGGTATAAAACCAAGATTGCAGCCAAGGATACTAACAGACTGCGAATCAATATTGGCTAAATTTATACAACAAAATACGCTAAGTAGATGTAAGCCCCAAAAATGATAGAAAATTAACGACCACAGAGAGCAGTAACAATGACCAAAATTGCTATATTAGTCGGTACCACCCTCGGCAGCAGCGAATATATTGCAGATGAAATGCAGGCTCAGCTGACCAAATTAGGGCATGAAGTAGACACTTTTTTAAGTCCAACACTGGATTTACTGCAACCCTATTCCCTCTGGATCATCGTTTCATCAACCCATGGCGCAGGTGATCTTCCCGATAATCTACAGCCATTTTGTAAAGAAGTTCTACTCAATACACCAAATCTACACCAAATTAAGTTCGCATTATGTGCCATTGGTGATTCGAGTTATGACACCTTTTGCCAAGGCCCAGAGAAGCTTGTTGATGGACTTGAATATAGCGGTGCAAAAGCGTTTGTGGATAAGATCCAGATCGATGTACAACAGGATCCTGTGCCAGAAGACCCAGCTTTAGCGTGGTTGGCACAATGGCAGGATCAAATTTAAGATCCTCATTTTCAAAATACCTGAAACAACCCACAGTTTAGATCTTATTTATCCACAAAAAACTATTTATATGTATATTTTTGTGGATAAACTATTATTTAGATCTGATCAACCTCTGTGCTATTCACATCATGATCCGCTCAAAGATCCACCCTGTGGATAAATAGCGGATCTATCCCCACCTTTAATGACAGTAGATCTCGGTTAGATCACAGGATCAAAAGCTCATTAACCACTGATATAAAAGAGAAATTAGCCTTACCCACAGGAAAGTGCGATCCTAATAGTAAACATAATAAGAAGATCTATATAAAGATCTTAAGATCTATTAGTCCAGATCCACTGGATCTATTTTCGAAAAATGATCATTCACCTCAATCAAAGCAAATGCTAAAATGATCGGCTCTCATTGGGTCACTTAAGTTTTTAAAGGTAAGGTCATGCATTTTCATGAACGGTTTGATGTTATTGTAGTTGGTGGTGGTCATGCCGGAACTGAAGCCGCATTAGCCGCAGCAAGAATGGGTTCTAAGACATTATTGCTAACGCATAATCTTGATACTTTAGGACAAATGTCATGTAACCCAGCGATCGGTGGCATTGGTAAAGGTCATTTGGTTAAAGAAATCGATGCATTAGGCGGTGCAATGGCGATCGCAACCGACTATGCAGGGATCCAATTTAGAACCTTAAACTCGAGTAAAGGCCCAGCGGTTAGAGCAACTCGTGCACAAGCAGATCGCGCGTTATATCGTCAGAAGATCCAAAATATTCTGCAAAACCAACCTAACTTACGTATTTTCCAACAAGCTGTAGATGATCTTGTTGTAGAAAATGATCGCGTTATCGGTGTCGTTACCCAGATGGGACTAGCCTTCGAAGCCGCCGCAGTCGTATTAACCGCAGGGACTTTCCTCAGTGGTAAGATCCATATAGGGTTAGAAAACTACAGTGGCGGTCGTGCAGGCGATCCACCATCTATCGCACTCGCCCATCGTTTACGCGAGTTGCCTATCCGTGTTGGCCGTTTAAAAACCGGTACACCACCACGTATCGACGCCAATACCATCGATTTTACTCAGATGACAGAACAAAAAGGTGATACGCCATTACCTGTAATGTCATTTATGGGTGATTTGAGCCATCACCCGAAACAAATTTCTTGTTGGATCACCCATACCAATGAAAAAACCCACGATATTATTCGTGGAGGTTTAGATAGAAGCCCTATGTACTCCGGTGTTATTGAGGGGATCGGCCCACGTTACTGCCCTTCTATCGAAGACAAGATCCATCGTTTTTCTGATAAATCATCGCACCAGATCTTTATCGAACCAGAAGGCTTAAACACCAATGAGATTTACCCTAACGGGATCTCTACCAGTCTTCCCTTTGATGTACAGTTAAATTTGGTTCGTTCGATCAAAGGGATGGAAAATGCTGAGATCGTACGTCCAGGATACGCGATTGAATACGATTATTTTGATCCTAGAGATCTTAAAAACTCGTTAGAAACCAAAACCATTAATGGATTATTCTTTGCTGGCCAGATCAACGGTACAACCGGTTATGAAGAAGCTGGCGCCCAAGGTTTACTCGCTGGCATGAACGCAGCACTGCAAGTTCAAGGCAAAGAAGCTTGGTGCCCTCGTCGCGATGAAGCTTACATCGGAGTATTGGTTGACGATTTATCGACGTTAGGCACTAAAGAACCCTACCGCATGTTTACCAGCCGTGCCGAATACCGCCTATTGCTACGTGAAGACAACGCCGATCTGCGTTTAACCGCAAAAGGTCGTGAATTGGGTCTGGTGGATGATGCGCGCTGGGCCTCTTTCAGTGAAAAACTGGAATCGATCGAATTAGAGCTACAACGTCTACGTAGCCAGTGGATCCATCCAAACTCTCCATTAGTGCCAGTGTTAAATCCGCACTTGAATACGCCTATTTCTCGCGAAGCATCTTTTGAAGAATTACTTCGTCGTCCAGAAATGGATTACAACAAACTGATGCAGATTGAAGGCTTTGGTCCTGGTCTTACCGATCCACTCGCCGCTGAGCAAGTACAGATCCAAGTTAAGTACTCTGGCTATATCCAACGTCAGCAGGAAGAGATCAATAAAGCGGTACGTAATGAGAACACGGGTTTGCCATTGAACCTTGATTACAAAGAGGTTCCTGGGCTTTCAAATGAGGTGATTGCTAAGTTAAATAGCCATAAGCCTGAAACCATTGGTCAAGCGTCACGTATCTCAGGTATCACCCCAGCAGCTATTTCAATTCTGCTAGTACATCTGAAAAAACGTGGTTTATTACGCAAGAGCGCGTAAAAGCTAGCTTAATCGCCAGTTTGGTCGCAGAAGGGAAGCATTCAGGCTTCCCTTCGACGTTTCAGGGCTTCATAATAGCCGACGAGTTTATCATTGCATTTTTGTTGAGGTTGTTCAGTGTTATCTGCCCAGTTAGAGGCCTATTTAGCCGAAATTAATCTGCCCGCTACCGCTGAGCAGAAAAAGCAACTGCTTGATTTTGTTGGTATGCTCAACAAATGGAATAAAGCCTATAACTTAACCTCAGTAAGAGATCCCGAGATCATGCTTGTCCGTCATATCATGGACAGCTTAGTGGTATCAAAACATCTGCAAGGTGAACGCTTTATTGATGTTGGAACTGGTCCTGGACTGCCTGGCATCCCATTGGCGATTATGAATCCTGGTAAAACTTTTGTGCTACTTGATAGCTTAGGTAAACGCATTCGTTTTCAAAAACAAGTAGCCTTCGAATTAGGCATTCATAATATCAGTTCGATAGAAAGCCGAGTTGAGGCCTATCAACCTGAGCAAAAGTTCGATGGTGTGCTAAGCCGTGCCTTTGCGTCAATCCATGATATGTTGACATGGTGCCATCACTTGCCAGCTGAGCATGGGCAATTTTATGCGCTCAAGGGACAACTGAGTGATGAAGAGATGCAACAAATCCCCGCTGGCTTTGCGATAACTGAAACCATCGAACTCAAGGTGCCAAAACTCGATGAGCAAAGACATTTACTCAAAATAATCAAAGAATAACAGGCTTAAAGCTCCTCATTTTGAATGGATTTTTAAGTAGGCAATAAACCAGAATTTACATACAGGGTGACATTGTGGGTAAAGTAATTGCCGTGGCCAACCAGAAAGGTGGCGTAGGGAAAACAACAACTTGTGTCAATTTAGCCGCCTCATTAGCCGCGACTAAGCGTAAAGTGCTACTGATCGATCTTGATCCACAGGGCAATGCCACTATGGGCAGCGGTGTCGATAAATACGAAGTCGAAAACACGGCTTACGAACTGCTGGTAGAAGAAAAGCCCTTCGATGAAATAGTGGTCAAAGACACCACGGGAAAATACGATCTAATTGCCAGTAATGGCGATGTGACTGCGGCAGAAATCAAACTCATGGAGTTTTTTGCCCGTGAAGTGCGCTTACGTAATGCGCTCGCGCCGATAAAAGATCAATACGATTATATCTTTATCGATTGCCCTCCTTCGCTCAACATGTTGACGGTTAATGCTATGTCGGCGGCGGATTCTGTGCTGGTGCCAATGCAGTGTGAGTACTTTGCACTGGAAGGTTTAACCGCCTTGATCGATACCATCACCAAATTGGCAGCCGTGGTGAATCCTGGTCTTGGGATAGAAGGGATTTTACGCACTATGTATGATCCGCGTAATCGTCTTTCAAATGATGTGTCCGATCAGCTAAAACAACACTTTGGCGATAAGGTGTATCGCACTGTGATCCCGCGTAACGTGCGTTTAGCCGAAGCGCCGAGCTTTGGTGCACCCGCTATGTATTATGATAAATCGAGCGCGGGAGCTAAAGCATATTTAGCGCTGGCTGGTGAGATGATCCGCCGTTCCGAACAGAAAACTCAGGCTAAGCGAGCGTAAAGGAAAACCATGACGTTAAAGAAAAGAGGGTTAGGTAAAGGCTTAGATGCCTTACTGAGTAATAGCCACGCCGCGAGTAAAAAACACACGGAAGAAGTGGTCGTTGTCGATAAAAAAGAGGAACTTATCCATCTTGATCTCGACCTATTACAGCCGGGAAAATACCAACCTCGTAAGGACATGTCTCCCGAGGCATTGGAAGAACTTGCCCATTCCATCTGTAATCAAGGCATTATCCAGCCGATTGTAGTGCGCCCTGTTAGCAATAACCAGTATGAGATTATTGCCGGTGAGCGCCGTTGGCGCGCTTCCCAATTGGCGGGTGTTGAAAAAATCCCTTGTATCGTTAAAGCGGTTCCCGATGATGCTGCTATTGCTATCGCCTTGATCGAAAACATTCAGCGTGAAGACTTAAATGCCATGGAAGAAGCCATTGCATTACAACGTTTAATGCAAGAATTTGAACTGACTCACCAACAGGTCGCCGATGTTGTGGGAAAATCTCGGGCGAGTGTATCTAACTTGTTACGTTTAAACGGTTTAAATGAGCCTGTTAAGCGTTTACTCGAGTATGGCGATATTGATATGGGCCATGCGCGCGCTTTGCTCGCAATTGAGGGTGAAGAACAAACAAATCTGGCGAGATTAGTGGCAGCCAAGGAATTAACCGTTCGCGAAACTGAACGATTGATTAATCAAACCTTAAATCCACCCAAACCCGTCGAAACTACGACTAAAGATCAAGATGTTTGTCGTTTAGAGCAGCAGTTAATTGAAAGATTAGGTGCCAAGGTTTCGATCGCTCATAGCAGTAAGGGGAAGGGTAAAATTGTAATTAACTATCAGAATCTGGCTGAATTAGACGGAATTCTTAGCAAAATTCGTTAATGTCTGTAGATTAACAGTTTTTAATGTAAATTTGTGACATATGTTAATTTTGGATTTTGACTGTTTTGGCGCTATATCACGTTAAAAGTGCTGTTTTTCCTTATCTCAAAGTTGCAATGAAGGCGTGAAAAGGTATACTTTCGCAAGCTTTTTGTGCATCGACATAAATACGGATATTTGTCATCCGGTCATCGAAACAAAAAGTATAAATGCGGAGAGGATGAGTTGAGTAAGGTTTTAGCGCGTCGTGGCCGGTGGTCAGCCTATAAATTGGTGATGATGCAGGCGGCGGTGGCTGGGGGTGCTTCAATTCTCTTTTTCGTCGTGTGGGGAGTTCAGTTTGGCTATTCTGCATTAGCAGGTGGTTCAATTGCTGTGCTCCCTAATTTTGTATTCGCGACCCTCGCTTTCTCCCATACGGGAGCAAGTTCAGCTGCAAAAGTGATTAAAACTTTTTACTGGGGGGAAGCGGTAAAGTTGCTGTTAACCATCGCAATGTTTTCGCTAGTGTTTATCAATCTTAAGGTCGCATTTATGCCTCTTTTTGTTTGTTACGTGCTGACGTTGATCGTGCATTGGACAGCTCCTTTATACTTCAAGCAAAGTTAAGTGGGATGAATCATGGCTGCAACTGGTGAAGCGTTAACACCGCAGGGCTATATCCAGCATCACCTTACCAACCTACACGTTGGTGAAGGCTTCTGGACATGGCACATTGATTCGTTGTTCTTTTCGGTTGGTCTTGGTGTTCTGTTCCTGTGGATTTTCCGTAGTGTTGGTAAAAAAGCGACTTCAGGTGTTCCCGGTAAGCTGCAATGCTTTATCGAGATGATCGTGGAGTTCGTTGATAACAGCGTGAAAGAAAGTTTTCATGGCCGCAATGCCGTGATCGCGCCTTTAGCTCTGACCATTTTTGTATGGGTATTCATGATGAACTTCATGGATATGCTCCCTGTAGACTGGCTGCCTTGGCTAGCAAGTTTAGCGGGAATTCCATACTTAAAAGTGGTTCCGACGACTGATGTAAACATCACCTTCAGCTTAGCTATCGGTGTGTTTGTGCTGATTATTTACTACAGCATTAAGGTCAAAGGCGTGTCTGGTTTTGTTAAAGAACTGACGCTACAGCCCTTTAACCATAAGGCAATGATACCCGTCAACCTCCTATTAGAGACTGTTACCTTAATCGCTAAACCAATTTCATTGGCATTGCGTCTATTTGGTAACTTGTACGCAGGTGAGTTGATCTTCATCCTTATTGCGCTGATGTATGGTACCAACTTGTTATTATCTTCCCTAGGTGTGACTCTGCAACTAGGTTGGTTAATTTTCCACATTTTGGTTATCACGCTGCAGGCGTTTATCTTCATGATGTTGACCATTGTTTACTTAAGCATGGCCCATGAAGATCATTAAGGATTGCTGAAGAAATTTTAAACTAAATCATCAACTAATTAGATTTAGATTTTAGATACTGGAGATACAGATGGAAACGATTTTAGGCATGACAGCTATCGCTGTTGCTCTGCTGATTGGTATGGGTGCTCTTGGTACTGCAATCGGTTTCGGCTTATTAGGTGGCAAGTTCCTGGAAGGCGCTGCGCGTCAACCAGAAATGGCTCCTATGCTGCAAGTTAAAATGTTCATCGTAGCGGGTCTGTTAGACGCCGTAACAATGATCGGTGTTGGTATCGCATTATTCATGCTGTTCACCAACCCACTGGGTGCAATGCTGTAAGAAAACGCTTCTGTCTTAACTCTAAATAGGAGGCTGTTGTGAATTTCAACGCTACCCTAATCGGTCAGACGGTCGCCTTTATCATCTTCGTGTGGTTCTGCATGAAGTTTGTATGGCCCCCTTTGATGAATGCCATCGAAGCGCGCCAAAAAAGGATTGCTGACGGTCTAGCTGATGCTGATCGTGCGGTAAAAGACCTAGAGTTGGCTCAAGCGAAAGCGACTGACCAACTAAAAGAAGCCAAGGTGACGGCTAACGAAATTATTGAGCAAGCTAACAAGCGTAAAGCTCAAATAGTGGAAGAAGCTAAAGCCGAAGCAGACGCTGAGCGTGCCAAAATCATCGCTCAGGGTAAAGCAGAAATTGAAGCTGAACGTAATCGCGTGAAAGAGGATCTGCGTAAGCAGGTTGCTACTCTTGCCATCATGGGTGCTGAGAAGATCCTTGAGCGTTCTATTGATCCAGCCGCCCACAGTGACATAGTTAATAAACTAGTCGCTGAAATTTGATAAGGGAGTTTGAGTTATGGCTGAATTAACCACCATCGCTCGCCCTTACGCAAAGGCAGCTTTTGACGTTGCTGTTGAACACAACGCAGTGGATACCTGGGCTGAAATGCTCACGTTTGCCGCATTGGTTAGTGAAAACGAAACCATGCAGCCACTGCTGACTGGCTCTTTAGCCAGCACCAAACTCGCCGCACTCTTTATCAGTGTGTGTGGTGAGCAAATCAATGAGCAAGGTCAAAACTTGATAAAGGTAATGGCTGAAAACGGTCGCTTAAAGGTACTACCTGCTGTATCTGAGCTTTTTGCTCAATACCGTAATGAGTGGGCAAAAGAAGTGGAAGCCGATGTGGTTTCTGCAGCTGAGCTCAGCTCTGAACAACAGCAGCAGATCAGTATTTCTTTAGGGAAACGTCTCGCACGCAAAGTTAAGCTGAATTGCAGCACTGACGCCGCGCTTATCGCCGGTGTAATCATTAAGGCAGGTGACTTAGTCATTGATGGCTCTGTCCGCGGTAAGTTATCGCGTCTGTCTGAAAAGCTGCAGTCGTAATTGGGAGTTTGAGCATGCAACTGAATTCCACTGAAATCAGCGATCTGATTAAGCAGCGGATCGAGCAGTTCGAAGTCGTTAGCGAATCTCGTAACGAAGGTACTATCGTTGCGGTTAGTGACGGCATTATCCGCATCCACGGCCTAGCCGATGTGATGCAAGGTGAAATGATCGAACTGCCTGGTAGCCGTTTTGCAATCGCGTTGAACCTTGAACGTGATTCTGTCGGTGCCGTAGTAATGGGCCCTTATGCTGATTTAGCAGAGGGCGTAAAAGTTAAAACTACTGGCCGTATTCTGGAAGTTCCAGTCGGTCGTGGCCTGTTAGGCCGCGTAGTTAACACTCTGGGTGAGCCTATTGACGGAAAAGGAGCTATCAACAACGATGGTTTCTCTCCTATTGAAGTGATTGCTCCTGGTGTTATCGAGCGTAAGTCAGTAGATCAACCCGTTCAAACTGGTTATAAAGCCGTTGACGCTATGATCCCAATCGGTCGTGGCCAACGTGAATTGATCATTGGCGACCGTCAAACTGGTAAAACAGCAATGGCGATCGACGCAATCATCAACCAGCGCGATTCTGGCATTAAGTGCGTATACGTAGCAGTAGGCCAAAAGGCTTCTACTATCGCTAACGTAGTGCGTAAGCTAGAAGAACACGGTGCATTAGCTAACACTATCGTTGTGGTTGCTACAGCTTCTGAAGCTGCTGCGCTGCAATACTTAGCACCGTACTCTGGTTGTGCTATGGGTGAATACTTCCGCGACCGCGGTGAAGATGCTCTGATCGTATACGATGACCTGTCTAAGCAAGCAGTTGCTTACCGTCAGATCTCGTTACTATTGAAGCGTCCACCAGGCCGTGAAGCTTATCCTGGTGACGTATTTTATCTACACTCTCGTTTACTAGAGCGTGCTTCACGCGTAAACGAAGATTATGTAGAAAAGTTCACTAAAGGTGCAGTAACAGGTAAAACCGGTTCGTTAACCGCGCTGCCTATTATTGAAACTCAGGCGGGTGACGTATCTGCATTCGTACCGACCAACGTAATTTCGATTACTGACGGTCAGATCTTCCTTGAGACCGATCTGTTTAACTCTGGCTTACGTCCAGCGGTTAACCCAGGTATTTCTGTTTCTCGTGTTGGTGGTGCGGCTCAGACTAAGATCATCAAGAAACTGTCTGGTGGTATTCGTACTGCTCTTGCACAGTATCGTGAACTTGCTGCGTTCTCACAGTTTGCATCTGACTTAGACGATGCAACTCGTGCTCAGCTAGAGCATGGTGTGCGTGTTACCGAACTGATGAAGCAAAAACAATATGCTCCTATGAGTGTAGCTGCTCAAGCTGTGTCTATTTTCGCAGCTGAAAAAGGTTACCTGAAGGGCATTGAGCTGAAAAAAGTTGGTGATTTCGAAGCCGCTCTGCTCTCGTACATGAACAGCGAGCATGCTGCTTTAATCAAGCTTATCAACGAGACTGGCGATTATAACGCCGATATCGAAGCTGAATTAAAAGCTGGCCTCGACAAGTTCGTAGCAACCCAAACCTGGTAACAATGATAGAGGTGTCTTAAGACACCTCAGGTCCAGATTGGAGAGTAGAGATGGCCGGCGCTAAAGAGATTAAAACCAAGATCGCGAGTGTAAAAAACACTCAGAAGATCACGTCCGCCATGGAAATGGTGGCAGCCAGCAAAATGCGCAGAGCGCAGGAACGCATGGCTGCGAGCCGTCCATACGCGGAAAACATGCGTAAGGTGATCGGTCACGTAGCGCAAGGTTCTCTCGAGTATAAACACCCCTACTTAGAGGTGAGAGAGGCTAAGCGGGTTGGTTACATTGTTGTAGCAACCGACCGTGGCCTTTGTGGTGGTCTGAACGTCAACCTCTTTAAAAAGGTTGTTGCAGACGTGAAAAGCTGGAAAGAGCAAGGTGCAGAATTTGAATTCTGCCCTATTGGTGCTCGTAGTGTGCAGTTTTTCAAAAGCTTCGGTGGACAGGTTTCTGCCCATGCTTCAGGTTTAGGCGATGCGCCAAAGCTCGCTGACCTGATCGGGACAGTACGTGTGATGCTAGATGCTTACAACGAAGGCAAACTGGATCGTCTGTATGTAGTGTTCAACAAGTTTGTAAACACTATGACGCAGACTCCTGTGATCGAGCAGCTGCTACCTTTGCCTAAATCGGAAGATGATGAGGTTGCTCATCGTTGGGACTACATCTACGAACCTGATCCAAAAGCCCTTTTGGATACCTTATTGGTTCGTTATGTAGAATCTCAGGTTTACCAAGGTGTTGTTGAAAACATTGCTTCCGAACAAGCTGCCCGTATGGTGGCGATGAAGGCGGCAACGGACAACGCGGGTACACTGATTGACGATTTGCAATTGGTCTATAACAAGGCTCGTCAGGCTGCGATTACGCAGGAACTGTCGGAAATTGTTTCTGGTGCCTCTGCGGTTTAGGTTAGGTAACGAATACAAGTTTTAGAGGATTAATCATGAGCACAGGTACTGTTGTCCAAGTGATTGGCGCGGTTGTGGACGTAGAGTTTCCACAAGATGCCGTACCTCAGGTATATGACGCTCTGAAGATCACAGGTGAAGGCTCCTGTAATGGTTTGGTGCTGGAAGTTCAGCAACAACTAGGTGGTGGTGTAGTTCGTACCATCGCTATGGGTACTTCTGATGGTCTGCGTCGTGGTCTTGAGGTAGTAAACTCAGGTTCACCTATTTCTGTTCCTGTTGGTACCGCCACTCTTGGCCGTATCATGAACGTTTTAGGCGACCCTATTGATGAAGCTGGTGCAATTGGCGAAGAAGAACGTTATGTGATTCACCGCAGCGCTCCTTCATACGAAGAGCAATCAAACACGACTGAACTGTTAGAGACGGGTATCAAGGTTATCGACCTTGTATGTCCATTCGCTAAGGGTGGTAAAGTAGGTCTGTTCGGTGGTGCGGGTGTTGGTAAGACAGTTAACATGATGGAACTGATTAACAACATCGCTAAAGCTCACTCAGGTCTTTCTGTATTCGCTGGTGTAGGTGAGCGTACTCGTGAGGGTAACGACTTCTACTACGAGATGAAGGATTCTGGCGTTCTCGACAAAGTAGCCATGGTTTATGGTCAAATGAACGAGCCACCAGGAAACCGTCTGCGTGTAGCACTGACCGGTCTGACTATGGCTGAAAAGTTCCGTGACGAAGGTCGTGACGTACTGTTGTTCGTTGACAACATCTACCGTTACACCCTAGCCGGTACTGAAGTATCAGCACTGTTAGGTCGTATGCCTTCTGCGGTAGGTTACCAACCCACTCTGGCTGAAGAAATGGGCGTTCTGCAAGAGCGTATTACTTCAACTAAGACGGGTTCTATTACCTCTGTACAAGCGGTATACGTACCTGCGGACGACTTGACTGACCCGTCACCAGCAACAACCTTCGCTCACTTAGATGCGACTGTTGTATTGTCACGTCAAATCGCTTCTCTGGGTATTTACCCAGCGGTTGACCCATTGGATTCGACTTCTCGTCAATTAGATCCATTAGTGGTTGGTCAGGAGCACTATGACGTAGCTAACGGTGTACAAACTGTTCTGCAACGCTACAAAGAGCTGAAAGACATTATTGCGATTCTCGGTATGGACGAATTGTCAGATGATGACAAGATGACCGTTTCCCGTGCACGTAAGATTGAGCGTTTCTTGTCTCAGCCTTTCCACGTAGCAGAAGTCTTTACTGGTTCTCCTGGTAAGTACGTTTCTCTGAAAGACACTATCCGTGGCTTCAAGGGAATTCTGAGTGGTGAGTTCGATCACATTCCAGAACAAGCGTTCTACATGGTTGGTTCTATCGACGAAGCTGTCGAGAAAGCTAACAAAAAGAAATAACTAAGTAGTCATACTTAGTTTTTTAAGGAGAACGGGATGGCAGCCATGACAGTACAGCTTGATATAGTAAGTGCAGAGAGCAGCATCTTCTCAGGTCGCGTAGCTAGCCTACAAGTGACCGGTTCTGAAGGTGAGTTGGGCATCATGCATGGCCACGCTCCACTGTTAAGCTATATCAAACCTGGCATGGCGCGCATTGTCAAACAAGACGGCAGCGAAGAAGTGTTTTACCTTTCTGGTGGTTTACTGGAAGTACAACCTTCTTCTGTTTCTGTGTTAGCTGATGTGGTTATGCGTGCCAAAGATATTGATGAGCAGGCAGCATTAGAAGCCAAGCGTCGTGCAGAAGCCCATATGGCAACTGCGGGTGCGGACTTTAATTATGATGCCGCTATGGTTGAGTTAGCGAAAGCAATGGCTCAACTACGTGTTGTTGAAACCATCAAGAAAAACATTGCCAGATAAAGGTTATTGTTTGTGATAAAAGGCGGTTATCGAAAGATACCCGCCTTTTTTGTTGGTTTTTTCGCTGCGTTTTGAGATCTGCCTTTCGCTTTGCTGCGCCTTTCCGTTAAAATTGCGCCATTAAATAGAGCTCAGTTTATCCCTTTGGGATGTTAATCAAGGATATGGCAATGGCATTAAATGTAGTGATCTTGGCAGCAGGAAAAGGAACTCGCATGCGCTCGGATCTTCCCAAGGTATTACATCCTATCGCTCATAAGAGCATGGTGCAGCATGTGATTGATACTGCACACCATATTGGCAGTGATGCTATACAGCTCGTTTATGGCTACGGTGCCGATAAATTAAAATCCGCTTTGGGTGAGCAGCAACTCAATTGGATGTTGCAAGCCGAGCAGTTAGGCACTGGCCATGCGGTCGCTCAGGCGATTCCTAATATCGATGATAATGATACTGTGCTGATCCTTTACGGTGATGTGCCGTTAATCCAAGCCTCTACACTTGAAGCTTTGCTCGCTGCGCGTCCCGATAATGGCGTGGCAATTTTAACCGTCAATCTAACCAATCCTACTGGCTATGGCCGTATCGTCCGCGAACAGGGCAAGGTTGTCGGTATTGTCGAACAAAAAGATGCTAATCCCGAGCAACTTGCTATTAATGAAGTTAACACGGGCATTATGGCGGTTCCTGGTAATGCATTAAAAACCTGGCTTGGTCGCCTATCGAATAACAATGCCCAAGGTGAATACTATCTAACGGATATTATCGCCATGGCCCACGCCGATGGGGTTGAGATTAATACTGCTCAGCCGCAATCTGCTATCGAAGTGGAAGGCGCTAATAACCGCGTGCAGCTTGCACAACTTGAGCGCACTTATCAGGCCCGTGAAGCCGAAAAGCTGATGATTGCTGGTGCTAATCTGCGCGATCCAAGCCGTATCGATATCCGTGGTGAAGTGACCGTGGGTATGGATGTGATGGTCGATGTGAATGTGATTTTCGAAGGTAAAGTGGTGATTGGCAATAACGTTAGCATCGGCGCTGGTGCAATTCTGATTGATTGTGAAATTGCCGATAATGCCGAGATCAAACCTTACTCTATTATCGAAGGCGCTAAACTCGGCGTAGCAGCCAGTGCGGGGCCTTTTGCCCGTTTACGCCCCGGTGCTGAGTTAATGCAAGATGCCCATATCGGTAACTTCGTTGAGATGAAAAAAGCCGTTTTAGGTGTGGGGTCTAAGGCGGGTCACTTAGCCTATTTAGGCGATGCGCAAATCGGTGCGGGTGTGAATATTGGTGCGGGCACTATTACCTGTAATTACGATGGTGCCAATAAACACTTAACCGTGATTGAAGATAATGTGTTTGTGGGAAGTGATACTCAGCTGGTGGCGCCGGTGACTATTGGTAAAGGCGCGACGCTTGGTGCGGGGTCAACAATTACCCGTGATGTGGGTGAGGATGAGCTAGTGATCACCCGTGTTAAGCAAAAACATCTGACTGGCTGGCAACGTCCGGTAAAGACTAAGAAGTAACGGCTTCATTTTTTGTTATAGAAAGCGGCAATTAGCCGCTTTATGTTTTTTTGTCAAAGGTCTAAATCCTCTCCAAATAAAAATCAGCTAAATTAATGTTGAATTAATACTGTGGTGTTATGGGTAATTCATTGTTTTTATTCAAAGTTGATCTAAGTCACGCCAAATTGTAAATCCATGTAAAGATCCTTAAATAAAAACAATTCTTATTTATATTGCCTGCAATTCTAAGACGAAAGGTCTACTTGAGGTGTTGGCAATGGTATTTAAATATTCAGTTGTAGGTTTGGCCGTTGGGGCTGCATTAATGGCGATGCCTGTTATGGCAGAAGCGCCAAACGATGCAAATATAGAACGTATTAAGGTAACAGGCCGTACTTTTAACGATTATAAAGTCGGTAGCGCATCGGGCGCTATGCGTGGCGATATTGACTTAATGGATACCCCGCAGTCCGTTAATGTTATCCCTGATTTTGTTACCGATGAACAATTAGCAACAAACCTTGCGGAAGTCTTAGTTAACGATTCGAGCGTAACGGCGGGTACTACTCGTTGGAACCGTCAAGTCTTCAGTATCCGAGGCTTCGAACTCGATTCCGGTAATGGTTATCTCATCAATGGCCACCAGCAATGGTCTCATTACGTTCAACCTATCGAAACGCTGCAGCAGGTAGAAGTACTTAAAGGCCCTTCAAGTATGTTGTATGGCCAATCCGGTCCTGGCGGTTTGGTTAATATGGTCACCAAAAAGCCGACCTATGATTCAATGCTCGATTTAGGTTTTGATACTGATGGCTACGGCTCTACCCGTGCGCAGTTAGATGCGGGAGGCAGCTTAAACGATGCTCAAAGCATTCGTTATCGTGGTGTGTTAGTTAAACAAGACACTAAATACTGGCGCGAATATTCAACTACTAATGAAAACCAAGAGCGTGATCGTTGGTTGGGTTACTTAAACTTAGAATTTGATATCAGTGATGATGTTTTGTTATCGGTTAAGTACGACCATACCCAAGACAAAGCGGGCATCGATGCGGGTGGCTGGTTAGATAAACAAGGCAATGTGATTGGCGAGCGTAAAACCGTATGGGACGCGCCTTGGGCCTTTACCGATAATACTGTTTCAAATTTAGGTGCTGATCTGACTTGGCAAATGAGTAACGACTGGAAAGTTAAAGTCGGCTACAACGATCAACAATTTAATCGCCAACGTTTAGACTCTGCGCCAAGTTTGATTGAAGGCTCTGAAGATCCATTCAAAGATGGTTATAGCATCAAACCATTCGACCGTTATGACGATTGGCAGCATAAAACGGCCTATGTGGATTTCACGGGTGAATTTTCTTTGGCAGGAATGGAGCATCAATTCCTTATTGGTGCTAACTATTTAGACTATTTCTATCAGCAGCAAATTCAGAAAGGCAAAAGTCAGCGTGTAATTCCTGGGCAACCAATTATTCAGCAAGATCTTGATTATCATCAAGGTCAGCTAAGCAACCCAAGTGAATACAAGTATTACGGTTTCTATTTGCAGGATTTAATGACATTAAATGAGCAATGGAAGTTGCTTGCTGGTGTACGGTATGACGAACAGAAAAAAGATACCGCTGGCGGTAACAGCTATGCCGTATCGCCTAAATTCGGGGTGATTTATTCGCCTATGGATAATGGCAGTATTTATGTTAACTATTCAAAAAGCTTTACCCCGCAAGGATCTGTAACCAGTTCCGAAGATGTGAATCAAGGGGCTAATCTAAAACCTGAGTATGGCACTCAGTATGAATTGGGAACGAAGTGGGAGCTCTTTAATGACAGTCTACTGCTGACAGCTGCTCTGTTTGATATAACCGTGTCCAATGTCACAACAGTGCTAGATATTCCAGTAACAAGTGATGGTGATAAAACAATAACCACTCAAGGTGGTGAGCAACATCACCGTGGTTTTGAAGTTGGTGCCCAAGGCCAGTTAGGTGATAGCTGGTTTGTGACTTCATCTATGATGTATTTAGATGCGGAATATAATACGGGTGCAGGCAAAATCGGTGGCAAGAATTTAGATGGTAAAACTCCTATTGATGCCCCTGAGTGGTCTGCCAATATCTGGACTCGTTACGAAGTAACTGACAACTTTGCGATGAACTTTGGCGCTATCTACGTTGGTGAGCGTTTTGCTAATGATGTAAATACCATAACCAAAGATGGTTACGTCCGTTTTGATATCGGTGCTGCCTACACTATGGATATTATGGGTAAAGACGTAAGCATCCGCGCAAACGTGAGAAACCTATTTGATACTGAATACTTAGATGGTGGTAGCGATAAGATGGTCACTATCGGCCAAGATCGTAACTTCAGCGTGGCACTTGAAGCTAAGTTTTAAGCTCAGTTCCCCTTTTTAAGTTTCATACAATTAAAGCAGTTTACCTTTGGGTGAACTGCTTTTTTATTATTTTTCATAGAGTTAATTAATCCAACTTAAAAGCGACCCATCTTGATTCGAAATTATCTTTCGAATACTAGTAAAAATGTTTCGTTTCTTTATAATATATCTTTCGAATCGAAAGTTAACTGAAAGGTTTTATGAATAAACGAAATACACAGCAACGACGCCACAGTATCATCAGCATCCTGAATGAACAGGGTGAAGTGAGTGTCGATGAGTTGTCATTACGTTTCGAAACTTCTGAAGTGACTATTCGTAAAGACTTGGCAGAACTTGAAAAAACGGGACTGTTGCTACGCCGCTACGGTGGTGCTGTGGCTATTCCCGATGAAGTGACGCAACAGTTTTCTGCCAAGATTGCCCCTAATAAGTTATCCATCGCTAAAGCTGCGGCGCAGCTGATTAAAGATCACAATCGCATCATTATCGATAGCGGTACCACCACTTCAGGCTTAATTGCTGAACTCAACCAAAAACGTGGGCTGGTGGTAATGACCAATGCTCTGCATTTGGCTAACGCGATTCACGAACTTGAAAATGAGCCGACCCTATTGATGACCGGTGGAACCTGGGATCCGCATTCTGAATCCTTTCAAGGCCAAGTGGCCGAACAGGTATTACGCTCCTATAACTTTGACCAACTGTTTATCGGTGCCGACGGTATCGATTTAGCGCGAGGTACCACCACCTTTAATGAGCTGACGGGTTTAAGTAAGGTGATGGCTGAGGTTTCCCGCGAAGTCATCGTGATGGTGGATTCGGACAAAATAGGCAAGCGGATCCCTAATTTAGAACTACCTTGGTCGCAAATCAGTGTACTAGTCACCGATGATCGCATCGAAGAGAGCGCCCTTAACCAAATTACCGAGCAAGGCGTGAAAGTCATCTTAGCGCCCTACTCGCCTTAGGCATTTGCCCGTGATAAGCCAGAGCAAATGACTCAAACAACTTCATTTTTATTTTTCATTTTATAGGTAAAAACTATGTGCGGAATCGTTGGCGCCGTGGCGCAAAGGGATGTGGCCGAAATTCTGGTCGAAGGTTTACGTCGTTTAGAATATCGTGGATATGACTCCGCTGGTGTTGCGGTGATCCACAATGGCGAACTCAATCGCACCCGCCGCGTGGGTAAAGTGCAGGAATTGTCTGCTGCACTCGAAACCGACCCATTAGCGGGCGGCACTGGTATTGCGCATACTCGTTGGGCGACCCATGGTGAGCCAAGCGAGCGCAATGCTCACCCACATTTATCTGAAGGCGATATTGCCGTGGTGCACAATGGCATTATCGAAAACCATCATAAACTGCGCGAAATGCTAAAAGAGCTGGGCTATCACTTCAGTTCTGATACCGACACCGAAGTGATCTGTCATTTAGTTCACCATGAATTGAAATCTAACGACACTTTACTGGCTGCGGTGCAAGCCACGGTTAAACAACTCGAAGGCGCTTATGGCACTGTGGTGATTGACCGCCGCGACAGCGAGCGCATGGTCGTGGCGCGCTCAGGCAGCCCATTAGTGATTGGTTTTGGTTTAGGTGAAAACTTTGTCGCCTCTGATCAATTGGCGCTATTGCCTGTGACCCGTTCATTCGCCTTTTTAGAAGAAGGTGACGTGGCCGAAGTGACTCGTCGCACCGTGAGCATTTTCGATGTGCATGGTAATAAAGTTGAGCGCGAAGTTAAAGAATCAGAAATCACCCACGATGCCGGTGACAAAGGTGAATATCGCCACTATATGCTCAAAGAGATTTATGAGCAGCCATTGGCACTGACACGCACTATCGAAGGTCGTATTGCTAACAAGCAAGTGCTCGACACGGCTTTTGGCGATAATGCTGCTGAGTTTTTAAAAGATATCAAGCACGTGCAAATCATTGCCTGTGGTACTAGCTACCATGCGGGTATGGCGGCGCGTTATTGGTTAGAGGATTGGGCCGGCGTTTCTTGTAATGTCGAAATCGCCTCCGAATTCCGCTACCGCAAGTCACATTTGTTTCCTAACAGCCTGTTGGTGACCATTTCTCAATCCGGCGAGACCGCCGATACGCTGGCGGCGATGCGCCTAGCCAAAGAAATGGGCTATAAGGCGACACTGACCATCTGTAACGCGCCCGGCTCTTCTTTGGTGCGTGAGTCAGATATGGCGTACATGATGAAAGCAGGCGCTGAAATTGGCGTTGCTTCAACTAAAGCCTTTACCGTGCAATTAGCGGGTTTATTAATGCTGACGGCGGTGATCGGCCGCCATAATGGCATGTCAGAGCAAATGCAGGCGGAGATCACCCAAAGCCTACAGTCTATGCCCGCTAAAGTGGAGCAAGCCTTAAGCTTAGATGATGCGATTGCTGAATTGGCGGAAGATTTTGCCGACAAACACCATGCCTTATTCCTTGGCCGTGGCGATCAGTACCCGATTGCGATGGAAGGTGCGCTCAAACTAAAAGAGATCTCCTACATCCATGCAGAGGCATATGCCTCTGGCGAGCTGAAACATGGCCCACTGGCGTTGATTGATGCCGACATGCCCGTCATCGTGGTTGCACCAAACAACGAACTGTTAGAAAAGCTGAAATCTAACGTTGAAGAAGTGCGTGCCCGTGGCGGCTTAATGTATGTCTTCGCCGATGTGGATGCAGAGTTTGAATCTGACGAGACCATGAAGGTTATCCCGGTTCCACACTGCGATATCTTTATGGCGCCGCTGATTTACACCATCCCATTACAGTTGCTGTCGTATCACGTTGCCTTAATTAAGGGCACCGATGTGGATCAACCACGAAACCTCGCTAAATCGGTGACGGTGGAATAAATCGGAAGCAATAAAAAACCGCCTAAATGGCGGTTTTTTATTGGGGCTTTATTAGAGTATGTGCTGGTGGCTGAGTGTATTAAGCCGTTATTGCATTAAGTGCGTTCTGCTTTTTTGCCTCGAAACGTTTCCATACTCTATCGTGGAAATAAAACACTACAGTGTTTATCGCGGGCTCAACTAAGGCGACGGCACCACCGACCAAAACACTACCAGTTAATAAATAGGTAACGGTGAAGGCAACGCTGAAATGTAATACGGCAAAAGTTAATGTCTTGGTCATGATCTTATCCTCTAATGTTAGCCCCAATTGGGAATGATTAAATGATAACAATTCTCATTAAAATTTAAACCCGTATTTTGAGATTAGTTTAAACGGTTTTTTCTATCTATAAGCGCTAAAAAATATAAAGCCCTCGAATGAGGGCTTTATATGGCAATCAGCTTCGATCAGTAATGCCAAGGAAACGCTGAAAAGTCCTGGTCACGTTTCTCAAGGAAAGCATCGCGTCCTTCTTGAGCTTCTGCGCTGGCATAGGCTAAGCGTGTCGCTTCACCCGCAAACAGTTGCTGACCGACCATGCCGTCGTCGGTCATGTTAAAGCCGTACTTCAGCATACGCATCGCCGTAGGCGATTTGGAGTTAATCTCTTTGGCCCATCTTAATGCTTCAACTTCGAGTTCGGCATGGGGAACCGATTTATTCACCATTCCCATGGCAAAGGCTTCATCGGCACTGTAGTTAAAGCCGCAGAAGAAGATTTCGCGGGCGCGTTTTTGGCCAATCATCTTGGCAAGATAAGCACTGCCGTAGCCAGAGTCGAAGCTCGCGACATCAGGATCCGTTTGCTTGAATATGGCATGTTCTTTGGACGCTAAGGTTAAATCGCAAACCACATGCAAACTGTGTCCGCCACCCACAGCCCAACCAGGCACGACCGCGATCACTACTTTTGGCATAAAGCGGATCAATCGTTGGACTTCGAGGATATGTAAACGCCCCATTCTGGCTAAATCGGCTTTGCCCTCTTCGGCGCCTTCATATTTATAACCATCTTTACCACGAATGCGTTGATCGCCGCCGGAGGAGAATGAGTATTGTCCTTTGGCCGAGGGGCCATTGCCAGTGAGTAATACACAACCTACATCGGACCATTGGCGAGTGTGATCGAGGGCGATATATAACTCATCAACCGTTTTTGGACGAAAGGCATTGAGGCAATCTGGACGGTTGATGGCGATACGCACTGTGCCGTGGGCTTTGGCTCTATGGTAAGTGATATCGTCGAAATTAAATCCGCTGACTTCATCCCACAGTGCGGGATCAAAAATATCTGATACTGGTTTAGTCATGATACAAGGCCTATGTAATTGAAGTTCAAAGGCTAGGCGGAATCATGTCTTTGGTCAATCGCCTAAGCGTCATGCTTAGTGATGGGCTGCAAAATTCCGTTTGCCTGTTAGTGGAATTAGAGGTTATCGCAGATAAATAGCAAGTTATCTCGGCTAAAAATGGGATGCTCAGTGGCTGTAGTGCCACAGTAGTTTTCTTTAAAATCAGCAATGCCATCTTCGGTGAGTGGGATTTTATTAAACTCTTCAGCCTCAGATGCTGATAGCCGCTCCAATATCTCTGTTCGTGCTTTCGTGAGATTTTGATTAATTTTAATTATCTGAGTGCCCATTGCTGAGCTCACTTTGCTTTCTATCTTTTGAACCATTTCCTCTGTTTTTGCTATAGGTGCATCTAGTTTATCTGTTTCGGTGTATAAGTAATATAATGCACCACAAAGGAGCGCTAATATGATCCAACCTTTCATCTTTTAGTCCAACATAAGTGAATAACCATTAATAATATGGGTATAATAAGCCAGTTTTCGTCCAATATTAAAGCAGTAAAAGGCTGTCACGATGAACGCAGAATCTAATAACAAGGACTATTCGAAAACCAATCGAATTAAGATTCACCAGCCTGATGCAGATAAGGCTGATCGCTTTAACCCCCGTAATCGGATTTATGTCCGTGCAATCGATGGATTATGGAGTAGTTTACGCCGCCGCATGGGCTGGATAGCAATGCTCTTCTTCCTGATATTACCTTGGATCCCTTGGGGAGACCGTCAAGCCGTATGGTTTAACCTCGCTGAGCAGAAATTCCATGTCTTTGGCTTAACGATTTGGCCGCAGGATCTGACCTTACTTGCCGCTCTCTTTATGATAGCCGCCTTTGCGTTATTTTTTGTGACAACCTATCTCGGCCGAGTCTGGTGTGGTTACACTTGCCCGCAAACCGTATGGACATTTATGTTCATCTGGTTTGAGGAAAAACTCGAAGGTGCCCGTAATAAGCGCATTAAGCTAGATCAAATGCCATGGGGTTTTGACAAAATCTGGCGCAAAACCGCAAAACACACTGCATGGATAGTACTTTCGCTCATCACGGCAATGACCTTTGTGTCCTATTTTGTGCCGAGCCGTGAAGTCTATGTCGATGTATTTACCCTTAATGCATCAGGCGCAATCTACTTCTGGGTGGTGTTTTTTACCTTAGCGACCTACGGTAATGCGGGTTGGATGCGTGAAATCATGTGTATCCATATGTGCCCTTACGCGCGTTTCCAATCGGCGATGTTTGATAAAAACACCTATATCGTTGGTTACGATGCAAAACGCGGTGAGACCCGCGGCCCGCGCTCACGTAAAGCCGACCCCAAAGAAATGGGTCTAGGAGATTGTATTGACTGCGACCTTTGTGTTCAGGTTTGCCCTACCGGTATCGATATTCGTAATGGCTTGCAATATGAATGTATTAACTGTGGTGCCTGTATTGATGCGTGCGACCAAACCATGGAGCGGATGGGATACCCTCTAGGGCTGATTAGTTACACCACCGAAAATAAACTCGAAGGTATTAAAGAGAAGGTACTGCGTCCGAAGCTGGTGGGTTATGGTGTGGTGCTGGCCGCGATGATACTTATCTTTATCTATGCGAGTGCGACAATTGCGCCTGTGCGTATGGATATTATCCGCGACCGTAATCAACTCTATCGAGAAAATGATCGAGGTTTGATTGAAAACACCTTCACCTTGAAGATCCTGAATAAGACAGAGCAAGCTCATGAATACACTATGAGTGTTGAAGGCCTCAACAACTATAAGTGGTATGGACCTACCTCAGTGACGATTGCTGGTGGAGAGGTATTAACTCTACCTATTAGTATCGGAGTCGATCCGGTCGAACTTTCGCGTTCAGTGACAAACATCGAGATAAAAGGAAAACC
>AACY020304649.1_pt1 | contig 38149 bp, 36 predicted proteins | sample 267378 | NCBI WGS metagenome assembly AACY02 (sample SAMN02954345, study PRJNA13694) | marine metagenome | biome: aquatic; feature: ocean; material: water; isolation source: isolated as part of a large dataset composed predominantly from surface... | reverse complement strand
CTCGCGTTTGGCGGACATGCCTCTCTCCCGTTCCGTCAGGCCGCGGCCGGCGCAGCGAGGTGGCGCGACACGGCGTCGATGAGGTTCTGCTCGGTCATCGCATCGCCGGCGAATTCGCCGACGATCCGCCCTTCGGCCATGGCGAGAATGCGATGGCTGACGCCAAGCGCTTCCGGCATCTCCGAGGAGATGACGATGACGGCGAGGCCGTCCTCGGCGAGTTCCGCGATGAGCGCGTGGATCGCGGATTTAGAGCCGACGTCGATCCCGCGCGTCGGCTCGTCGAGGATGATGAGCTTCGGTCCCGCGCAGAGCCATTTCGCCAGCACGAACTTCTGCTGGTTGCCGCCCGAAAGCGTCGCCACGGGCTGTTCGGGCCCGGTCGTCTTGATCGAGAGGCGGTCGCGGTATTTCTCGAACGCCGCGCGCTCGCGGCCGCGGTCCATCACGCCCAGCCGCGCGAAGCGGCCAAGATGGGGCAACGTCGTGTTCTCGCGCCCGCCCATGCCGAGCACCAGCCCCTGCTCCTTCCGGCTCTCGGGCGCGAGCGCGATGCCGAGCCGGATCGCCTGACGGGGGGTCGGAAAGGGAATCTCCTCGCCGCGCCACCAGAGCCGCCCGGCGTCGGCCCGGCGCAGGCCGAACAGCGTCTCGACCACTTCCGAGCGGCCGGCGCCGACGAGGCCGTAGAGGCCGAGCACCTCGCCCTCGCGCACCGAAAGAGAGACGTCCGCGAACAGCCCGTGCGCCGTCAGGCCCTCGACCCGCAGCGTCTCCGCGCCGAACTTCGCTTTCGCCCGGTGGAAGTAGGCGGCGAGGTCGCGCCCGATCATCATCCGCGTGATCCCGCCGACATCGGTCTCGGCTGTCGGCGTCGTGCCGACCACCTTGCCGTCGCGCAGCACGGTGATCCGGTCGGTGATCTCGAAGATCTCGTCCATCTTGTGGGAGATGTAGACGACCCCGGCGCCCCGATCCCGCAGGGCGCGGATGGTGGCGAAAAGCTGGTCCTTCTCGGCGCCGGTGAGCGAGGCGGTCGGCTCGTCGAAGATCACGATGTTGGCGTCGAACGCCTGCGCCCGCGCGATCTCCACCAGTTGCTTGCGCGCGATGGAGAGGTCGCCGACGCGGACCTCCGGCCCGAAGTCGCAGCCGAGCGCGTCGAGCGCCGCCTGCGCCTCGCGCCGCAGCCGCCGCTTGTCGAGCACGCCGAAGCGGTTCACCGGCCAGGCGCCGAGATAGACGTTCTCCGCGACCGACAACTCGGGCGAGAGCGACAGTTCCTGATGGATCAGCAGGATGCCCTTCAGCCGGGCGTCGAGCGGCGACTCGACCCGGATCGGGCGGCCGCGATGGACGATCTCGCCCGCGTCCGGCTGGTGCAGCCCGGCGAGGGTCTTCATCAGCGTGGACTTGCCGGCGCCGTTCTCGCCGACCAGCGCATGGACCTCGCCGGCGCGCACGTCGAAGCTGACGCCATCGAGCGCGGTCACGCCGGGAAAGGTCTTGGTGAGGCCCGAGACCGAGAGCAGCGTCTCCGTCATCGCCGTCCCTCCGCCGCCGAGAGCGCACGGTCGAGCATCAGCGCGAGCAACAGCACGCCCCCCATCACCATCAGCTCGACGAAGTTCGGCGTGTTCAGCAGCCGGAGGCCGTTGCGGAGCACCGCCAGCGTCAGCACGCCGCCGATCGTCATCCAGAGCGTGCCGTAGCCGCCCTTCAGCCGCACGCCGCCCAGCACCACCGCGATGATGGTCCAGAGCTCCCAGATGCGGCCCGCGTTCGGCTCCGCCGTGCCGAGGCGCATCGACAGCAGCACGCCCGCCAGCGCCGCGGTCGCGCCGCAGAGGGTGAAGTTGATGATCTTGTGGCGGCGGATGTTGATGCCGGCGTCATGCGCGGCGCTCAGGCTGTCGCCGACCGCGTAGGTCTCGCGCCCATGGCGGGTGTTGGCGAGGATCCACTGGAAGGCCAGCGCGAGGCCGAAGAAGATCATCGCGGTGAGCGAGACAGGGCCGAGATAGACCTCCGGGATCTCGGTGTAGGTGAAGTCCGACGCCATCAGCGCGTCCTCGCCGGTGTAGACGAAGACGAGCCCGCGGATGCCGATGAGACCGCCGAGCGTCACCACGAAGGAGTGCATCCCCGAATAGGCGACCACCGCGCCTTGCAGCGCCCCGAGCGCGACCCCCGAGAGCAGCGCGACGAGCACGGCCGGCCAGATCCCGATGGCGTCCTGGAGCCCGATGGCGAGCGCGGAGGCCAGCGCCAGCGTCGCCCCCACCGACAGGTCGATCTCGCCGTTCAGGATGACCATCGTCATGCCGATGGCGAGCACGCCGATGAAGGCCCCCTGCGTCAGCACGTTGCCGAGGTTGTAGCCGGTCGCGAAGTAGGGCGTCGCCAGCGAGAAGGCGCCGAAGGCGAGGGCGAGGAACGCCCAGATGTGGTTGCGCATCAGCCAGCGCAGGGCGGCGCCCTTCAGGTCGCGGCCGGGCGCGGCGGGGGAGGAGGCGAGGGTCACGCGATCACCCTCCCGCGCTTGGCGGCGAGGTCGATCCAGACCGCCGCGATGATGACGCCCCAGGTGACGAGCCACTGCGCGTAGTAGGGAAAGCCGAGCAGCAGCAGGCCGTTCTGGATGAAGCCGAGCATCGCGACGCCGAGCACCGTCCGCCAGATCCCGCCCGAGCCGCCCATCAGCGAGGTGCCGCCAAGGATCACCCCCGCCAGAACGGTCAGCTCGTAGCCCTGCCCGATGGTGTTCTGCGCGCCCATCACGCGGCTGCCCATGATCACCGCCGCCACGGCGGTGGTGAAGCCCGAGAGGACGTAGGCGAGGAAGACCGTCCTGCGCGCGTCGATGCCCGAGAAGATGCTGGTCGTCTCGTTGCCGCCGACCGCGTAGATGGTGCGCCCGAACATGGTCCGGCGCAGCACGAAGCTCGCGAGCGCTGCGCCGCCAAGGAACAGGAACACGGGAACGGGGACGCCGAGCAGCGTTCCGCGGCCGAACACGGCGAACCACGTCTCCTGCGGGTTGGCCACGTTCACGTTCGACCCGCCGGAATACCAGAGCGTCATGCCCTGCAGCAGCGAGAGCATCGCCAGCGTCACGATCAGCGCGTTCAGCCCGAGGAAGCCCACCAGCAACCCGTTCCACGCCCCGAGCGCGAGGCCGGCGAGCAGCGTCAGCGCCACCGCCGCGCCGGGGCCGAGGATGTTGTGCTGGTCCACCACCAGCACCGTGAGCAGCGTCAGCATCGAGCCGACCGAGAGGTCGAGGCGCCCCGCGATCACGACGAAGGTGACGCCGAGCGCCATCATGCCGGTGATGGAGACCTGTCGCAGCACGTCGAGGATGTTGCCGGGCGTCAGGAACGCCTCGGCGTTGAGCGCCACGACCGCCAGGAACAGCGCGAACGCGATCGGCAGGCCGTGGCGGCGCAGCGCGGCCCGCCAGTCGGTCATTCTTCTTCCTCCCCCTCTTGACGCTAGGTGAGGTCCGCCGCGCGAGACAGCGCGAAAACGTCCGGATCGGACAGAAGCGCGGTTGCGGGCGCCGCCCCGCCTCGGATGCTCGGGGGAGCCGGAGCGCCAGGGCCGCGCGCGCCTCCGGGCGAAGGAACGAGGACGCGGCGACATGCGGAGGAAGACATGAACTTCGACCGGATCGGAACCGGCGGCGCGGCGGCGGCCGCGCTCGCGCTCGCGCTCGCGGCGCCGGCCATCGCGCAGGACGCGCCGGATTGGCTTGGGGGCGAACTGGAGAAGCCGCTCTCGGAGACGAAGATCGGGATCACGGTGCTCTACCCCGGCTCGAACGCCTATCAGGCGAAATACGCCGAGACCGCGGAGAGCTACACCGCCGAGCTCGGCCTTGACGCGACCGTGATGGACCCGCAGGGCGACCCGGCGACCCAGTTCAACCAGATCCAGGACATGATCTCGCAGCGCATGGACGTGATCGTGCTGTGGCCGACCTCGCAGAACGCGCTGATCCCGGCCGTGCGCGAGGCGGCGCGGGCGGGCATTCCGGTGGTCACGTCGAACTCGCCGATCGGCGAGGCCGGCCGGCGCTACACCGTCGCCCATACCGGGCCGGACGACTGCGCGCAGGCCGAGCAGGCGGCGGAGATGCTGGGCGACGCGCTCGACGGCGAGGGCGACATCGTGGTGGTCGAGGGCACGCCCGGCTACACCGTGTCGATCCTCCGGAAGAACTGCTTCCTCGACAAGATCGAGGACTCCTATCCGGGCATCAACATCCTCGCCAGCCAGACCGCGGAGTGGAACCGCGAGAAGGCGCAGACGGTGATGGAGACCTTCCTGACCCAGTTCGGCGACGAGATCGACGGCGTCTACGCCTTCGACGACGGCATGGGCCTCGGCGTGATCAGCGCGCTGCAGGGCGCGGGCAAGTCGCCGGGCGAGGTCAAGGTCGTCACCTGCAACCAGTTCGGCGAGGGCTGGGACGCGATGAAGGCCGGCTGGCATTCCGGCTCGAACAAGCAGTCGCCGATCGACGACGCGATCCTCGCGATCCAGACGGCGGTGAAGGTCGCGAACGGGATCGAGGTGCCGGACGATCAGGGCATCGAGACGCCGAAGGTGCTGCCCTCGAACGTGGACGACTTCGAGCGCCCGACCTGGTGAGACCCGCGCCGGCGGGGCGGCCGCGTCGCCGCCCGCCGGCCGGAATTCCAGTTCCGACAGAACAGGCGTTCGGGGCGCGGGCGGCGCGTCCTACCCTCGACCCCGGAGCGCGGGACGAACGGCGACGCGGCGCGTAGGGAGGGCGGCTGTCCCATGGCGGACGGAGACCACGACTTCATCGTGATCGGCGCGGGCTCGGCGGGCTGCGCGGTCGCGGGCCGGCTGGCCGAGGCGGGCCACAGGGTGCTGCTGCTGGAGGCGGGGGGGAAGGACTCCAACCCGTGGATCCACATTCCGCTCGGCTACGCCAGGCTCTACTCCAACCCGAAGGTCAACTGGTGCTACCGGGGCGAGCCCGAGCCGCATCTGAACGGGCGGCGGCTGTTCCAGCCGCGGGGCAAGGTGCTGGGCGGCACCAGCGCGATCAACGGCATGATCTACATGCGCGGCCAGCCCGAGGATTTCGACGGCTGGGCGGCGATGGGCTGCGACGGCTGGTCCTGGGCCGAGGTGCTGCCCTTCTTCAAGAAGGCCGAGGATCAGGAGCGCGGGGCCGACCAGTTCCACGGCGCCGGCGGGCCGCTCGCGGTGTCGGACCTGCCCTCGAAGCACGACCTCGGCGAGGCGTTCCATGCGGCGTCGGAGGCGCTCGGCGCGCCGCGGAACGACGACTTCAACGGCGCGACGCAGCTCGGCACCGGCTATGTGCAGACCACGACGACGCGACGACGGAGGCGGTGCAGCGCGGCGCATGGCTATCTGAACGGCGTCGCGAAGGGGAACGTCGACCTGCGGCTGAACGCGACGGTCGAGCGCATCCTGTTCGAGGGCGGGCGCGCGGTCGGCGTGGCGTGGCGCGACGGCGCGGGGCGGCACGAGGCCAGGCCCGCGCGGGAGATCGCGCTCTGCGGCGGCGTGTTCGCCTCGCCGCAGCTCCTCCAACTGTCCGGTATCGGGCCGGGGGCGGTGCTGAAGGAAAACGGCGTCGAGGTCGTGCGCGACCTGCCCGTGGGGGAGAACCTGCAGGACCATTTCGGGATCGGGCTCGAGTTCCGCAGCACGGTCCGAAAGACGGTCAACGACATCTACAACAACCCGCTGATCGGCGGGCGGGAGCTGCTGCGCTACCTGCTGTTCCGGACCGGGCCGTTCGCGGACAACGGCAACTACTCCAACACCTTCATCCACACCGCGCCGGAGATCCCGACGCCGGACATGATGATCACCTTCATGGCCTGGTGCACCGGCGAGGACCTGAAGCCGCGGCCGTTCTCGGGCTTCACCATCCTCGCGGAGCATATCCGGCCCGACGCGCGGGGGCATGTGCGGATCAGGGGGCCGAAGCCGGAGGATCATCCGGCGATCCGGTTCAACTTCCTCGAAAGCGAGGCCGACCGGCAGGCGGCGCTCGCCGGCCTCAAGCACGCCCGGAAGATCGCGCGGACGCAGCCGATGGCGGACTGCGTGGCCGCGGAGATCGCGCCGGGGCCGGAGGTGGAGGGCGACGACGCGCTGCTCGCCTATTGCCGCGAGAGCGGCCTGTCGCTGCTGCACGCCGTCGGCACCTGCCGGATGGGCGTCGGCGAGGACGCGGTGGTGGACCCGCGGCTCAGGGTGCGGGGCGTCGAGGGGCTGCGGGTGATCGACTGCTCGATCATGCCGCGGATCGTCTCGGCCAACACCAACGCCGCGGCGATCATGATCGGCGAAAAGGGGGCGAGCATGATGCTGGAGGACGCGCGATGATCGGGGTCTCGGTGTTCGGCTCGGGGCGCATGGGCTGGATCTATGCGCCGATCCTGCAGCGGAGCTCCCGGGCGCGGCTGGTCAGCGTGGTCAATCCGAATCTGTCCTCGGCCGAGAAGCTGACCGCGGCGCATGACGGGCGGGCGCTGGCGGACCCGGACGCGGCGCTGGGCGATCCGGACGTCGGCGCGGTCATCATCGGCACGCCGACCACGACGCACCTGGAGCTGATCGAGAAGGCGGCGAAGGCGGGCAAGGCGATCCTCTGCGAGAAGCCGCTCGACCTCAGTCTCGAGCGTTGCGACCGAATTCTCGAGATCCTGGCGGAGCACCCGGTTCCGATCATGCTGGGGTTCAACCGGCGCTTCGATCCGGGCGTCGCGAAGCTGCGGGAGGCGGTGGCGGGCGGCGCGATCGGGGCGCTGAACATGCTGCTGCTGACGAGCCGCGATCCGGCGCCGCCGCCCATCGGCTACGTCCGGAACTCCGGCGGCTACTTCGTGGACAGCACGATCCACGACATCGATCTGGCCTGCTGGATCGCGGGGGAGCGGCCGGCCGCGGTCTATGCGGCGGGCGGGTGCCTCGTCGATCCGGAGATCGGGGCGGCGGGCGACGTGGACACGACGATGACGGTGCTGCGGATGCCCTCCGGCGCGCTGGTCCACGTCAACAACAGCCGGCGGGCGGTCTACGGCTTCGACCAGCGGATCGAGGCGTTCGGGGCGGAGGGGATGCTCCAGACCGAGAACCGGCGCGAGGACAACCTGCTGCGCTGGGACGGTGGGCGGACCGAGGCGCGGGCGCCGCTGGAGCACTTCTTCCTGGAGCGCTACGCCGACAGCTTCGTGCATGAGGTCGAGGCGTTTCTCGAGGCGGTCGAGACCGGGGCGAAGCCGCCGGCGGACCAGCATGACGGGCGCCGGGCGCTCGCCATCGCGCTCGCCTGCGAGCGGTCGCGGCGCGAGGGGCGCGAGGTCGTCCCCGATTACGGGGACTGAGGGACGGCGCGGCCAGCCCTCCCGGGCCGGGCCGAAGCTGGCCCCCGTCGCCTGCGGCGGGGGTCTTTTTCGGGCTCGCGGGAGGGCTCCCAAGTTGGGAGCGTTGAAATCATTGGGCTTTTGTTGGTTAATTTTGCGTTGGTACGCGGAGCGTAGCGGAGCCCGCGGGCTGCGCGGCTCGCGCGGCCCTTCGAGCGCAGCGGCGCGGTCGGCGCCCTCAGCTCCCCGCCACCCGCTCCATGCCGCGCTCGATCGACACCGCGATCACCAGCAGCAGGCCGGTCACGATCAGGCGGGCCTCGTTGGCGACGCCCATCAGGTTCAGGCCGTTCGAGACGGTCGCGATGATCAGCGCCCCGAACAGCGCGCCGACGACGCGGCCGCGCCCGCCGAAGAGGCTGACCCCGCCGATCACCGCCGCCGCGATGCTCTCGAGCAGCAGCGCGCCGCCGCCGACCCCGCCGCCCGAAGAGACCGAGACCCCGAGGATGCGCGAGGCCGACAGGATGCCCGCGAAGGCCGCCATGCCGCCCGCGATGGCGAAGGCCGCGATCTTGATGCGCTCGACCTTCACGCCGGCCCGCCGCGCGGCCTCGGCGTTCGCGCCGATGGCGTAGAGGTAGAGGCCGAAGCGCGTCTCGCTCGCGACGTAGGACATCACGGCGAGCAGCCCGGCGAACAGGATCACCGGCATCGGCAGCCCGCGCAGGTTCTCCAGAAACAGCAGCACCACCAGCGCCGGCAGCGCCACCGCGCCGACCGGCAGGCCCACGGCGCCGTAGAAGGTGGAGGGCAGCCCCTCCGCCAGCCGCGCGCGGTGCGCGCCGAGGCGGATCAGGAACAGGAGCGCGATCCCCCCCAGCACCAGCGCCCAGGCCGCCCAGCCGGAGACGTAGGTGGCGGCGAGGTCCTCGACGCCCGTGTTGAGCAGGTTGTAGCGGCCGGTCCGCGGAAGCAGCATCAGCTGCACGCCGTTCAGCAGCAGCCCGACGCCGAGCGTCACCACGAAGGAGGGCACGCCGATCAGCGTGATCCAGCGCCCCGAGGCCGCGCCGATCGCCATGCCGGCCACGACGCCGAGGCCGACGGCGAGCGGGATCGGCAGGCCGTGATCCACCACCAGCATCGCCATCAGCACGCTGGCCACGCCCGAGGTGGCCGCCACCGACAGGTCGATCTCGCCCACCAGCAGCACGAAGACGAGGCCGAGCGCGACGATGCCCGTCACGGTGCTCTGCACCAGCAGATTGTTGAGGTTCCGGCTGGTCAGGAACACGTCGGACTGGAGGGTGAAGAACAGGAACAGCGCCGCGAGCCCGATCACCACGGGCACGAAGCGCAGTTCGGCGCTCAGGCGCTCGCTCAGGCTGCGGGTCGCCGGCGGGGGCGCGGCCATCCCGGTCGCGGCCATTTCGGTCGTCGCCATGGCGGTCTCCTCCCTGGTTGCGGCCCGTCAGGCGGCCGAGTTCACGCTCTCGTCGCCGCCGACCATGGCGTTGACGATCCGCTCGCCGGTGGTCTCGGCCGAAACGAAGCTCGCGACGTTGCGGCCGAGGCGCAGCACCTCGATCCGGTCGGTGTTGTCGAGCACGAAATGATGGATGTCGTGGGAGATCACGAGCACGGCGAGGCCGTGGCTCGCCAGTTCGCGCACCAGCTTGCCGACGCCTTCGGCCGCGGAATGGCTGAGGGCGGCGGTCGGCTCGTCGAGCAGCACGACCTTGGGCTCCCACAGGATCGAGCGGGCGATGGCGATGTTCTGGCGCTGCCCGCCGGACATGGCGCCGACGTTGCGGTCGAGCGCGATGCTGTCGAGCCGCATCCGCCGCAGCACGGTCTTCGCGCGCTTCTCGGCCTCGGGGCGGCGCAGGCGGAAGCCGGTCCACCACGGGCCGACGAGTTCGCGCCCGAGGAACAGGTTCTGCACCGCGTCGAGATTGTTGCAGAGCGCGAGGTCCTGATAGACGGTCTGGATGCCGAGCGCGGCGATGTCGGCCGGGCCGTCGGGCTTCAGTTCGCGCCCCTCGAACAGGTAGGTCCCGGAGTCGGCGCGGTGGACGCCGGCCATCGTCTTGACCAGCGTGGACTTTCCGGCGCCGTTGTCGCCGACCAGCGCCACCACTTCGCCGGGGCGCAGGTCGAGCGAGACGTCGGTCAGCGCCTTCACGCCCCCGAAATGCTTCGAGATCCCCCGCAGGCTCAGGATCGGCTCGCTTCCCGCCATGGCGCATCCTCCCTCAAGCGCGAAGGGGGCCGGCGCGCCCGGCCCCCCGCCGATGATGCCGTGGACGCGTCAGAGGTTCGAGGCGCAGAGCGCGGTGTCCTCGGCGCCCTCGCAGATCTCGGCCCAGGAGTAGATGCCGGCGTCGACGACGGCGGAGACGTTGTCCTCGGTGACGTTCTCGACGGGCAGGAAGGCGGCGGGGACGGACATGAACTGGTTGTCCACCTCGCCGTTGACCCAATCCGAGCCCGCGACGGCCTCGCCGTTCAGGATCCGCACCGAGAGGTCCGCGGCGGCGTTCGCCATGACGCGAAGATCCTTGAAGATCGTGTTGTCCTGCCAGCCCTGCACGATGAACTGGAGCGCCTCGATGGTGGCGTCCTGCCCGCCGGTGACGACGACCTCGCCCTTCTGGAAGCCCTGGCTGATGAGGGCCGCGACCGAGCCGCCGGTGGTGCCGTCGTTCATGCCGAGGAACATGTCGACCTGCCCGCCGGTGCGGGTCAGGCAGTTCTCGGCGAAGGACTGCGCCTGCACCGGGTCCCAGTTCGGGGTGAAGTCCTCGCAGACCACCTCGACCTTGCCGCTGTCGATCAGCGGCTGGAGGAATTCGTTCTGGCCCTGCTCGTACATGCGGGTGCCGTATTCGCCCTGGTTGCCCTTCACGCGGGCGAGGCGGACGGTCCCGTCCATGCCCTCGATCAGCGCGGCGGCGCGCTCACCCTGGGCGCGGCCGACGGCCAGCGCGTTGAACAGGACATGGGCCTCGGCTTCGCCGCCGATGGCGTCGTGCTCGTAGAGCAGGACGGGCACCCCGGCGTCCGACGCGGCCTTCAGGCTGCCGGCGGCGAGGTTGGCGTCGGAGGAGGTGTAGACGATCAGGTCGGCTCCTTGAGCGATGGCGTCCTCCACCAGCCGCTGCTGGCGGTCGGGGTCGCCCTCGCCGTTCTGGACGGTGACCTCGGCCGAGGGCATCCGCTCCTCCATCGCGGCGACGAACAGAGGGGCGTCGCGGCGCTCGAAGCGGATCGTCGTGCTGTTCGGCAGCATGAAGAACACCCTGGCGCCGTCCTCGGCCGAGGCGGGGGCGGCGGCGAAGCCCGCCGACAGGGCGAGCGCGGCGGCGGCGGCGCGCAGGCCGCGAGCGTTGGTCCGGGTCATGTGTGGTCCTCCCATCGGATGACGCCGGCTTGCAGGGCCGGCCGTTCTCTTGGTCCGGGGCCCGAGGGGGCCGCGGACCGTCGCGGCCTCCCTCAGCCCTCGCGGGGCGCGGGGAGCGGCGTCGCCTCGTAGCAGCCGATGACGCCGTGATCGAAGTCGAGCACCGAGCCGGTCATGATCCCGGACTCGGCGCTCGCGAGATGGGCGATCCAGCGCGCCACCTCGTTCATGTTCAGGAGGCGGCCCGCGGGGAGCGCCTTTCCGGCCTCCTGCTGCCAGCCGTCCTTCATGCCGTGGAACTTCTTCTGGATCGCATCCTCGGCGGGGGTGTCCATCCAGCCGATGGCGAGCGCGTTGATGCGGACGCCGTCGCGCGCCAGCGAGAAGGCTGCGTTCTTTGTGACCGCCAGAAGCGCGGCCTTGGAGGCGGCGTAGACGGTCAGGAACGGCACGCCGCCATGGGCGGTGATGGTGGCGACGTTGACGACCGATCCGGGCTTCCTCGCCTCCCGCCAATGGCGGGCGGCGCGCTGGATCAGGAAGAAGGGCGCGCGGGCGTTGATAGCGAAGGTCCGCTCCCAGAGCGCCTCGTCGCCGTCGAGGATCCCGCCGCGGTCGGTGACGCCGGCGGAGTTCACGAGGATGTCGAAGCTCCCGAACTCCGCCAGCGCGCGGTCGATGACGGCGTGGAGGTCGGCGGTCTTTGCGATATCGGCCTGCTGGTAGATCACCGGGGCGTCCGGGGTGGAGAGGCGGGCGGCGGCGGCCTCGCCCTGCTCGGCGCGGCGGCCGCAGATGACGGCGCCGGCGAGGCCGCGCCGCAGCATGGTCTCGACCGCGGCGAGGCCGAGGCCGGAGGTTCCGCCGGTCACGATGGCGACCTTGCCGCGGAACTGTTCGGTCAGCGGGCGGTCCTCGGCGGAGGCGGCGAAGTCGGCGGCGTCGCCGAAGGGGCTGGCGGGGGCGTCGGTCATGGCGGGGTCCCTCAGCTGTCGCCGTAATCGACGCGGACCGGACGGTTCTCGCGCCAGGAGGCGATGGCGGCCTCGGCCAGCAGCAGGGCGCGGTGGCCGTCGCGGAAGGTCACGGGCGGCCGCGTTCCGGCGGCGACGCAGTCGATGAAGGCGCGGATCTCGGCCTCGTAGGCGGCGCGGTAGCGCTCGATGAAGAAGTGCAGCAGCGGCTCGCGCCGCGCGGTGCCGCCCGCGTCGTGGCGGGACACCTCGCTCGGGCGATGGTTGTTGGAGCGGACCATGCCGAGCGCGCCGAACGCCTCCACGCGCTGGTCATAGCCGTAATTCGTGCGGCGGGAGTTGTTGATGTGGACCAGCGCGCCCGACTCCGAGCGCATCACGATCATCGCGGTGTCGACGTCGTCAAGCTCCGCGAAGATCGGGTCCACCCGGTTCGCGGCCATCGCGTAGACCTCGACCGCCTCCTCGCCGAGGACGTAGCGGGCCATGTCGAAATCGTGGATCGAGGTGTCCCGGAACAGCCCGCCGCAGGCCTCCAGGATGGGCCGCGGGGGCGGCGGACCGGGGTCGCGGCTGGTGATGACGAGCAGCTCCAGCGCGCCGATCTCGCCCGCGGCCACCGCGTCGCGGACCGCCTTGTGGGAGGGGTCGAAGCGGCGGTTGAAGCCGAGCTGGAGGGTGACGTCGTAGTCTTCGAGCCTGCGGCGGCAGTCCTCGACCTTGGCGATGTCGACGTCGATCGGCTTCTCGCAGAGGATCGGCTTGCCCGCCTCCGCCGCCTTCAGGATCAGCCCGACATGCGTGTCGGTGGGCGATGCGATCAGCACGGCATCGACGTCCGGCGCGCCGAGCGCCGCGTCGACGTCCGTGGTGGCGCGGGCGCCCAGGCGGGACGCGGTCGCCTCGGCGCGATCGGCGGCGACGTCGAAGCACCAGGTGACGCAGGCGTCGGGCTGCGCGGCCACGATGCCGGCGTGCATGTCGCCGATCCGCCCCGTCCCGAGAATCCCAAAGCGAAGCATCCTCAGCATCCCCCCGTCGGTCGTCTTGTTCCTTCGAGCAGCGCATGGATCGCCCTCTGGCGGCAACGCAGTATTTGTCCGGATTGGGACGATTTGCGCGCGGCGCCCTGCGCGGCGGCGACTTAGGCTTGCTCCATGAAGCGCGTGAAGCCCGCCGCCGCCGCCCAGACATCGCCGCTGGCGGAGATGTCGACGCACGAGCTCGACCGTCTGCTCGACTTCGTGGGTCGATCGCTGGACGAGACCGAAGCCTGTCTCGGAGTCAACGCGGCGGGGCGCGAGATGCGGATCATGGTCCAGCTGATGCGCAGCCATCTGCGCGGCCGGATGGAGACGCCGTCCTCGCTGATCGCGGCCTCCGGCCTTGCGCGGGGCACGGCCCATCGGGCGATCGAGGGGATGATCGCCGACGGCCTGATCGATCGTCGACCGCGCACGAAGACCGGCAAGACCTTCTCGCTGCATCCCAGCGAGCGCCTTATCCGGCGCTGGCTCGACTATTCGCGCCGCATGAAGTCGGTGGTCGGCGGCGCGTTCGGCATGGCGGAGGACGCCGACTATTTCTTCGGCGCCTCCTATCTGGCCTCCGCGGCGATCCCGCCGCTGCCGGTGCGCTCGCGCGCGCTCATGCTGTCGGGGCCGCTCAGGATGCTGCTGCACGCCGACCCCGCCTTCCTCGCGATGCAGAAGCTCAAGCGCCGGTTCGAGCTTCACTTCGGCATCGAGATCGAGGTGCGCGCGCTGAGCCTCGACCGGTTGCGCGCCGAGATTCTCGAGAACACGGAGCAGCGCGAGTCGCGCTACGACATCGTCACGAGCGACGTCTGCTGGATGGCGGAGATGATCGAGCGCGGCGCCTTCCGGCCGATCGAGGATCTGCGCGACGACGACGCCCAGGACGTTCTGGACTTCCACCCCGAGGCGCTGTCGACCGTACGCCGCGGACATCTGCTCTACGGGTTGCCCGTCCAGACCACGCCGGAGCTTCTGGTCTATCGCACGGATCTGCTGGAGGCGCGCGGCGTCGCGCCGCCGGAGACGCTGGACGCCCTGCTCCACGCGGCGCGCGCGCTCCACGACCCTGCGCGGGAGATCAGCGGAATCTGCTGGAACGGCGCGCCGGGCACGCCGCTCGGCACCACCTTCGCGATGCTGATGGCGGATTTCGGACGACCGCTGGTCGAGCTGCCCGCGATGGGCGCGCATTTCGGCCATCGCCCGCGTGGGACGGCGACGCCGCGGCCCGCGCTGGACAGCGACGAGGCGCTCGCGGCCGCCGAGTTCCTGATCGCGCTTCAGGAGGCGTCGCCGCCGAACGTGCTGCAGATGTCGTGGTTCGAGCGCGCGCGCTGCTATGCGGACGGGCGCGCCGCGATGGCCTATTGCTACACCCAGATCATGCCGATGTTCGACTCCGACCCGACCTCGCCGGCCCACGGGCGAACGGGCATGGCCCCGCATCCGGCCGCGGCGGGCCGCCCGCGCGTCGCGCCGCTGGGGGGGTGGAACCTGTGCGTGCCGGCCAACCTCCGGGCCGACCGGTTCGAGGCCGCCGCCGCCGCCGCGCGGACGCTGACCTCCGCGCCCGCGACGAAGCTCTACATCGAGAACGGCAGCCTCGTGAGTTCGCGCTTCAGCGTGTGCAACGACCCGGCCGTCGCCCACGGCCGGCCGCTGATCCCCTTCGTGGACCGCCTTGCGCGCACCGGCGCGATCCGGGCCTGGCCGCGCCCGGCCGTCCCGGAATTCCACGAGATGACGCGGCTGATCGGCGCGGAACTGCACCAGATGCTGCAGCGGAACAAGCGCATGCGTACGGCGCTGCGCGCGGCGCAGGCGCGTTGCGACCGGCTTCTGGCCAGGCGGGCCGGCATGGAAGAAATCCCATAGTCGACATTCCTCGCCTCGCGTCCCGCTGCGCCCCCGCTGTAGCTTCGAAAGCGGACCGCCGGTCCGGCGCAGGCGCGCTCGTTGATGGAGGTTCAGCTCCGAGGCCGATACGTCTTGATCAAGGGCGGCGAGCAGGACCACGACGCGCATTGCGCCCTTGCGGGACAGATGGACCTGATCGGTCCCGCCGTCGACGCGGGCGAGATCGAGATAGAGATCATCGCCGAGCAGTGGACGACCGACCGGAAGCCCGAGGTCGCGCAGGCGAACACCATCACCGCCCATGGCGACGCCATCGACGCGGTCCTGTCCGCCAATGACGGGATGGCGAGCGGCGGCGTCGCGGCGCTCGAAACCGCAGGCATGGCGGGGCTGCCGCTCTCCGTGCAGGACGGCGACATCGCCGCGGTGAACCGGATCGCGCGCGGGCTGCAGACCATAACCGCCTGGAAGGACGTAGGGGGGCTCGGGGCCTTCGTGATCCAGAGCCTGGACACGGGCCTGGCGCTGCTCGGCGTGACCAGATCGCTGCGGCGGATCCCGATCGGCTTCGTGCTGATCGGCGCGGTCTGGCTCGACAGGGTCGCCGCGGCGCGGCGATGACGGAGCGTGCGATGACGCCGCTCGCCGAAATGCGCGGGATCACGAAGCTGTTGGGCGACGTCCATGCGCTCGAGGGCGTGTCGCTCACGCTCGACGCCGGGTAGGTGGTCGGCCTCGTCGGCCGCAACGGCGCCGGCGAGTCGACGCTCATGAAGATCCTCAGCGGCGCCACGCGCCCCGACGCCGGCGAGATCCGCATCGCCGGCGAACCGGTGGCGATCGACAGTCCGATCGCGGCCCATGGGCTTGGCCTCGAGACGATCTTCCAGGACCTCGCGCTGATCGACGATCTCGACGCGGTGGAGAACTTCTTCCTCGGGCGCGAACTGACCCGGCGCGTGTTCGGCCTCGGTCTGAACGACGCGCGAGCGCGATCGCCCGGCGCGCGGGCCCACGGTCGTTCACGAGGCCGGGCGCGCGTCGCGGACTCGCACGCGCATCCGGGCTGGGGAATGACCGGTCACCCACTGACGTCGTAGGATGGCTGGGGCGCCAGGATTCGAACCTGGGATCGCGGGACCAAAACCCGCTGCCTTACCGCTTGGCTACGCCCCAAGCGCGGCGCGGACGATAGGGTCGGGCCGGGCGGGTGTCCAGCCGCAGCGGCCCGACCACGGGCCGGCCCGTCAGGCCGGCTCGCCCTCGTAGATCGCCCGCTCGTCGGCCAGCGCGACGCGCAGGATGTTGGTGGTGCCCGACTGGCCGAACGGCACGCCGGCGGTCACCACGATCCGGTCCGTCTCGGTCGCGAAGCCGTCGCGCTTCGCCACCCGCGCCGCGCTGACCACGGCCAGCTTGAACCGCTCCACCTCCTCGACCACCGCGGTGTGCAGGCCCCAGACCAGCGTCAGCCGCCGCCCGGTGGACTTGAACGGCGTCAGCGCGACGATCGGCACGCGGGGCCGCTCCCGCGCCGCGAGCATCGCGGTCGTGCCCGAATGGCTGAAGCAGCAGATCGCCTTCACCTGCACCGTCTCGGCCACCTCGCGGGCGGCGGACATGATGGCCTCCGCCGTCGAGCCGCTGACGCGCACGCGGCTCGCCTCGATGATCTCGCGGTAGAGGCTGTCGGCCTCGACCGTCTCGGCCACCGAATTCATCGTCGCCACCGCCTCGAGCGGATATTCGCCCGCGGCCGACTCCGCCGAGAGCATCACCGCGTCCGCCCCCTCGTAGATCGCATGGGCGACGTCCGAGACCTCGGCGCGGGTGGGCATCGGCGCGGTGATCATCGATTCGAGCATCTGCGTGGCCACGATCACGGGCCGGCCGACCTTGCGGCACTTGCGGATGATCTTCTTCTGGATCTGCGGCACCTCGGCGAGCGGCATCTCCACGCCGAGATCGCCGCGCGCCACCATGATCCCGTCCGAGACGCGGATGATCTCGTCGATGTTGGTCACCGCCGCGGGCTTCTCGATCTTCGAGACGACCGCCGCGCGGCCCGCGGCGAGGGCCTGCGCCTCCGACACGTCCTCCGGGCGCTGCACGAAGGACAGCGCCAGCCAGTCCACGCCCAGATGGCAGACGAAGTCGAGGTCGCGCCGGTCCTTCTCCGAGAGCGCGGCGACCGGCAGCACGACGTCGGGGACGTTCACGCCCTTGCGGTCGGAGATCACGCCGCCGACCTCCACCACGCAATCGGCATGCTCGGCGTCGCAGGTCTCGACGCGCAGCCGCACCTTGCCGTCGTTGACCAGCAGATGCGCCCCCGGCTCCAGCGCCTCGAAGATCTCCGGATGCGGCAGCCGCACCCGCTTCTCGTCGCCCGGACGGTCCTCGAGATCGACCCGGAACCTCTGCCCTTCCTCCAGCGCGACGGGACCGCCGGCGAAGGTTCCGACGCGCAACTTGGGCCCCTGGAGATCCGCGAGAATGCCGATCGGGCGGCCGAGCTCGTGCTCGATCTCGCGGATCAGCGCATGGCGCGCCGCGACGTCCTTGTGGTCGCCATGGCTCATGTTGAGGCGGAAGACGTCGGCCCCCGCCTCGAACAGCCGCATGATCGTGGCGCGATCCGCCGAGGCCGGGCCGAGCGTGGCGACGATCTTCACGCAGCGGCGGCGGCGCAGGGTTGTCATGACGCGATCCTCTCTCCCCTATCGCGAGCCCCCTTGTAACGGTTCAAGCGGACGAACGCCGCCCCTTTTCGACGCCCGCGCCCGCGACCCGAGGCCCGCCTTGACGCGGCGAGGGTCCCCCCTTATAGCCCGCGCTCGACTTTCGCGCGCCCGGACCGGGCTGCGCTTGGCAGCATTACGCCCAGCAAGAGGCCTCCAGATGTCCCGTCGTTGCGAACTGAGCGGTAAAGGCGTCCTGACCGGCAACCGCGTCAGCCACTCGAACATCAAGACCCGCCGGCGCTATCTGCCGAACCTGAACGCCGTGACCCTCCAGTCGGAGACGCTTGGCCGGAGCTTCCGCTTCCGCGTCGCCTCCTCGGCCCTGCGCACCGTCGATCACCGCGGCGGCCTCGACGCCTATCTCGCGAAGGCGCGCGACGCGGAGCTCAGCCCGAAGGCGCTGAAGGTCAAGCGCGACATCGAAAAGGCGCGCGCCGAGGCCTGACCTCCGCGCATCGACACGCCGGCCGCGTGGCGGGCGCGACTGCTCCCGTCTCCCGCGCTCTCCAAGACCCATGGCGTGAAGGTCGTGAGCGCCATCCGCCGACGCGGCTCCGAGAGTTCGTCCGCTCGCAACGCTCCTGCGCCAAGCCGGCTCGCGACGACCTCGGATCGCTGGGTCGCATGCCGCGTTCACCCGACGAGCGCCTAGACTGCGGCTCTCGTGGAGCGAAGGGGACGCGACCCTGTCGAGCGAACTGCGATATCGCCGAGCGACCGCGGCGGAGCTGGGCGCGATCGTCGCGCTGCTGGCCGACGACGCTCTGGGGGCGGCGCGCGAAACCGCGTCGGAGAGCTTGAGCGACCGCTACCGCGACGCCTTCTCCGAGATCGACGCCGACCCGAACCAGTTCCTGTGCGTGGTCGAGGACGGGCGGCGGATCGTCGGCACGCTGCAGCTCTCCTTCATCCCGGGTCTCTCCCGCGAGGGCGCCAGGCGCGGCCAGATAGAAGCGGTGCGGATCGCGCGCGACCGCCGGGGCGCCAAGCTCGGCGAGGCGATGCTCGCCTGGGCGATCCGCGAATGCCGGGCGCGAGGCTGCGCGCTGGTCCAACTCACCACGGACAAGGCGCGACCGGACGCTCACCGCTTCTACGAGCGGCTGGGGTTCGCGCCGTCGCACATCGGATACAAGCTGAAGCTTTGAGGCGGCCGCATGGACGATCGATCGGGACGCCGCCGCATCCCGAAGGTCCGGCGACCGGCTGCGAGGCCGGCGACAGCCCGCCGCGCGAAGGATGCGGACGCTTCGGCTTCGGGGCCGGAGGGGTCATTGCGGACTCAGCGAACTTCGTAGCGGCGCCGCTGGTTGCTGAGGACCGCGCGGCCGCCCCAAGGGTGGTCGCTCCTGAACGCCTGAGCGCGAGCGGTTTATGGCGCAAGCGACTGCGACCGCACCGCTTTTCGCTGCCGTCGCAATGCGACTGGCCGGGGCTCCGCCCGTTCGGGCCTGAAACGCGCCACCGGCGCGTTTCCAAGACGGCCCTCACCCCCCGGGATGGGGCGTTCGCGCGGTCCGTGCTGGTCGCACGAACCGCCGGGGCCGCTGAGCGGAAAGCCAACGACCGCTCCGTCCCGCGAAACCGACGCCCGCGCGCCCTCCGCCGTTTCCCCGCCGCGCCCCGACCGTCACCGCAGCTTCGACGAGATCACCCCGGTGTTGAATCCGCCGATCCGCAATTCGTCGAACAGCCGCTGATACTCGATCTTCGGGCAGTGGTTCATCACCACGCGCAGGCCGGCAGCCTCCGCCCGCGCCGCGGCGTCCCAGTCGATCACCCCGATCTGCATCCAGATCGTCCGCAGGCCCCGTCCGAGCAGGCTCGCGAGCGCCTCGTCGACGACGCCCCCCGCCTGATCCGACCGGCGGAAGACGTCCACCATGTCGATCGGGCCGATCTCCTCGGGGATGTCGGCGAGCGTCGGGACGACGGTCTCGCCGAGCAGCGTCTGGCCCGCATAGGCCGGATTGACCGGAATCACCCTGTACTTTTTCGAGACGAGGTAGCGCGCGACGTAGCTCGAGGGCCGAATCGGGTTCGCCGAGACACCCACGGCCGCAATCGTGCGCGTCTCGCGCAGAATGGACCGCAACATGGCTTGCGGATAGCGCGGAGCCTGCATTACCCCTCCCGGCGTCCGAGTCGGGGCTGAATGGCTGCTGATGCGCCGCGCCGCAAGCGCCTCCACGAAAAAAGGCGCCCGCACGAAGCGGGCGCGAAGTCGGAACGAGGGACAGTGAGTGGAAGAGGCGGGACGAACCCGTCCTCCCTTCACATGTGGGAAATCATAGCGCCATTCGCCACCCAAGTCTCGCGCGCCGTGAACCGATCACGCTCGATTTGTGCAAAATCGCACGCGGCTCGCCCCCAGGTTGAGCGCAACAGGGGCCGGACGCGCCGGCCGCGAGCCCTGCGCGGCGCGGCCTCAGCGCGTCTCGAGCGCGGCGTAGAGCGCGATCGCCGCCGCGTTCGAGACGTTGAGCGACCGGAAGGCCCCGGCGGACGGGATCCGCGCCAGACCGTCGCAGGCCTCGCGCACGCCCGGGCGCAGCCCCGGTCCCTCCGCGCCCAGCGCCACTGCCACGGGCCGGCCCGCCGCCCCCGCCAGCGACTCGGCCAGGGTCCTCTCGCCTTCGCCGTCGAGCCCGATCACCGTGTAACCAAGCCCGCGCAACGTCTCCATCGCGCGCGCGAGGTTCACGACCCGCAGGTAGGGTTGCCGCTCCAGCGCCCCGGACGCCGCCTTGGCGAGCGCGCCGCTCTCCGGCGCCGAATGACGCCGCGGCGCGACCACCGCCCGCGCGCCGAACACCGCCGCCGAGCGGAGCGCGGCGCCCACATTGTGCGGGTCCGTCACGCGGTCGAGCAGCAGCACCCGCGGCGCCGGATCGTCCGGCCGCGGCGCGCAGACCGCCTCGACGTCGCCCCAAGCGAGCGGCGCCGCCTCCAGCGCCGCGCCCTGATGCACCGAGCCGGGATCGAGCGGCGCCGAGAAGCGGCGCGGCTCCTCGATCTCCGGCGTCACGTCCGCCCCGGCGAGCGCGTCGCGCAGGCGCTCCGCCGCGTTCGGCGTCAGGATCAGCCGGCGGCGCTCGCGCATCGGGTTCGCCAGCGCGTCGCGCACCGCATGCAGGCCGAACAGCCACACCGCGTCGCCCGAGCCCGGCGGCGGCCCCGAGCGCGCGCCCTTTCGCCGGGGGCCGGACCGCGCCGGCGCGCTCACGCCGCGCCCCCGCGGCTCAGGCCCGACGCCGCTTTCGGGCCGCGGGCGGTTGACACCCTGCGCGCCCGCACCCTACACCGCGCTGCGCTCGTCGATCGGGCCCTGCGGAGGGGTGGCAGAGCGGTCAAATGCAACGGACTGTAAATCCGTCGGGGAAACCCTACGCTGGTTCGAATCCAGCCCCCTCCACCACCAAGAAAACCCAAGCCATTGATTGGCTTGGTTTTTTCTTGTGAAGCTCGCGCAAGACGCACCATAAAGCCCACCTACCAGTTCGGCAAAGCCGCCGCGTTCGTGACCCGTCACGGACTAGGCCATGGACCCGGCGGATGTCGAGCGACCCGCTCTCAGTCGTCCTCGTAGTCCATAGGAGGCGCGCAGGGACCTGTTCGCCTACATCGAGGGCTTCTACAATTCACGCCGCCTGCATTCCGGGATAGGCTACCGTTCACCGGCCGACATGGAGCGCATAGCGGCCTGACCCCGTCCACTTTTTCGGGGCAGGATCACGAGCGCGAGGTGACCGCGGAGCGCATCGGGCGCCGAGATCGGCATGGTTTCGATGTAATCGAAAAGCCACGGGTCATCCTTGTGGCCGATCGGCAGGTCGAGCGTCGCCCCTCCCCAGGGACCGCTTGACGATCTGGCGTTCCGCCGCGCGTCGGGTCGCTCAATCGATCTGCCGCTCAAACGGGCGCCTACTTGCCCGAAAGCGTCATCCTCAAGCAATTCGTCTCGCGGCGGAACGCCACACAAGTCTATGGCGCCGTGCAGACGGGATTTTCCCGAGCGTTCGCGCTTTAACCATAGCGCCTTACCGATCGAGCGGCGTCTCGCCCCAATGGTGGCACGGATCTTGCATGATGTGAACGGGGCCGCGAGAGGGCGGCCGAACGAGCTAACCTACACAAACACAGGGAGCCTGCCGAATGACCATTCTTCCGCGCGCCTTCAGGGGCGCGGCGCTGATCGCCGCGCCGCTCGCCCTCGCCGCCCCCGCGCAGGCGGCCGAGCCCTGCATCGGGGCCTCCTGGGAGCTGACCGGTGCGCTTGCGCACACCGGCCTCCAGATCCGTTACGGCGTCGAGGTCGCGCTCGCCGAGATCAACGCGGCCGGCGGCATCCTTGGCCAGCAGGTCGAGCTGCGCGCCTATGACGACCAGGGCGAGCCGGCCCGCGCCGTCGACAACGCTCTGCGCATCGGCGAGCAGGACGAGTGCGTCGTGATGCTCGGCGGCTTTCGCACGCCGAACGCCATCGCGCTCCGAGAGCCGCTGGCCGACATGGGCCTGCCCTGGGTCGGCGTGATCTCCGCGGGCACCCGCGTCATCGAGCACGAGACCGGCGACAACATGTGGCAGTTCCGCGTCTCGATGAAGGATCGCTGGGTGGCGCCGTTCCTGGTCGAGAACGCCGTGGCGCGCTCCGAATCCGGCAAGATCGGCCTGCTCTACGAGGCCACCGGCTGGGGCCAGGGCGCCGTGCCGGACGTCGTCGCCGCCGCCGAGGCGCAGGGTGTCGAACTGGTGGGCCAGGAAACCTTCAACATCCAGGACACCGACATGTCGGCCCAGCTGATCCGGCTGCGCGACGCGGGCGCCGAGGCGCTGGTGTTCTACGGCGTGGACCGCGAGGCCGACGCCATCCTGCGTTCGATGGAGCGCATCGACTACCGCCCGACCATCGTCTCGGCCTGGGGCATCGGCGGCCAGCTCGGCCGGACCGCGGGCGAGCTGTCCGACGGCGTGCTGGTCGCCGGCACCTTCTCATGGTGGGGCGAACTCGACGAGCGTCCGGCCGCGGTGCTGGCCTCGATGCAGGAGAAGTTCGGCCTCGAGGGCCCGCAGGACCTGCTGCTGCCCTCGGGCACGGCGAACGCCTATGACGCGGTCTACATCATCGCCAAGGCGCTCGAGATCGCGGGCGAGTTCGACCGCGACGCGCTGCGCGAGGCCTTCTACGAGGTGAGCCACGAGGGCATCGTCGCCAACTTCGACCCGGCCTTCGAGCCGACGCAGGAGCGCCACGACGCCATCACGCCGGCGGCCTACAAGCTGTTCGCGTTCCACGACGAGGTGCTGCTGCCGCTCGACCAGACGCCCTACGCCGCGTCGAACTGAGCGAGACCCGCGCCGCGGCCGGCCGTCGGGCCGGCCGCGGCTTTCCGTTCCCCCTCGGAGCCCGGACCCCGTGGAAGCCAACCTGCAATACGTTCTGTCGGGGCTGTCGCTCGGGGGCGTCTACGCTCTCGTCGCGCTCGGCTTCTCGATGATGTGGAGCGTGGCCAAGGCCGCGAATTTCACCCATGGCGACGTCTTCATGCTGGGGGGCGTGCTGACCGTCTCCTTCATGGCGTTCGGGCTGCCGTTGTGGATCGCCGCGCCGCTCGCCATCGCGGCCTCGGCGGGCGCAGGCGCGGCGATCGAGCGTTTTCTCGTGCGGCCGTTCAACCGCGAGGCCAACGCCATCGGCTGGATGCTGACCACCATCGCCGTCGGCGTGATGATGGAGAGTTTCGGAACCGCGACCTACGGCCCGCTGCCCCAGCCGCTGCCGACGCCGCTGGTGGAGGAGCCGATCCGCATCGGCGGCGCGGGCGTCTTCCCCCAGGAGCTGCTGCTGCCGGCGACGGCGCTGCTCGCGATGGTCGGGCTGCGACTGTTCCAGACGCGCACCAGCATGGGCCGCGCGATCCGCGCCGTCGCCGCCAACCGCGTCGCCGCGGGGCTGATGGGCATCGACGCCGATCGCGTGACGATGATCGTGTTCGCGGCGGCCGGCGGGCTCGGCGCGCTGGCGGGCTTCCTGATCGCGCCGGTCATCCAGGCCTCGACGACCATGGGGCTGGTGATCGGGCTCAAGGGCTTCATGATCGCGATCATCGCGGGCATCACCAACTCGGTCGGAGTGGTCGTCGTGGCCCTCGGCTTCGGCATCGTGGAGAAGATGATCGAGGGCTATCTCTCGACCTCGGGCCGCGACGCCTTCGGCTTCACGCTTATGATCCTCGTCCTGCTCGCCTTCCCGCAGGGGATCTTCGGCCGCAAGGAGGTCGCCAAGGTATGAGCGCAACGCTCCTCGCCTCGCGCCGGACGCTGGCCGTCGGCGCGCTGATCCTCTTCGCCTTCCTCGCCTTCCTGCCGTGGTGGGGCGAGGTGTTCGGCGGACGCTTCCCCACGACCTTCGAGATGCGCATCGTGCTGCGCGTGATGGTCTTCGCCATCGTCGTCGTCGGGCTGAACATTCTCGTGGGCGGCGCGGGGCTGGTCTCGCTTGGCCACGCGGCGCTCTACGGCTTCGGAGCGCATGTGGCGGCGCTGCTGGCGCTGAAGGCGGGGGTAGGCTTCATCCCGTCGCTGATCGCCTCGGTCGCGCTGACGGCGCTTCTCGGCGTCGCGCTGGCCTACCCGTCGGTGCGGGTGCGCGGCGTCTATCTCGCGGTGATCACCATCGCGTTCGGGCTGGTGTTCGTGAACGTGTTGCGGGAATGGGTGTCGTTCACCGGCGGCGCGTCGGGCCTGCCCGGCATTCCGCGGGGCGAGATCTTCGGGATCGAGCTCGGGCCGGGCGAACGGCGGGGCTACAGCTACTACTATCTAATCCTGTTCTTCCTCGGGCTGGCGTTCCTGATGCAATATACCCTGCTCGAGTCGCGCTTCGGCCGCGCGATGCGGGCGACGGCGATGAGCGAGAACGCGGCGCAGGCGCTCGGCATCAGCGTGATCCGCACCCGCACGCTCGCCTTCGTGATCTCGGCGGCCTTCGCGGGGCTTGCGGGCGGGCTGTTCACCTATCTCGCGCGCTACGTGAACTACGAGACCTTCCAGTTCACCCAGTCGATCCAGTTCCTGCTGATGACGATCCTCGGCGGCGCGGGCACGCTGCTCGGGCCCGTCGTGGGCGCGGTGACGGTGTTCGCCGCCACGGTCGCGCTGCAGGCCTTCGAGGAATGGCAGACCTTCGCCTACGGACTTCTACTCGCGCTCGTGCTGTTCGTGATGCCGAAGGGGATCGTCGGCTCGGCGCAGGCCTGGCTCGCGCGGCGCACGGCGTCGGAGCGGATGCGCGAGACGCAGGACTGGCCGCGCTGGACGCCGGCGCTCGACGCGGTGATCCGCCCGCTGGAGAACCCGCCCGAGGCGGCGCTGGAGCTTCAGGGGCTCACCATCCGCTTCGGCGGTCTGGTGGCGGTGAACGCGGTCGATCTCGCGGCGCGGCCGGGCGCGGTGCATGCGCTGATCGGGCCGAACGGCGCGGGCAAGTCGAGCGTCATAAACATGATCTCGGGCTTCTACCAGCCGAGCGAGGGACGGATCCGACTTCTCGGGAAGGACGTCGCCGGCAAGACGGCTCCCGAAATGGCCGCGGCGGGCGTCGCGCGGACCTTCCAGAACACCGAACTCTTCGGCGGCATGACCGTGCTCGACAACGTGATGGCGGGCTTCCACACCCGCTACAAGGCCAACCTGCTCCAGACGCTCGCCCGCTTCCCCGTCGCGCGCTGGGAGGAGACGCGGGTGCGGCGCGAGGCGGAGGCGCTGCTCGACTTCGTCGGCCTCGCCGACTTCGCGGACGAGCTGGCGGGCGCCCTGCCCTTCGGCCACCAGCGCCGGCTGGAGATCGCGCGGGCGCTGGCGCTCCAGCCGCGGCTCCTGCTGCTCGACGAGCCGGCGGCGGGCCTGACCCATGGCGAGATCGAGGATCTGGTGAAGCTGATCCGCGTGCTCGCGCAGAAGGGCCTGACCGTGCTGCTGGTGGAGCATCATGTCGACATGATCATGGCGGTCTCCGACCATGTGACGGTGCTCGATTACGGCGAGGTCATCGCCTCCGGGCCGCCCTCCGCGATCCAGGACGACCCGCGCGTGATCGAGGCGTATTTCGGCCACGCCGCGCCGGGCGCGGCGGCGAGGAGGGCCGCGGAATGAGCGATGCGATCCTGAGCGTCTCCGGCCTCAAGGTCTCCTACGGCCCGATCACCGCGGTGGCCGGCGTCGACATCGAGGTCGGGCGCGGCGAGTTCGTCGGCGTCATCGGCTCGAACGGGGCCGGCAAGAGCTCGACGATGCGCGCGATCTCGGGCGTGCTCGCGCCGGCGGAGGGCGCGATCCGCTTCGACGGAGCGGAGGTCGCGGGGCGGAAAAGCCACGAGATGGTCGGCCTCGGCCTCGCGATGGTGCCCGAGGGCCGGATGATCTTCGGCGACCAGACGGTGCGCGAGAACCTGCTCCTCGGCGCCTTCCACCGGGTGATGAAGAACGACCCCTCGGTGGAGGAGGACTTGGAGCGCGCGCTCGAGCTGTTCCCGCGGCTGCGGGAGCGGCTCGACCAGCTCGGCGGATCGCTTTCGGGCGGAGAGCAGCAGATGCTCGCCATCGCGCGCGGGCTGGTGTCGCGCCCGAAGCTGCTGGTGGTCGACGAGCTGTCGCTCGGCCTCGCGCCGAAGATCCTCGACCTGCTGTTCCCGATCCTCGCCGAGCTGAACGCTCAGGGCCTCTCGATCCTGCTGGTCGAGCAGATGGCGAGCTACGCCCTCGCCGTGACGCAGCGCACCTACGTCATGGAGAACGGCCGGGTGCTGTTCAGCGGGCCCTCCGCGGAGCTCGCCGAGGACGACCGCGTGCTCGACGCCTATCTCGGGCGGCGCCACTGATGGCGCCGTCCGCCTCAGTCGGCGGCGTTGCGTCGCCCGATGGCGGCGAAGGCGTCGAGCACCCCGGCGCTGTCCGTGACGTCGGCGTAGCGGCGCTCGACGTCGCGGAGATTGGCGCGGTGCGGCTCCTCCTCGTGGTCGCCGACGCAGTCCTCGGGGACGATGGTGCGGAAGCCGAGGCTGAAGCAGTCCACGATCGAGGCGCGCACGCAGCCCGAGGTGATGCAGCCCGTGACCACCACCGTGTCCACGCCGTGCTTGATGAGGAACGGCGCCACGGAGGTGTTGAAGAAGATCGACGGCGCGCTCTTCGTCACCACCATATCGGGCTTCTCGGCGGCGATGCGCGGGTCGAGCTCCAGAGAGGGATGTCCGTGGAGCAGCTCCTCCCGCAGCGGCGCGATCTTCCAGTGCGGCATGGCGGCCGGGCTGTCATAGCCCATGACGCAGGCCGCCACCGGGAAGCCCTCGGCCTTCGCGGCGCGCATCACCGTGACGGTGCGCGCCACCGCGCGGTCGATCATCTCGGCGCCGCCCATGCGGAAGGCGGGGTCGGTGAAGCCGCGCTGGAAATCCACCACAACCACACCGGGGCGACGTCCCCAGCCGACCGCGCCGTCGCCATAGCCCCGCGCCGCGTAGTCCATTGCGTTCTCCCTCGGAAAGTCGAATATGAGTCCCGGCGTTCTAGCGTCGTTTCTGCGTTCTGACCAACAAAAACCGGACGCGTCCAAGTAAAAAGCCGACAGGGAAGCCGATCCCATGACCTACCGCATCTCCGTCGACACGGGCGGCACCTTCACCGACATGGTCCTCTACGGCCCGGACGGCCGCTTCCATGTCGGCAAGGCGCTGACCACGCCGGACCGGATCTCGGAGGGCATGTTCGCCGCGCTGGACGTGGTGGCGCAGGCGGTGAGCCGGACTCCGGAGGAAGTTCTCGCCGAGACCGGCATCCTCATCTACGGCACCACCCGCGCGACCAACGCCGTCGTCACCAAGCGCACGGCGCGGACCGCCTTCCTGACCACGGCGGGCTTCCGCGACACGCTGGTGCTGAAGGAGGGCGGCAAGCACGGGCCCCACGACTACAGCTACGATTACCCGCAGCCCTACATCCCGCGCCGCCACAGCTTCGAGATCGCCGAGCGCATCGGCGCGGGCGGCGAGGTGGTGCGCCCGCTCGACCGCGAGCAGGCGCGCGAGACGCTGGAGACGCTGAAGGCGCGCGGCTTCGAGGCGGTGGCGGTGTCGCTGATCTGGTCCATCGCCAACCCAGCCCACGAGGCGGCGCTGGGCGAGATGATCGAGGAGGTCCTGCCGGGCGTCCCCTACACGCTCTCGCACCGGCTCGCGCCGATCCTGCGCGAGTATCGCCGCGCCTCCGCCACCGCCATCGACGCCTCGCTGAAGCCGCTGATGCAGGCGCATCTGCGGGGCATGCAGGCCGACCTGCGCGATGCGGGCTTCCGTGGCGACCTGCTGGTCTCCACCTCGATGGGCGGCTGCCAGGAGGTCGAGACGCTGGTCGAGCGCCCGATCAACACGCTGAAATCCGGCCCCGCCATGGCCCCGGTCGCCGGCCGCGCCTACGCCGCGCTCGAGCGGATGGGGCGCGACGCCATCGTCTGCGACACGGGCGGCACGACCTTCGACGTCGGCCTCGTGCGCGACGGCCAGCTCGTCTATTCGCGCGACAGCTGGCTCGGGCAGCGCTGGCTCGGCGACATCGTGGGCGCCTCGACGGTGGACGTGCGCTCCATCGGGGCGGGCGGCGGCTCGATCGCTTGGGTCGATCCTGGCGGGTTGCTGCGCGTCGGGCCGCAATCGGCGGGCTCCGTCCCCGGCCCCGCCTGCTACGGCCGCGGCGGGACAGAGCCGACCGTGACCGACGCCGCGATGGTGCTCGGGTACATCGACCCCGCCTATTTCAACGGCGGGCGCCTGTCGCTCGACCCGGAGGCGGCGCGAACCGCCGTCGCCACGGTCGCCGAGACCCTCGGCAAGACCGTGGACGAAACGGCGCACGCCATCATGGTCGTGGCCAACGAGCACATGATCAAGGCGATCACCGAGATCACCGTGAACGACGGGTTGAACCCGCGGGAGTGCGTGATGGTGGCCGGCGGCGGCGCGGCGGGGTTCAACATCATGCCCATCGCGCAGGAGCTCGGCTGCGACACGGTGATCCTGCCGCGCACGGCCTCGGCGCTTTCGGCCTGCGGGATGCAGTTCTCCTCCATCGTGTTCGAGGCGACCCGCAGCCGCTTCACCGACAGCGCCGATTTCGACATCGCCGCCGTCAACGCGGCCCTCGGCGAGATCGAGGCGGAGCTGACGGCCTTCCGCGACGGGCTGGAGACGGCGAAGGGCGCGCAGGCGAGCGTGGAGTTCTTCGTCGAGGCCCGCTACCGGGCGCAGGTCTGGGAGCTGGACACGCCGCTCCCCGTCCACCGCTTCGAGACCGCGGCGGACGCCGAGGCGCTGTTCGAGGCGTTCCACCAGACCCATGAGCGCATCTACGCCGTGCGCGACGAGGGCAGCCCGGTCGAGTGCGTGAACTGGAAGGGCCGCATCTCGATCCGCCCCTTCGATCCGCCGCCCGCGCCGGACCCGGCCACCGACGGCCACGCCCCCGCGCCCGAGACGACGCGAAGCTGTCATTTCGGAGAGGGTCGGGTGGAGACGCCGGTCCATCGCGGCGAGCGCCTCGCGCCCGGCGCCGAGATCGCCGGCCCCGCCGTCATCGAGGAGCCGACGACGACCATCGTCGTCTACCCCGGCATGTCCGCGCGCCTGAGCGCTGCGGGCGACTACCTGCTCGACTGCCGCTGATGGGACACGACATGACCGAGACCACGCTCGACCCCGTGCTGATGGCGGTGATGGCGAACCGCCTCGACGGCATCGTCCGCGAGATGACGAACACGCTGCTGCGCTCGGCGCGCTCGGCGGTGATCTCCTCGGCGCGCGACTTCTCCTGCTGCCTCGTGACCGGCGACGACCGGTTGCTGGCGCCGGCGGAGGGCCTGCCGGTCCACATCTTCGGCTGCCACATCCAGACCGCGAACATGCGGCGCTACCATGAGGGCGACATCCGGCGCGGCGACGCCTATCTCGACAACGATCCCTACGGCGGGAACACCCACCCGGCCGACCACACCTTCATGGTGCCGGTGTTCTTCGAGGGCGAGCATCTCTTCACCGCCGTCTCGAAATGCCACATGGCCGACATCGGCAACTCGATCCCGTCGAGCTATTTCGTGCGCGCGCAGGACGTCTATCACGAGGGCGCGCTGGTGTTTCCCGGCGTCCGCATCCAGCGCGACTTCAAGAACGTCGAGGACATCATGCGGATGTGCCGCGCGCGCATCCGCGTGCCGGACCAGTGGTACGGCGACTACCTCGCCGGCCTCGGATCGGCGCGCGTGGCCGAGCGGCGGCTGGAGGCGTTCTGCGAGAAATACGGCAAGGACGCGGTGAAGGCCTTCATCCGCGACTGGTTCGACTATTCCGAGCGGCGGATGATCGAATGCATCCGCAAGCTGCCCAAGGCGCGGCTGGTGAACACCGGGCGCTCCGACCCGCTGGACGGCGTGCTGCCGGACGGGCTGGAGCTGAAGGTGATCGTGGAGATCGACCCGGACGCGGCGACGATCCACATCGACCTCTCCGACAATCCGCCCTGCGTGGACGCGGGGCTCAACACCTCGCTCGGCGCGGCGACCTCGGCCGTGGTCGGCGCCGTGTTCAATGCGCTGGACAAGGATCTGCCGCGCAACGAGGGCGCCTTCCGTCGGCTGCGCTTCACCTACGCCGAGGAGAGCGTGGTGGCGGCGCCCAAGTTCCCCCATTCCTGCTCGGTCGCCACCACCAACGTCTCCGAGCGGCTGGTGAACATCACGCAGTCCGCCTTCGCGCAGCTCGGCGACGGGATGGGGCTGTCGGAGGGCGGCGCGGGGCTCGGCGCGGGGATGGCGGTGATCTCGGGCGCGGACGAGCGGCGGGGCGGCAAGCCCTATGTGAACCGTCTGATGCTCTCGACGAACGGCGGCCCGGCGAGCGCGGTCGCCGACGGCTGGGTGAACTACGCGATCCCGGTGATCGCGGGTCTGATGTATCGCGACTCGGTCGAGGTGGACGAGCTGAAGCACCCGATCCGCGTCGAGTCGCTCGGCCTCGTCACAGACAGCGCGGGGGCGGGCCGGCGGCGCGGCGCGCCCGCGCAGCAGATCGAATACGGCCCGACCGGCGCGCCGATGACCGCCGTCATCTCTTGTGATGGGCAGCACGCCGACCCCCGCGGGGTCGCGGGCGGGCGGAACGGGACCGCCGGCGAGACCTGGGTGATCGAGGACGGCGCGCAACCGACGCGCGCGCCGAACGTCGTGCAGCTCAAGCTTGAGCCGGGCCAGCGTGTCCGCGGACGCGACAGCTCGGGCGGCGGCTACGGCGACCCGCTCGATCGCGAGGCCGAGCGCGTGCTGCTCGACGTGCTCGAGGGTTGGGAGACGCGGGAGAAGGCCCGCAGCGTCTACGGCGTCGTCTTCACTGGCGAGATCGAGGACGAAACGCTCGCGGTGGACGCCGCCGCGACCGAAAGCTTGCGCGCGACCCTCCGCACAGGAGGCGCGGCGTGAGCGCCGCCGCGTCCTTCGGCGGCGTCCGCGCGCTCGCCGAGGCGGTCCGCGCGGGCCGCGAGACCCCGCGCGGCCTCGTCGAACGCGCGCTCGCCCGGATCGACGCCGTCGACGGCGACGTCAAGGCGTGGCTCGCGATCGAGGCCGAGGCGGCGCTCGCGGCGGCCGACGCCCTCGGCGCCGAGGCCGCGTCGGGGCGCCTGCGCGGCCCGCTCCACGGCCTGCCCTTCGCGGTCAAGGACGTGATCGACGTGGCTGGCCTGCCGACGCGCGCCTACAGCCGCTCGCGGGCGGACGCGGCCCCCGCCCGGATGGACGCGACCGTGGTCTCCCGTCTGCGCGCGGCGGGCGCGATCATGCTCGGCAAGGTCCACACCACCGAGTTCGCCTATTTCGAGGCGGTCCCGCCGACGCGGAACCCCCATGATTTCTCGCGCACGCCCGGCGGCTCGTCCGGCGGTTCGGCGGCGGCGGTGGCGAGCGGGACCGTCCCCTGCGCCCTGGGCACCCAGACCGCGGGCTCGGTGAACCGCCCGGCCGCGTTCTGCGGCGTCGGCGCCTTCAAACCCTCGACGCTCGCGGTGGGCGGCGCGGGCGTGACCCACCTCGCGCCGAGTTTCGACACGGTGGGGGCGTTCGCGACGACGGCGGCGGACGCGGCGATGGTCGCGGTGGCCTTCGCGCCCGAGGCGCTGCGGATGGACGCCGCGGAGCCCGTCGCGCCAGCCGACCTCGACGTGGCGCTGATCGAGGATCCGTTGATCGCAGAGAAGACCGAGCCGTCCATGATCGCCGCCGTCGCGGCGTTCGGCGAGCGCATCGCCGCGTCCGGCGCGCGCGTCCGGCGGATGACGGCGCCGGTTCCGCTCGGCGAGTTGCTTGCAGCGCACCGGACGGTCCTCCTCGCCGAACTCGGCCGGGTCCACGCCGGGCTTCTGGAGCGCGAGGACCTGATCGCGCCGCGGCTGGCCGAAGACATCCGCAAGGGGCTCTCGATCCCCGACGCCGATCATGTGGAGGCGCTGGCCGCGCTCATCGAGATGCGGCGGCGGTTCTGGTCGAAGCTGCCATGGCCGGCCCTCGTGCTGCTGCCCGCCGCGCCGGGAGCGGCGCCGGTGGGCGAGGCCACCGGCGATCCGAGCTTCGTCTCGCCCATGACCGCCCTCGCGGGCCCCGTCGCCTCGATCCCGTGCGGGGCGGCGGACGGAGCGCCGCTCGGCGCGATGCTGGGCGCCGCGCCGGCCGAGGACGCGCGCCTCGCGGCGGCGCTCGCCGCGCTCGACCTTTGAAGGAGCCCACCCCATGAGCGACCCCGTCGCGGACGCCAAGCGCGTCGTCGAGACCTACCTCGAACTCTCGATGATCCCCGACCCTGAGGGCGCCGCGCGCCACGTCGCGACGGATTTCCGGCTTGTGTTCACGGGCGGGCGGCTTTTCCGGAGCCCCGCAGAGGCGGCGGCTTTCAACGCCGCCCGCTACGCCCGCGTCGCCAAGCGCTTCCTGCGCACCGACGCGGCGCTCGATCCGGAGAGCGGCGACGTGATCGTCTACCAGACCGGTTACCTCGTCGGGGAATGGCGTGACGGCGAGGCGTTCGAGACCAACCGCTATATCGACCGCTTCGTCGTGCGCGACGGCCTGATCGCGCAGGCGGACGTCTGGAACGACAGCGCCGAGATCCTGCTCGCCAAGGCGGGCCTCGCCGAAGCCCCGCTCTGACCCAGCGCCCGAGGAGGTTGACCATGGACCTGACCCTGCACGACGTCCGCGCCGCCTCTGCGCCTGGCGAGACCCTCGACATCGGCGTGAAGGACGGCCGCATCGTCGAGATGCGCCCCGGTCTGCCGCACGGCGACCGCGCGCTCGATCTCGGCGGGCGGCTGGTCCTGCCGGGCTTCGTCGAGACGCATATCCACCTCGACAAGTCCTGCATCCTCGACCGCTGCTCGGCGCAGGGCGACCTCGGCGAGGCGATCGCGGAGGTGGCGGGTCTGAAGGCCGCCTTCGACGCCGAGGACGTCGCGGCGCGCGCGGCGCGCACACTGCGCAAATGCGTGGTGAACGGCACGACGCGGATGCGCACCCATGTCGAGGTCGACCCGGTGATCGGACTCCGCGGCTTCGACGGGGTGAAGGCCGCGGCGCGCGACTGGGCCTGGGCGATCGACGTCGAGCTCTGCGTCTTCCCGCAGGAGGGGCTGCTCAACAACCCGGGGACCGACGAGCTGATGGTCGCCGCGCTCAAGGACGGCGCCGGCGCCGTCGGCGCCGCGCCCTACACCGACAGCGATCCGCACGGCCAAATCGACCGTGTGTTCGAGATGGCGCGGGAGTTCGACGTCGACATCGACATGCATCTCGATTTCGGGTCGGATGCGAGCGCGCTGGACGTCGAGCATGTCTGCCGTCGCGCCGACGAACATGGCTGGGGCGGTCGTGTCGCCGTCGGCCACGTCACGAAGTTCGCCGGACTGGCGGCGGACAGATTCGACGCGCTCGCGCGCCGCCTCGCCGACGCCGGCGTCGCCGTGACCGTGCTGCCCTCGACGGACCTGTTCCTGATGCACCGCGACCATGCGGATGACCGCAACCCGCCCCGCGGCGTGACGCCGCTGCACAGGATGGCGGCGCAGGGCGTCTCCTGCTCGCTTTCGACCAACAACGTGCTGAACCCGTTCACGCCGTTCGGCGACTGCTCGCTGCTGCGCATGGCGAACCTTTACGCCAACATCGCGCAGGTCGGCGGGCTCGGCGACATGGCCGCCTGCTTCGAAATGGTCTCGGCGCGCTCGGCGAAGCTGATGAACCTTCGCGACTACGGCCTCGCGCCCGGCGCGCCGGCCGATCTCGTCGTGATCGACGCGAGCGAGCCCGGCATGGCGGTCGCCGAGATCGCCCAGCCCATGTTCGGCTTCAAGGCGGGGCGGCCGGTCTTCACCCGGGCGCTGCCCGAACTGCACGCACCCTTGGCGGCGTGAGGCGCGCGAAGGCCGCGTTTCGCTGACCCAACACGCGCCGGTATGTCGACGACGACGCTTGACGTGGGGCCTCTTCTTTCGTCAACGCGGCGCTGGCCGCTTTGCAGCGTGAGCGATTGTCGCGCTCCGTCGTCCCAGGGACCCTGCGAACAGCGCGCGTCGCAGAGGCGCTCCGGGACCATCGCCGGCGCCTGCGTGAGCTGACGAGGGCCGGCTTGAGCCGATGCCCCTCGATGGAGGCGCGCCGCTCGGAAGCGGTGCGCGGCAACCCCAGGCCTTGGGGAGGAGCCGCCCGCAGAACCGGCCTTGGCCGCGCAGCGGCGACGGGCGACTCCGTTCCACTCCATGGCTCTCTGAGCAGTCGGCCTTCGCTCCCGCGCCCGCGTCGCGCGCCGGCCGGCGCGCCGCGGCCTCGACCAGCGTCGCATCCGTCAGCGCGGCCTTGCGCAGCACCAGCCCCTGCGCGTCGCGCTGCGCCGGAACCGCGTCGAACCGCGCCTCGTCCAGCCCGCTCTCGCGCAGTCGCCGGCGGAAGCGGCGGATCGTCGTGTGATCCGGCGTCCCGTACGCCATGCCGCGGCCTGCGAACCGGCGCGGCGACAGGCTGTCCGACAGCACCTCCTCCGCCCGTGGGTCCGACGTGAGCGTCCGGCCTTACCGCTCTGGGCGATGGAACAGACTGCCTGTTACGCTGCTGTGGCAGCGTAACGCCAAGGGAGCAGGTCGTCGATCCGGTTGATCTTGTGCTCGGCGATGCGGCCAAGGACATCGGTGAGCCAGGCTTGCGGGTCGACGCCGTTGAGCTTCGCCGTCTCGAGTAGTGTGAAGGCGATCGCCGCGGCCTTGCCGCCGCCTTCGGAGCCGGTGAAGAGCCAGTTTTTCCTGCCGACGGCCACACCGCGCATGCTGCGCTCCGCGTTGTTGTTGTCCGCCTCCAGGCGGCCGTCGTCGAGATAGGGGCGCAGCTTCGGCAGGCGGCTCAGCGCGTAGCGGGTCGCCGCCGCCAGCGGCGTCTTGCCGGAGATGCGGGTGAGCTGGGCGCCAAGCCAGCGGTCCAGATCGTCGATCAGCGGCGCGGCGTCGGCCTGGCGCACGCGGCGGCGATCGTCGGGCGGCATGCCGCGCGCTCGCTTCTCCACGGCATAGACCTCGGCGATGCGGCGCAGCGCCTCTTCTGCGACGGCCGACCCTTGCGACTGCTGCACATCGACAAACTTGCGCTGGATGTGGGCCAGGCAGGCGACCTCCGTGACGCGGCCGGAGCGGATCGTCGCGCATCTTCACCGGCTGCCAGAAGCCGAACTCCTCGCGCTCGAGGTGGAAGCGGAGGCCGGTGAAGGCGTCCGAGTTGCCGTCGGAAAAAAGGGCGGCGCGGCCCCACGGGCGACGCCGTAAAGCGAGGTGATCCGCTGCTTACCGTCGAGCAGCAGCTTCACGACGCCGGGCGCCAGAGCGGCGTCGCCGCGATGGACCGCGCCCTCGGAGTTCGTCACCCAGACCAGAAGGCTGCCGACCGGGTGCCGCCGGTAGAGAGACTCCATCAGCCCCTTCACCTGGTCGCGGCTCCAGACATAGCCGCGCTGGAACTCCGGAAGCGCCAGATTGCCGTTGTCGATGAAATCCAGGAGCGTGGAAATCTTCATGATGCGAACCCGATCCAGCCGCGCCGCCCTCAGGTCCCAGCTTCCGCCGCTGTATCGCCTCAATGAAGGCGCTGGGCGGTTCTTCGAGGTCCGTCGCCTGACGGGCTTCAATCAAGGTCTCGGGCCGCCACGCGACGGCGTAACCGCCCTCGCCGCGTGTATCGACACTGGGGATGCGTTTTGTCGTGTTCCCCGGCAGGCCCTCGCGCCATCGGAAGATGAAATGCCATCCGCCCGATCGTGTCGGCGCGGCAAACTGATGGCTCGCAGGGGTCAACCCGAAAGCGGCGAGTGTCGCCTCGCCCGCGACCTCGCCGGTTTCCTTGTCGATGTCCGCGTCCACGACGAAGAGGCCCGACGCCGCGCCGGTAGGCACCGCCGGAAGGGCGTCAGCCCAGCGCCGCCACCACGCGGCGACGGTCTCGGCGTCGCAGGTCGCCTCGTAGAAGCCGCGATCTGTGTAGGGGCTCTTGTCCAGCCTGCACGGAAAAACAGGAAGCCCTGCCTGAGCGAGGGCGAGCGCCCCCTCGGCCGGCGTGTTTTCCTTCGCCTCATCAGGCATGGAGCGCACTCCCCGGATGAAACTGCGGAAGATTCGCAATAATGGCGGGCGCCGACGCAGCGCAGGGCGCGGCATGGGTGGCGGTCGCCGTCATCAAGGCGTCGCAGGTCAGGAAGTAGCCGACGCCCCGCCAATCCGCCCGCCGCCCACTGCGATCGCCTTTCCGGCGTTGCAAGCTCCACTGCAGCGCGTCCGAAGACCCGACGACGCGCCGGCCGTCGCCGGGGACAGTAAAGACGCCGCGATAATCGAGGTTGCGCTCGCGATCCGAGCCAGTTCGTGCTAAATCCTCAGATATACTTTCTGCACGCGAAGGCAGTTCCCGAGCTCCGGTCGCGCCCGCCAGCGCGCCGGAGTTCACCATGTCACCCATCGGTTAGGCCGCCGGGTCCGCGGAGAGTGCGTCCACCGCCTTAAGCAGCGCATCCCGCCGCCAGCGGGTCGCCCCCCCAATCTTCACCGGCTGCGGGAACGTCCCGTCCTTGACCCGGCGCCAGAAGCTTGCGCGTGAAATGCCGAGAAGCGCCGCGGCCACGTTGTCAGAGAGAAGAACCGCAGTTTCATCCGCCATCGTTTGAGCCCTTTTCAGCCCGTTTCATTGCGATGGCTGGATAATGGGTGAGACCCGAGTCTCAGGCTTACCAGCGGTGAGACAAAAATTAATCAAGTGGATCGACCAGGACGGAGTAAGCGTCTGGCGTGCCCGCTCTTGCTGGTCCGGCGCAGATCATCAGGTTCCCGCTAAGTGAGAGCGTAATACCGGCGCGCGAAACGCCTGACTCTCCGAGGGCTTTCCGGTCCGTCTGATCCGTGAATCCCTTCGGGAAAACGGATCATGCGGCAGGGATGGGGCGAGCGCTGGAGATCAGGGACGACCTGAGCGCGTCGGAGCTCCGGGCGCTGGCGGCGCGGGAGACGAAGAACCGGGCGGCGCCGCGGATGCTGGCGATTGCGAACGCGCTGGAGGGCATGAGCCGGGCGGCCGCGGCGCGGGCGGCGCTGTGAGATGGAGGTGAGAAGGAAGCCCCCTCCACCAGCGCAAGCGCCCGGACCGGCTGACGGCCCGGGCGCTTTCGCGTCGGCCCCCACGACGCGCGTCGGTCGGCGCTCCGCCGAATCTCGCCCCATCGAAGTCCCTCCGCGCCGCCCGCCTGCGTCCCGGCGCGTTCTCGCACAGCAGCCGCGCGCGCGCGAGGTCAGGCGGAGACGCGGCCGCGCCGGCGCTCAGGGCTTCGGCGCGATCATCAGGACGAAGGGCGACTTGCTCTCGGGCGTGTAGTGGAACTCCCCGAGCACCGTCACCACGTCGCCGTCCCGGTTCTTGAGCGCCGAATAGATCTCGTAGTCGTCGTGCTCCACAAAGCCCTTCTCGGTGACGTGCTCCATGAAATAGCGCGTGACCTTCAGCGGCGACTTCGCCATCAGATCGTCCGGCCCCTCGAAGGGGTGGTCGACCTCCGCCCCGCTCCGTCCGTGCAGCATCCTGCCGACATAGTTCGCCATCGTTCCCTCCTGCTCGCCGCGCCGCCGCCTACCCCGGTCGCGCGACGTCTTGATGACATCGCCTCACGCGAGGCGCGAGGCCGTCCCGCTCTCTACCGCCGCTTCCGCGCGGCGCTGCGCGGCCAGTTCGGCCTGCGCCAGCATCTGCTGCGCGCGGGCGTAGGCGGCCACGGCCTGATCCTGCGCCGAGGGCTTGGCCGGCGCGAGCGCCGCCGCGGCCACGATCCGCATCTTGGCGATGGTCGCCTCCGGGTCGCCCTCCACCGGCGCCGTGTCGATGGCGACCTCGCCGGAGACGGCGTAGCGCCGCCGGTCCGGCCCCAGCTCGAAATCGTAGGACGGTGCGCCCGCGTGGCGGCCGCCGACAGCGGCGTGCGCCTGCTCATGCGCCCGCACCTCGCGGTCCCGCGCCGCCATGGCGTCGCGCTGCGCGCGTTCGGGCGCCGTCAGCCCGTCGGGCCCGGCCCCGTCGCCCGCCGTCTCGACGGGCGGTCGAAGGGGGTCTCGCGCCGCCTCGGGACGCGCGGCGTCGTCCCGCGACCAA
>AACY020561413.1_pt1 | contig 38176 bp, 59 predicted proteins | sample 267378 | NCBI WGS metagenome assembly AACY02 (sample SAMN02954345, study PRJNA13694) | marine metagenome | biome: aquatic; feature: ocean; material: water; isolation source: isolated as part of a large dataset composed predominantly from surface... | reverse complement strand
TACAGAAGAAAGACATGGACGACTTCGGCAACTCGATCAACAACTACGCATTCCTGATGCACGACATGATCTGGAAGCGAATCTACTTCTTCACCAGCGCTATCAGCGGCGGTTCGCACGTCGACGCGGCCGACAACGTGATCTAACCAACCGCTACCGCTACAGGGGAAAGACCATGCCAGAAGAACAACTCGCGAGCGCAGTGGAACTGCTGATGGCGCTCAAACGCGACCTGATGCACGCGCGCCGGTTCGGGCCGGACACACTCGCTAACTACCGGCGCGCTTGTTCGTCGGCAGAAGGTGACGTTGAAGCGTGGCTCATCGAACATGGCCACCTCAAATCGACCGAGTAGCAAGGGACAGATCCGGCGGGGCAAGCGCCTGGTGGTGATCGACGTTCCGGAATGGCTTTGCAGGAAAGGGGGGCTGCCGGGCGCGTCGCGTAATTCGCGCCGTCGATCGAAAATCGCCCGCCATTGGGACAATCAATCACGAAGCGATAGACAAAACGAAGTACGGCACGTAAAATGGTTTCCATGGTGATTGTGACAATTTTTGGAGAAAGTACCGTGCCGCAAGCGACGACAGACCTGGTTAAGAGTGTGAGTGTTGAGAACATGCTCCGGCAGCGTGACGCCGTAATGGAGCGTATCGCAGAAGCGAAGCGGCTGATTGGCGAAGCTGACGAAATTGCTTCGAAGGCCGGATTTGGCGCAGTGAGTGGCTATATCTCGGACAGATATTCGCACGGTGGTGCGCGCTTTGGTCATGCTGATTTCGTGGAGCAGATGCGCAAGCATGTTGATGCTTCCGGTTGGAAGCATCTGATGAACGAGTCAGGAATTCGAACCCTGATGGATGCCGAGGCGCGGAAGCAATGGGACAGCAGCGTCTATGAATTGAAGACGCCGGAGCTGACACTTGCAAACGTCACTTCGACCTTTACAGTGCTGCGCGATGGCCGGGAAGAACTGTTCGAACGAGGCGTGATCGCTTGCTTTCGCGGACTGTCGTGGGACTATAAGACCAATCAACCGTTCAAGTTTGGTAAGCGTATTGTGATGCGATGCCTCTACCAGGCTCAGGTTGGCCCCTATACGCAGAGTGTCAACCACCACGCGGCCGACAAGCTAGACGATCTTGTGCGCGTGTTCAGCGTGCTTGATGGGAAGCCGGAACCCGACCACCGGAACGGCATGTATATGCACCTGAGCAATGCTACGTGCAAACGTCCCGTTGAGCGCTTCATCGATCTCGAATATTTTGAGATTCGCTGGTTCAAGAATGGTAACGGACACTTGACATTCAAGCGGCCCGAGCTTGTCGAAAAGATCAATCGAATTATCGCGAAGTGCTACCCGCACGCACTCGCATCCGAGGTTAGATAACCCGGCACCGCTGAACGGCCACGCCAGCGCGGCATTGATCTGACGGAGCCCCCCCACACACTAACGCCCCAGCAGCTTGCCGCGCTGGGGCGTTTTGCTATCCAGCTCGCGCGTTGCGCTCGATGGGGACGGCGCGCCGCTGCGCGTCGCGATCGCGGGCCGGCCGCCGGCGACGCGGGCGGGGGCTCTCGATCCAGCTCGCGCGCCCTGGCGGCCGCGCTCGATGCCGACGACGGGCGGCGCATTCGCGCCGCGGTGGTCTGCGAGCGGCGGCGGCCGCCGGAGTCCTGCGCCGGGCTACGGGGGTCGTGGCCGCTTGCGCGGCCCCGAGGTCTACCGACCCGGCCCCCTACCGTCTCACCCGCCCGTCCACTGGACGGTCGGGCAAGGGACGACACCGGCGGGGCAAGCGCCTGGTGGTGATCGACGTTCCGGATTGGCTTTGCAGGAAAGGGGGGCTGCCGGGTGTGTCGCGTAATTCGCAACGTCTATCTATTTCCGCCCGCCATTGGGACAATCAATCGCCAAACGATAGACAAAACGAAGTACGTAGCGTAAAATGATTTCCATGGTGAGGCGTTGACAAGGAGATGAGAAATGCAAGCCAAGATTGAAGTTGCAGCCGTTCTGGACAGCCTGCGCATCCAGGCGTCTACCCGCGTCTTTGCGGAGAGCGATGATCGGCAGTATTTCGTGAACAGCAGCTACATCGAAGATCGTGACGTGATTCTTCGCATCCTGATCGAGCGCGCCATCATTCGCCGTGCCGTGAGCGACATTCTGGCCGACAGTGAAGGCTATACCGTTCGCGTGTGGGACGGCGAAGCATATGCCATCAAGTCGTCTCGCGATCTTATCGAGATCATGGGTGCGATCATGGCGACGGACGAGGAAACCATCATCATCCACCGTCCCCACACGGAAGAGAATCGGAGCAAGCCGGTGCGTGTCGGATCGTTGTCTCTGGTCTACGGTAACTCCGGCTGGGACGTCATTTCCGACAACGCGGACAACGACGAGACGAACCGCCTGATCGCGGGAGCCGAGAAGCTCGCCAGCGCCTTCGCCGCAGTGCTTTGATCGAAACGGCCTGCCTGATGCGGGCCGACCTGATGAGGAAGGGATTATGTATCTGTTTCTGATCGTCGCTAGGCTTAGCGGTAGCGATGCAGAGTTCGGCACGTTCTTGGAACCGGCCGAAGATGAGCAAATCGCACAAGATCTTGTGCTGTCCAGATTCACGGACGAGATGGAAGAGATCGAGAAGCGAGAGAAGTCGCTCGAAATCGAGGTCTCGGTACTGATCGGGGAGTATGTCGCAGAAGACACGCTACGAATCCCGACCGGTGTTGACTGGATGCTCGATCGGCAAGTGTGGCTGCGGTCTGTTGTACAGCCGCGCAGGCTCGGCTACTAATCAACGTACCCGAAGGGGAACGACCATGAACGCAGCCAAGCAAGCAGTGATCGCAGACGCGGAGCGCGCCGGCTACACGATCGAACGTCATGAAACGTGCGTTGACATCGTGAAGCGCACGAAGCATGCGAAGCCGCGCGTTGCAGTGGCGCTGCGCATCTATGAGGACGGCACGGCGTTCGATGCAACGATGGACCTGTCGGCCGCGAAGGCCATCCGTAACGCGGCCGACATGCGGGCGTTCCTTGGCATTTAACAACCGCTCCCGCTAGAGGAGAAAGACCGTGAAAGTCGAAAAGGTAGTGCTGCCGGACGGACGTGAGCGTGTGCGAGTTACAGGTGATGACGGCCGCAAGTCCTATTGGTGGCACATCCGCCAGCGGCCGCGCGAAATCACGTCGGCAAAGCAACGCGTGCTGATCGACGCAGCAATCGCGCGCTCCGCCTGACCAACCGCTCCCACTACAGGAGAAAGCCATGAACAAGCCGCAAATGACGCTTCGCTGGAACGACGGCGAAGAACAAGCGATCAGCCGGGCGAAAGCCGCCCGCGAGATTCGCAAGAACCGCAACGCACACCCTGCGCTTGGCGTGCGCGTTTTCCGGAAATTTCGCGAGACGTACATCGTCAGCGAATTCCTCGGTGTCGGCTGCTGCATCCATCGCGCATGAACAACTGGCCGCGCGTCCCGACTGACAACCGTAGTCACTATAGGAGATGGGCGAAATGAAGATGCGTAAGCGCCGCATCAAACGAGGGCTGATTCTCGGGCCGTGGAAAGGGCAGCCAAACGCCCGACCGCTTCTGCTGTTATGGTGGCCGCATCACCACCGTAAAGCCTGAAAAACCGCCCCCGCTACGACGGACATTGAAGTCACGCCCCAGCAGCTTGCCGCGCTGGGGCGTTTTGCTATCCAGCTCGCGCGTTGCGCTCGATAGGGACGGCGCGCCGCTGCGCGTCGCGATCGCGGGCCGGCCGCCGGCGACGCGGGCGGGGGCTCTCGATCCAGCTCGCGCGCCCTGGCGGCCGCGCTCGATGCCGACGACGGGCGGCGCATTCGCGCCGCGGTGGTCTGCGAGCGGCGGCGGCCGCCGGAGTCCTGCGCCGGGCTACGGGGGTCGTGGCCGCTTGCGCGGCCCCGAGGTCTACCGACCCGGCCCCCTACCGTCGCACCCGCCCGTCCACTGGACGGTCGGGCAAGGGACGACACCGGCGGGGCAAGCGCCTGGTGGTGATCGACGTTCCGGATTGGCTTTGCAGGAAAGGGGGTCTGCCGGGCGCGTCGCGCAATTCGCATCGCCTATCTATATCTGCCGACCATTGGGACAATCAATCGTCAAACGATAGACAAAACGAGATACGGATAGTAAAATGGTTTCCATGGTGATAGACATGGGGAACGACGATGAACAAACCGACTTTCGCAAAGCTGCTTGACGCATGCGACTGCGCGACACGCGGTCTGATGTTCAACGTCTGCTGCGCGCTCAGCGAGGCCGCTGACAACGCGATCCACAGCGAAGTGCTGGTCAGCAATGAGTTCGTTCGCGTTGGTGACAACTGTTCGCCCCTGTTCGACGGAGCCGCGCTCGACAGCCTAGCAACTGTCATGTCCTGCAACGTGCTAGGTTGGTCCGACGCAGAACACGCCGACGTCGCTGCATGGCTCGCGGCCCGTGGCTTCACTTTTTAACAACCGTACCTACCAAGCTGGAGATCGCAATGTTCGAAACTACAGCGGCCCTGATCCGATGGATCGACACCCATTACCTGCCCGAGCCGACGATCGACAACGGCGACGGCACCCTGACCGTAGCTTGCGCAGTGGTCGCGGCCGACAGAAGCGTGTTGATCGAGCGCTCGAAGATCCCGGCGACGCGTAAGGCCGCTCGCGACTGGCTCGGCTATTGATCCGGTCGTACTGACCGACGACGAAGGGGAGTGACGATGGAAAAGCTGAGCGCAATCGCGAAGTGTCAGGAAATGAAGCCGGTTCTGTCCAGCATCCAACAATCTGGATTCGCGGCGCAGATGATGCAGAACGGAACTATTGAAGTGCAAGACCCGGTTCTCTGCCTTGGCGTCGGCGGCAAGAACCATACGGAATACCGCACGATCAAGCTGCACGGTGCCAAGGCCGCGCGGCATTTCATTATCGAACGCAGCTAACTAAGGGGAAGAGTCCATGACTACCGATACGATCGATCTGACGCCCACATGGGGTGAAGTCGGAAATATGTATGTCCGACTGGCAGAGTCGGGGGAAGTGGCCGCGATTCGGAGGATGCGATCGGAGGCTGCAAAGGCGTTTGCCGCAGCTCAGGCGTTCACGGCGATTCAAGCGACGCTCTCGGAAGAGCAGCGCGCGATCGCAAGTGGCGTACTGACCACTGAACTTTCGAAGATGGGCTACTGAAAAATGACGTTGCTTAACCAAACCATGAGCGCTCGCGCGGTTCAGCTTCTGGTCGATGCCGAGGCGCAACGCTACGGGGAGCTGATTCGCGATCAAACGTGGTCACTGGAACACGCGCATTACGTTCTGACTCACATCGATCAGGAAAAGCTCGACCTCTTCTCTGTTGCAGGGCTCGCGATGGCGATCGCTTGGTATCAGTGCAGCGACAGCTAACCGCCCCGCCCTGCCCAACCGACGCCCCAGCAGCTTGCCGCGCTGGGGCGTTTTGCTATCCAGCTCGCGCGTTGCGCTCGATGGGGACGGCGCGCCGCTGCGCGTCGCGATCGCGGGCCGGCCGCCGGCGACGCGGGCGGCGGCTCTCGATCCAGCTCGCGCGCCCTGGCGGCCGCGCTCGATGCCGACGACGGGGCGGCGCATGCGCGCCGCGGTGGTCTGCGAGTGCCTGCGGCCGCCGGAGTCCTGCGCCGGGCTACGGGGGTCGTGGCCGCTTACGCGGCCCCGAGGTCTACCGACCCGGCCCCCTACCGTCGCACCCGCCCGTCCACTGGACGGTCGGGCAAGGGACAGCACCGGCGGGGCGAGCGCCTGGTGGTGATCGACGTTCCGGATTGGCTTTGCAGGAAAGGGGGTCTGCCGGGCGCGTCTCGTAATTCGCAGCGTCTATCTATTCCCGCCCGCCATTGGGACAATCAATCGCCAAACGATAGACAAAACGAAGTACGTATCGTAAAATGGTTTCCATGGTGATCGAGACGATCACCGCAGCAGAAACGGCAAATTTTCGGAGATTCCACCATGCGCCTCGCTTCCCGCTTCGCCCCCAACGCTCACCAACTCCGCGCGAACTCCCCGCTTTCGGATGACCAAATCGCGCGCGTTGCTCCGTCGATCTTCGCGACGGAGAAGCACGAAAGCCGCTCCGACCGTTACACCTACATCCCGACGATCGAGGTGCTGAACGGCCTGCGTGGCGCTGGCTTCCAGCCGTTCATGGTGGCGCAAACCCGCGTTCGTGATGCTGGCAAGCGCGAACATACCAAGCACATGATCCGCCTGCGTCATGCAGATCAGATCATCGGCGCGGAAGCCGACGAAATCATCCTGCTTAACTCGCACGACGGGACGAGCAGCTATCAGATGATCGCGGGTCAATTCCGTTTCGTCTGCGCGAACGGGATGGTTTGCGGCGAGACGGCGAGCGAGATCCGCGTTCCGCACAAGGGCAAGATCGTGGATGACGTCATTCAAGGCGCGTTCGACGTGCTGGACGGGTTCCAGTACATCCGCGAGGTCAAGGGCGAAATGAAGTCGCTCACGTTGAGCCGTGGCGAACAGGAAGCGTTCGCTACCGCTGCGCTCCAGCTCAAATACGAGCCGAGCGACGTGAAGCCGGCACCGGTCACGGAAACGCAAATTCTCGAAGCGCGCCGCTTCGAAGATCGCAAGGATGACCTGTGGACGACGTTCAATCGCCTGCAGGAGAATCTGATTCAGCGCGGCGGCCTGCCCGGACGCACGGCATCCGGCCGGACGACCCGGACGCGCCCGGTCGAGGGCATCGACCAAAACGTCAAACTGAATCGCGCGTTGTGGACGCTGACCGAGGCGATGGCGGCACTGAAGAAGTAAAGAGTAAGCGGGCCGGGAGACCGGCCCGCAGACCGAACGGAGGGAGAGAATGAGCGAAACGAACGCACCGAACCCGGACGGAGCCGCCGGAGGCTGGTCGGAAGTCAATGAGTTTTCGTTGACGCGGAACGGGCACTACCTGACGCGCTACATGGTTCATGGCGTTGCGGGTTATCTGTTGTGGGATAAGGCTGGAAAGCCGCATGGGCCGTTCGACACCGTGAAGGCGGGAATGGATCACTACGATTGCATCGCTCCCACCGACGAAGGCGAAGGTAACGACGGAACGGAGGTGCAGGATGAGCAGTGATGAGCTGACGCCGGACGACGTGGACGGATTTCGTGCGCAACTCCGTGCGGGCGATATGGTCGGCGCGTTCGGGGCAGTCAAGAAGCTGCCGATCGAAAGCGCCGCCAACATGATGTTGCGCGCAGGGTTCAGCGTCGCGTACGACAGGCGAAGCCCGCGCGCATTTTGGGAGCGCACCCAAACCGATATAGTCCGCGCATGTAGACAGAACACGGACGGTTACGGGCTTCGGCCGAAAGACTCCTTCTAAGCCACTCCCCGCTTTTCATCACGCCCCAGCAGCTTGCCGCGCTGGGGCGTTTTGCTATCCAGCTCGCGCGTTGCGCTCGATGGGGACGGCGCGCCGCTGCGCGTCGCGATCGCGGGCCGGCCGCCGGCGACGCGGGCGGGGGCTCTCGATCCAGCTCGCGCGCCCTGGCGGCCGCGCTCGATGCCGACGACGGGCGGCGCATTCGCGCCGCGGTGGTCTGCGAGCGGCGGCGGCCGCCGGAGTCCTGCGCCGGGCTACGGGGGTCGTGGCCGCTTGCGCGGCCCCGAGGTCTACCGACCCGGCCCCCTACCGTCGCACCCGCCCGTCCACTGGACGGTCGGGCAAGGGACGGCACCGGCGGGGCGAGCGCCTGGTGGTGATCGACGTTCCGGATTGGCTTTGCAGGAAAGGGGGTCTGCCGGGTGTGTCGCGTAATTCGCAACGTCTATCTATGCCCGCCCGCCATTGGGACAATCAATCGCCAAACGATAGACAAAACGAAGTACGTAGCGTAAAATGGTTTTCATGGTGACCGACAAGGAGAAACGTGATGTGCAGCCGGAGTCTTGCTCTTAACGCTCGCGCTAGTTGGGCGCTTTATACGTGTGCGCTGCTTGCTGGCGATGCACGCGCCGAAGAACTGAAGCTCGATGCGCAAATTTTCGCGCAGGAAAGCGGCATCGACTCCTTTATCGAAAAATCTGGTCTTCCGCTGTTTCTTCGAGACGTGCCCGCCCTTGCTGCTGAATGGGATCATGGGTGGAAGTTGTGGAGCGACATTCGAGAGTACGCATAGTTCAGGAGGTGCGGCCATGAAACGATTGGCGATTGCAGAGATCGAGACCGCGATCAACGTATGGCGTAATCGGTGCCCGGTAGCAGATGACGAGTCTTTCGCACTCTGCCGGGAAGCCCGCTTGCTCGCGGATGTATACGGGCTGATGATCGTGAGCGGCATGGCGGAAGTTGCGATTGCCACCCTGTCGGCGGATCAAGTTTCCGCGCTGAACGGTGCGGGAATCACGGTGTGATGATTGCGAGGCTTATAGCATGCAGATCGGATTCGATTTTGGGGATACTGGAGCGGTCAAGGAGGTTCGCCCGTCGCCGGTATGGAAACCGGCGCGGCCGTCACTGCGGGAATGGGGGCGACTGCTTGACGATGCGAAGCGCGCAGTGCAGTTGCTTCCCTACGTTGAACGCGCAATCTTCTCGGCTTGCATCGAGGCGGCCAGGACGCACCGGGGGGACGAGATCGAGCGCTCGATGACGCGCGCAAAGACGGACGCGGAGCGCGAAGCGCTTATGAATGGCGATGTGTGGTCGCCGCACTCCTGTACGACGGTTGAGGCGACCGACGAGGCACGCGCGAACCTCATGCGCCACTGCGTTACAAGGGCCGAAAGCGGGCAGGACGTCCCCGGCATCGAGTACAAGACGCGACACGACGAAAACGTAAAGGGCGGCGCAATCCACGCGGTAGGCGTCGGCACGGTCATTGTGCGGGAGTGGTGTTCCGTCGGGGTCGGCTCAATCACTTTCGAGCCGAGCCGATCGACGTTCTTTCTCGCGAGCTTTCGTGATGATATGCCCGCACACTACGCACCTGCATCGCTCTGGAGGCCCGCATACTGCGCCGACAAGATCGCGTTTTCGAACGACACGGCCCCGAGCGTCCCGACGTTTCTTTTCAACGGGCGAGAGTACGTCAACACGGGGAGCGTGAGCATTAGCGGTAGGGAGTCCTGTACCGCATGGAGTATCGCCCCGCTCGATGGCTGGAGCGAGCAGACGTACAACTATCGCAGCAAGTGCGCGGCATATGACCGCTACGAGAAGGAGCGCGGCGACTCGCGCGGCATGGTTGTGAAGGTGCGCGGCCAGCTCTGCGTGCTGGACAAACCGATTTGCTTCTTCGATGACAACGTGACGCACAACTATTCGTTCATTGACGAAAAGGAGGACGGCGAAGCTGAACAAGATGATGCGGTGAACTACGACGATCGCATCGAGGAAGACGCAGACTTACTTGCCGCATAGGAGGAACGATACGAGAAAGGCCGGTGATGAACCGGCCTTTTTTATTTCGGATAACGATGCATTTATCCTATTCTCGGCGCTTTCCAGTTAACACTTTCAATCGAATAAAGGATAGACGAAACGAGATACCGCGAGTATAATTTATTCCATGGTGATCGAGTGATGTAGCAGGGTTCAACGGAGATAGATCATGGTGTCGGCCAGCACGAACGTAGTCAGCATTGCGCAGTTCAAGAGCGCTAAACAGACCGCTGTTGCGCAGCAGGAGATGACCTTGTCGACGGCGTTCGAACCCGAGGACTCGGAAGACATTCAGTTTCGCGTGGGTAGCGATCGGAAGCCCGCGCACCTTTCCCACTCATGGGAGAACCGGACGCCGCGCGCCCCGTTGACGTCGAGTACCCCGTTGGGCGACGCCGCGCTTGACGGCATCTACCGATTGCTTCGGGGTCAACGCGCAGCTCCGGCACGCCGTCCCGCGCTCGATGTTCCGACGTGGCAATTGCAGGGCAGTTGAGAATAGCCGCCCGCACACCGTTGTTGAATGGCGCGCGGTGCGCCCCGAACTGGCCGGTAGCCATAGAAGGATGACGATGAATACTCAGCCGACGCCCGAGGAAGTGGCGAGCTACTTTGACCAAGATTACGGCGAACGGACGCTGATTGAAGCGATGGGTCGTATCGGCCAGACATACGCTCACAGCGGTCACTACGGGCCGGACGGAAGCTATCAGATCCTCGCCATTCGAACCGATCACATCGGCCCGGTTCGTCGGTTCGTCGCTGTAACGTTGATGAAACTGATCGGATGGCTGGCGCGCCCGGAGTCTTACGAGGCCGCGAGCGGCAAGGACGGGATCACCGAGACGTCGCCCGACCGATAACCCCCCCCACTGGAGATAGGCATGACGAGCGAAAAGGAACTCTACGAGCTGATCGAGCGCGCCCAAAGCGTCGGCGCGATCGTGACCGTAACCCACGACGGGAACAAGGACGCCCGCGACCCCCGCGGATTCATCCAGTCGATTCAAGTGTCGAATCTGGATGGTATCGGGCCGCATCCCATGTCACCGCTGCATGCTGCTGAACGCCTGCGCGAAGCGCTGCGCGAGCCGTTTGGCTGGCTGATCGCCGGGACGAGCCACCCGGACATGGAGGCCGATCGCTCCGTGAAACACTCGTAGGGAAACGCGACGCGCGAAGAAGTCTTTATGTATCAAATGGATAGGGCCGATTTTCGGCCCTTTTTCATTTGTGTTTCACGGCGCGGTAATTCACTCACACGTTTTTTTCTGTGCCGGAACGACTCGCTGTATCGAATGATACGAATACCGTTTCATTTGAGACGAAATCGTGTTTCGGGCCGGAGTCGCGGCGGGCGCGTGGGCGGTACTAACGGGGAAATGGGGATGCGGTTGTCCACCGGCCGCCGCTGGCGTCCCGTGGACAACCGCACCGCGCCCCTGCCTCTTGCGGGCCGGGCGCTTCCCCATTTTGCGCGCGCGCGAGAATGCGGCCCCATGCAACAAAGCCCCGCTATTGCGAGGCTTTGTTGATGGCCGCTTGCAGCTTCGCCTGCGTTACCGCATCGAGCAACGGAAACGCTGCCGTCACGGCGCGGCCGAGCTTGGCCTCTTCCTGCCCTTTGCCGAAGATTTGCATGCCGCCGACCACCACGACGCCGGCGACGAGTCCCGCGACCAGCGCGGCGGCGATCGCCACCGTCAACGGGTTTGTCCTCTTCGGCTCGATCATCGGCACCGGTTTATCCGGCATGGCCGCTAACAACTTCTTAGCGGCCATCGTGGCTTCCTGCACGGATCGAGCGGTGTCCTTGGTGCTCGCGTCAATCTCCTGCACCCTGTTCGTCAAGGCTTCCGCCTTGCCGAACAGGTCGTGCATTTCTCCGAGCACGATTCTCAGGGCCGCATCCCGTCTTGTCTGAGGCCCCGGAGCCGTCTCCGTGTCGCTCATTTGCCTTTCGCCTTGCCGAACAGCAGATCCGTTGAGCGCGCGAGGTTGGCTTGCGCGTCGACGGCCAGATCGTGGTCGGCTTGTGCCTCAATCGCGGCCAACTCCGCATCCAGGTCGCCCGCTGCCTTGGCTTCGGCTCGCTTTGCGCGCCAGTCCGTCTGGTCTTCCGCCAGTTCACGGATGTTCTTGCGGCGAACGAGATCGAATACTTCGCTTTGCTTGATGACGATATGCGGTTCGTAGGTTGCCTTGTTCTTGCCTTCCGTTGCCGCGTATCCCGCGATTTGCGCGTAGACGTGTTCCACCGGCAAATTCGCTTCCCCGCCATCGTACATATTGAAGACGAGACGGATTTTACTCGACGGGAAACCGAGCTTCGAAAGCCATTCGATCGTTGCGATCGTGTCTTTCTGTTGCTTGTCGGCCGGAACGGTCGGGACGACGATCAAATCCAGTTCGCCAATCGCACTTTTATAACGCGTCAGTTCGCCCATGAATTGAACGACATTCGATGCGCCGACGTCTACGATTACGTCATCGTTCAACATGATTGTTCGGAAAATATCACGGAACTCGGATGCCGAAAACTCTTCGGCTTTCGTGCTCTCGATTTCATTCGCCACCGAGGCGTTGTGAAGTTCGACCGAAACAAATTTTGCGTCCGGACGACTCGCTTTCAACCAGTTGGTCGCCAGCGTGGTTTTTCCGACGTTACCGCTCAGGTTGATGACGGCGATTTTTTTGCTCATGTTCATTTCCTTTGGCTGCGTGCGAATTTTCGATAATCGACTTGACTTGCTTTCTGAGCTTCTTGCAATGCGTCTTTCACTTCGAACGCACTGCCGACGCTATCTGATTCCGGGGGCGTAACCTGCTCCCGTGGTTCCGCTGATCCACTCCCTTTTGGTTCCACTGATCCACTAACGTTTGGATCATCTGATCCAACCCGGATTGGTTCAGGTGATCCATGCGTGATTGGCTTGACCGATCCAGCCTGTTCCGCTCGCTTGCGCACCCGCTTCAAGGTCGTGTTGTACACATCGAACGTCATCTGAACACCGGCAGCGACCAGCGCTTGATGAATGGTTGCGTGTCGATGCCCGAGGTTGTTTGCCCGCTCGATTAGCGGGAACAGTCGTTCGAGCAACACTGCCTTCGAGCGGAGGTTTTGCGCCTGCAACTTTCGGGCGGTTTCCTCTAGTTCGATCAGTTCGTCTACGGTTTGCATGGAAGTCATCGTAACTTGTCGTGTACTTAAAGGCAACTAAAAAGGAACAAAATGTATCGTGAATTTTCGACAAGGTAACACGACGGGAACACTTTTGGAACTGAGGCGGTACAGACGTGGAACATTTGAGGGGTCGTCGCGCCCCTAATCGGCCTCGCCAGGGCCGCAAAAGCCCCAAAAACCGGGTTGAAATACGCTTTTTCTGGCCTGATCAGACCATCAAATGCCCTCGCACGGGCCGAAATCGGCGGTCGACCGACTGTCCTAGAACCCCAACACACCATACGCACCTCTTGCGAGGTGCTGCAAAGCCAAGCTGCGCTTGGCTTTAAAGGCAAAACCGGCGCCAATTTTTGGGTTATCAGGTAACACGTTAGGGTGTAGGATGCCCGTGTTTTAAGGGAGATCGTGTGTTATGCGTCGTACAACTAGTATTAGTTTGAGCAGTGAGGAAGAGGCGTTCATGCGTCGGCAGATGGAGATCGCTGGCGAGACGGAGCTGGGGCCGCACATCAAGCGGGTCTACTTTGGTCGGCTCAATCCAGGAGAAGGTGTGCTTGCTGAGCTTCGGACGAACACCGACATGACGCTGTCGATGCTCGCAACCATGACGAAAGGGCTGCCTGCCGGCGCTGGCCGACCGGCAGAGAAAGACGACTCGCGGGATTTAGAACTGCGTTTGCTTGCCGCTATCTTCACCATGCTTCACATGTCCGTCGGGAAGGATCAGCGCTTGTTGATCGAGCGCTACATCGACCCGAAGGCGGTCGAAACCTTTTTGAAAGCTGGAGATGATGTATGAGCGCTGGATCGCGACGGTATGACGACCGCCACAAGGGGTTGATGTTTCTGCTGGTGCTGCTGGGTTCGGTGGGTGCATGGTTTTGGGCCGCGCAGCGGTTATATACCCTGCCCCACGATCAACTCGCGAGAGCGCTGTATTATGCAGCGCTCTCGACGCCCCACACTCCCCTATTATGGGTGCCGACAACTTTGGCATTTATATATGGGATGATCGTATTCGCTGTACTAGCCGTCTACTTTAGAAGTGGTTTTGAAGGGGCCGATTTTGCGATATTTTTGCGCGGTGCGACAATGGCGAGTCCGGCGCAACTACGGGATTTGACAAGAAACTGGTTTCGCCCTCAGTTAATTTTGGGTGGGATTCCGGTGCCGATTAAAATCGAGAGCCAACATTACAGTTTCACCGGTTCTACGGGTTCGGGTAAATCTCAGGCAATTGCCGAGTACATCGAGTCGGCATTGGCGAGAGGTAAGCCGCGTTGGTATCGACCGTGGGCAAAGCCTGAGAGAATTGTTTGCGTCGATCCGAACGGCGCGTTCATGGAGAAGTTTTATCAGCCCGGCGACATTATCATCAATCCATTTGATGAGCGATCGCGGTCATGGGGTATCTACAACGAAATCCGTGTCCCGTTTGACGTCGAGCTTTTTGCAGTGAGTGTTATTCCGAAAAGTCCTTCGACCGAACAGGAAGTCTGGAATGCGATGGCGCGAACCATCACCGCAGAGGTGATGCTGAAGTTGTGGAGGCTCAACCGCGGGACGACAGACCATCTGGTGTACTGGCTGACGATGGCCCCGAACGAGCAGCTTCAAGAGATGCTGGCTGACACCGCCGCCGCCGGCATGTTCCACGGTGCAGAAGAAACCCTCGGCAGTGTGCGGACGGTGCTTACCCGGTACATCACCCCACACAAGTTTCTCGCGGCGATCGAGACTGCTCAGAAGGAATTCTCCTTCCGTGATTGGCTGGACAACGGAGCGGGTAACGTCTGGATTACGTGGCGGGAAGATCAATTGTCCGCCCTGAAGCCGCTTATTTCGTGCCAGTTCGACGTGCTCTGCGCTGCGGCTCTGTCCGCGCCCGCCAATCGCAAGCGCCCTGCTACGCATCTGGTTGCCGACGAGCTGGATTCGCTTGAGAAGTTGAACTACGTCGTCCAGGCTGGCACCAAGGGCCGAAAGCACAAGCTGTACATCGCGGCTGGCTTCCAATCCTACGCGCAGCTTGACGACACGAACGGCAAGCAGGCCGCCCTGACCTTGCGCAACAGCTTCCGTAACACGTTGAGCTTCGGTATTGCGGATATGGACACCTATACGGCCGGCGAGATCTCCAAGGGTCTCGGGGAGCATGAGGTGATTCGGAAGCGTGAGACCGGGGGCAAGAATCCGACCACCACGTACGACAAAGAGCGCGAGCCGCTGGTTATGCCGTCGCAGATCCATAACCTGCCCGACCTGACTGGTTACGTGAAGCTCTCTGGCAGGCACCCTATTGCTCGCGTTACCTTGCAGTACAAGGATCGGCCGAAAGTCATTGAGCCGATCGTCATGGCCAAGAACGTGTGGACGACCGCCCCCGACTTCGACTCGGTGTCGACGCTCAACTTTGCGCGAGACGAGTGATGCTGACGTTCTCGTTTGTGAAGGACTCGCGGCAGGCCGGAAAGTACTACGAAGAGACCGACGACTACTATGCGAAGGAAGGTCATCGCGGCGAATGGGATGGCGAAGGCGCGGAAGCGCTGGGGCTGCAAGGCGGTGTCGACAAAGAGACCTTCAAGAATCTGCTTGATGGCAAATTGCCGGATGGCACCGTGGTTCGAAAGCCCGCGCCGAAGACGAACAAGGACGGCAAGAAAGCCAATGCCCGGCTCGGCATTGACTTCACGTTCAGCGCGCCGAAGAGTGTCAGTATCGTTGCTTTGGTCAGTGGCGATCGGCGTGTGATTGCTGCGCACGATGCGGCCGTGGCTGATGCCTTGAAAATGCTTGAGAGCAAGGTCGTCGCACGCAAGAAGGTCAAGAAGCTGTCTTTTCGCGAGCACACCAACAATTTCGTCGTCGCGAAGTTTCAGCACGATCTATCGAGAGACCAAGATCCGCAGTTGCACACCCATGCGGTCGTCATGAATCTCACGCAGCGCGAAGACAAGCGTTGGACGGCGCTTTCCAACGAGGAAATGCTGAAGAGCGTCAAGGTGACTGGAGCGTACTACCGCGCGCGACTCGCGGAGAGATTGCAGGACATGGGCTACGACATTCGGGCGACGCGGCACGGCTTCGAGATGGCGTCGGTTCCGGATGCTGCGATCGAAATGTTCAGTCAGCGCAGCCGCACGATCGAGAAGCACCTCGACGCCCAAGGACTGACGAGAGATACCGCCAGCGGCGGCATGAAGCAGACCATCACGAAGAACACGCGCAAGCGCAAAGACGAGGGCGATCGCGCGGTGTTGCGTCAAGAGTGGCGTGATGCCCTTGCTACCGCAGGCATCAAGATTCCAGAAGCCGCGCCCGAACATCAGGCCGCGCCTGCAAGAACCCCGACGCCCCCCGGCCGCGAGGCCGGGCACGGAGCATCGGACGGCGCTGGCCCGCGCGATCCTGGTGCTGGTGGTGGCTCATCCGGGCGCGGTGGCGCAGAGCCGCGGCGTCCCGAGGTGACACCGCAATCGCCAAGCACTCGGCCGACGTCGGGCGATTTCAACAGAGATGCGACCGACCCGCGCGACTCACGGGAGCGGCCGCAGCAGCCCGAGCGTGTCGATGCAGAATCATTCCCAGCGCATTCTCCGCAGCAGGCCGCCGGCCCGACAGGTGGAGATCCACCGTTGCCCGATAAGCAGCGCCGCGCCCGCGAGGCTCTGGACTTTGCGATCGAGCATTTAACCGAGCGGCAGGGCATTTTCACGCATGGCGAGCTGCTTGAGCGCGCGTACATGAAGGCGCTGGGTGGAACGGCCGAGATCGACCGTGAGCTAGATCGAGCCAAGGTGGACGGGCGATTGTTGCCCGAACTGCCGTTGTACCAAACTGCAAAGTCTTTCTCGCGTGACGAGCAGGCAAAATCAGACGATCCGCAGTTCGACAAGTTTCGGCACGACAACGACATCCACAAGCTCACGCGCGCGTCGTGGGTGTCGATGCTCGTCAACGTTGAGGGTTATAGCGCCGATCGCGCGGAAAAAACAGTCGACAACGCGATCGCAAGCGGTCGCCTTGTGCAGACCGAAGAGCGCTACACGACTCCCGACATGCGAAGCCGCGAGCTGCGCATCCTCTGGATGGAGCGGCTTGGCCGCGATACGGTGCAGCCGATCAAGACGGCCGAAGAGGTCGATACGATGCTCGCGCAGAGTGACCTGAATGCGGGGCAACGTGACGCTGCGAAACTTGTGTTGACCACGACGAACCGTATTGTCGGTGTGCAAGGTTATGCCGGTGTGGGGAAAAGCCACATGCTGAGCAAGTCGGTCGAGGGCATCAAGGCGGAGACTGCAAAGAGGGCGTCTGAAAGCGGTTATCGCGTCATCGGGCTCGCGCCATACGGTTCGCAGAACAAGGCATTGAAGGAGCTGGGGATGGACTCTCAGACCCTCGCATCGTTCTTGGCGAAGAAGCCAGAGCCGGGGCTGCTGGGGCCGAACACGATCGTCTTTCTTGACGAGGCAAGCGTGGTGCCCGCACACCAGATGGAAGCACTGATGAAGCGCATTGAGCAGCATGGTGCGCGCCTGGTGCTACTCGGTGATCGTAAGCAAACACAGGCGGTCGAGGCGGGCAAGCCCTTCGAGCAACTTCAGGACGCAGGGATGCAGCTCGCACATATCACCGAGATCCAGCGTCAGAAGAACGCAACCCTGAAAGCCGCTGTCGAGAAGGCCGCGAACGACAACATCGGCGGTTCCGTTTTTACGCTCAAAGAGAACGTACATCAGGTTAAGGAGGCTCCAGAGCGTCACAAGGCTATCGCGGACGCGTACGCATCCAAGCCCCTTGAAGAGCGCAATAACACACTGATCGTCGTTGGCACGAATGAAGCCCGACGAGAGATCAACAAGCTTGTTCGCGAGAATCTGGAGCTGCCAAAGGGCGAGCTGGTGCGCGCGCTGGAGTCGTTTGACATGACGCGGGCAGAGCATCGTCATGCATCCAGCTATGTGCCGGGGCTCATTGTGCTCGCAGAGCGGGACGGATCGCACGGACTGAAGCGCGGTGAGCACTTCAAGGTTGTGTCGATCGACGCGAATGCGAACACGCTACGCCTGGTCGGCAAGGACACGGGTGAGCTGGTGGTCAATGCGTCGAAACTTGAAGGACTGTCGACGTATCAGCCAACAGAAATCGAGATCGTCCGCGGCGATTGGCTCAGAATGACCCGAAACGACAACAAGCAGGGCGTCTACAACGGCGAGCGGCATCAAGTTGCGGCCGTGGAGGCGGATGCGGTTGTTCTCGAGAACGGCGCGCGTCTGCCGCGCGAGAACGCGATTCACGCTCAGCATGGCTATGCGCAAACCGTCCATAGCGCTCAGGGACTGACGACGAACAGCGTATTGATGGATGCGGACACGAAAAGCCTCACCGCGAACCGGGCCGTTTTCTATGTCGCCATCTCCCGCGCTCGCCACGATATCGCGATCTATACCAACGATCGATCGAAGCTGGCTGAAACGATGAGCCGTGAGCCCAAGAAGTACGCAGCACTCGAATTGCGCGATAACCGGCGCGAGGATGAGGTTTTAAGGGCCATATCGGCTATCCGCCGATCCGAGAAGGACGCCCGGTCAGCGCGGCAAGCGCTGTCCCGAGACATTCGTGGCAGTGCAACCCGCACCACCCAGCAGCGAGCCGCGCGTCGCGGGCGTTCACGCTGATCTAGCCGCCTCGCAGGCGGAAACAAAAAATGATCTTGTAGGTAACACAAGCGGAACTGTGATGGAACAGTTCCGCTTGTTTTCTTTCGCCTGTCCTACAGGACGGGCCTTCTCCCGTCGTTAACCAACCACGTTTTGTCCGACGTTACGTTTTATTACGTTGGCGTGCCTTGCCATACCGTACGGAATACTGTAAATATCACTATAGTTCACTATTTGTATACTTTTAGGGGTCTAGAATGCGTCTTTTCGTGAAACTGTTTGTAACCGCCGCACTTGCTTTCGGCGTGTACGGCAGTGCGTCCGCACAACAGTCCGTGCTGCCGGGTAGCTTCATCCCCAACTTCAACGGGGATATCCAAGAGTCCGACTTTCCCTGCGCCCTGATCCTCTGCTTCGCGAATCCCGCTGGCGTGACGGCTGAGCCCAAGTGCGGGTCGCCCGTCAACTGGCTCATCGACAACTTCATCAAGAAGTTCAGGCCGTGGCCGCTGTGCATCTTCAAAGATCCGTTCGGCACGCAAGTTTCATATGGCAACCAGGCGCACGTCGATTGCCCGGCTGGGTTCACGCCGGAGACGATGAGCAACAGCATGATGGGCATGATCTACGGGAGCAACTACACGGGCGTTTGTTTGCGCCCGGTTCAGTCCTGCGAAACCACTGGCCGCAATGCGTTCACGCCGACCGTAAGCGGATCGGCCTGCCACACCTACAACATTTACAACGACTACGGCTCGGTCGTCCAAAGCTACCACTACGAGTACGTGATTCCGCCGAACGGCGTTACCAGCTACTCGATGCGGCTTACCAGCAGCACATACAACAACACGTTCTTTTTCAACTTGGGCGGGAACGGCACTGGCAACCTGAGCCAATCGATCATCTACAAGAAAGACCCCTACGCGAACAACGGTGCGAGCAACGGAAATGCCTACTTTCGATTCGGCACCAATCATTGAGACGTGTGCGGCCGGCGTCGATGCCCGGCTGTTCACCTCGCTTGTTCGGCAGGAGTCGAACTTCAATCCGTTTGCCATCGGCCTCGATGGCAAAGCGGTTCTAAAAGCCCAGCCTCGCAGCTATGAAGAAGCGGTGAAAACTGCCGTTAACCTGAGACGACAAGGCATAGGATTTTCTGTAGGGCTGTCACAGGTGCATATCTCAAACGTCGTCCGTTTAAAGATGACGTGGCAAGAGGCGTTCGATCCGTGCACGAACCTGCGTACTGGTAGCGAAATCTTTCGCGGGTTCTACACGCAAGCGGTGCAAGCTGGGTATAGGTCAGATAGCGCGGTTTTCGCCGCGCTTCGCGGCTTCAACTCGGGGAGCGTGCACAACCCCGTCAGCAACGGCTATGCGAAGGCGATTCTCGTTCGTATCGGAGTCGCCCCCGCAACGCCATCACCTTCCGTCGTGTCTTCGCTGCCCGCAGTGGCGGCGGAATCTGCTCGGACAGCACCCGAGCAAGACGGTAGCAGCCCCGATATGTTTGCCGCCCCGTCGACGTCGCTCTTTGGTGAGCGGCGCGACGTCCTCGCGCAAGCTAAATCCGCCAGTGTCGCCGTGGCCGACGTCGCGCAAGCCGGAGCACCTCAGTCGATCGAGACCGGGGGTGCGCCGGTCGTTTTGCGCGCATCGGTCGTTCCCTAAATATCTCACCCAGCGGGGAGGGAGGGCCAACGAAGACGCGCCTAATGCTTGGAATCACTTTTTTCTGTAGTTCAGGACACTAAAAATACATAAACAGTGTACAATATGCCTATATTTAGTCTCTCGAAATGGGGGTTTTCGGTGTGGTGTAATGCAGGGTTTATCACTTCGCACAGACCACCACAGGGAACCCCATGAGACTTCAAGACATTGCGGCGCTGGCGGGCGACATAGCTCACATCAAACTTAGGCAAAACTCCGCCGGACTCTGGGAGGTCGGCGTTTTCTTGGGGGGCGCGATATCGCAAGAACACAAGGTGACGAAGTTTCACAACAGGGCCGAACCGCGTACGTGGAAGAGCTTGGACAAGCTGGTGGGGACACTGGAATCCGTCTTTCACTGTCGGTTTGAAGAAATAGATATCCCATTCCAAATACGGATACAACATGACCAAACAGAAGAAGGGGGCGCTTAGCAAGCTGAGCGCCATTCGCGCACGTATCACGGCCGAGCGCGTCGGTCGAATCTATAGCGTTGCCATCGTCGGCGGTTACACGTTTCTCGCGCTGACCGATCCGGCGACCGCCCAATCCCTTCGCTCTGCGGGCGAGAGCGTCTTCAACACCATCTATGGCGTGGTGGGCGTCGCCGGCGGCATCGCAGGCGTCACCACCGCGATCAACTGGAAAATGGGCAACTTCCTCGGTGCCCGTGATCCCAAGCAAGCGTTCGTCAACTCCCTCATCGGCACCGGTGCTGCTTTCGGCATCGTCGGTATCGTCCAGTGGGTCAAAACGGCGACGGCCGGGTCGAGCAGCATCAGCGGCGTCTAAGCATCATGGAAGACGACAACTTGATTGAGAGTGTCGTCATCCGGGCGGGGCAACGCCCCGCCATGATGCTCTACGTTCCTCTCTCCATCTTCCTGCTCGAAATGCTGATCGGCTTGGCCTTGTTTCGCCTCGTCGGTTTTTGGGTCTTCACCCTCGTACCGATTCATTTCTATTTCGTTGTCAAGACGGCCGGCGACTACCACTGGCTATCCACCTTGAAGGCCGACGTCTATCACTGGTGGCTCTTTGTGGCAAACAAAGGGCTGCAGGGGAAAAAGGTTGTGACCTTCTGCGCAGAACCGCCGAAAGCAAGGACGAACGACTATGACGGTCTCTTCTGACCTGATCACCAACGAAACGCCCGCGACCAAGTACATACCGTATCGAAGCCAGCTCAACGCAACGACGTGTACGACGATCGAGCGTGACGTAACGTCGACCATCCAGTTCCGCGGCATTCCGTTCGAAACGATGAGCAAGGAGGAACTGGACGGCTACACACGGCAATGGTTCTCGACCATCAATACGCTGGGCGCGAACAACGCGCGCGTTGCGCTGTGGTCTCATCTGGTGCGACGACAATTGCAGTACGACATTTCGGGCATTGAGTACGACAACTCGTTCTCCGAGATGCTGGGCTCGCAATACGCTGAGCGTGTCGGCAAGCAAACGTACTATGTGAACGATCTGTTCCTCTCGCCCGTATATCGTCCTGCGCCGGGGCGTGCCGAGCGTATTGGCGCGAAGCTCGACAAGAAGGGCGGCCAGGCTGTTGCGGCAGTCGCGCTTGAGCAAATGGAACGCATCACTGCGCAACTGGTTCGAAGCATGCGCCGGTTCCAACCGACCGTTCTTGGCGTGCGCGAGTTCGATGACAAGCCGGCGGTGTCCGACCTTCAGTCGTTCTACGGAATGATCCTGAATGGGGAGTGGTCGCCGGTGCCGCTCGACACCTTCTCGGTTCGATACGGAATCCAGCGAAACGATCTCAATTTCGGCACCGAAGTCATCGAGATCATGGGGCCGACGCGCTCGCGCTACGCCGGCATCATTGGCCTCAAGGCCCCGTACGGCGCAGAAATGGCGAACGCTCGGATCTTTCATCCGCTGCTGCGCTTGCCCTGTGAGTTCATTCTGAGCCAGTCGCTCACGTTCATGCCTTTCAACGAGGCTGACAAGTTTCTCGAAAAGCAGATCAACAACTTCAGCAGCACCGATGAATCGGCCAACGCCGTCCAGTTGAAGCAGTTGCGTGACGCGCGAAGCAATCTTGCGGCTGGCAAATTTGGCATGGGCCAGCACGAATTCATTCTGACGGTCTACGGCGACTCCATCAAGGAGGTCAACGAGGCCATCGGCATGGCCGTTGCCGCGCTCGAAGAGAAGAGCATGATCGCGATCCGTAAGCGTCGCGGCAAACTGATTTCACAGTATTTCAGCATGCTGCCGGGCAACTTCCTGTTGGATCGGCTCGACGCGATGCCGATCAGCACCGACAACTTCGCTGCCTTCTTCCCGATGCACAACTTCATGACGGGGCGCGCAGATGGGAGTCAGTGGGGCATGCCGATCACCGTCCTGAAGACGACGAGCGGCGCGCCGTACTTCTTCAACTACCACGTCTCCCGGAAGAGCATGAAAGATCAGGGGGTGCAACTCGAATACGTCGATGACGAGGACGAGAAGCAGATCACCGAAGAGGAAGAGGAAAAGGCAGAGCTGGAAGGGCGTTCGGTCAGGGAACACCGCAAAGAGCTGGGCAATTACACCATCATCGGCCCGTCCGGCAGTGGCAAGACGCTGACTAAGCTATTCCTCCGCGCGCTGCTGCGCAAGCGTCGCAAAGGCGCGGGGATGCGCCCGATCAAGACGTTCGCATGGGACAAGGACTACGGCGAAGAGATCCTTGTCTGTGCCATGGGCGGAAAGTATTTTCGGTTCGAGGACAGCAAGCCGAGCGGGCTCAATCCGTTTGGCCTGCCTGATACACCGCAGAACCGCTCCTTCATCATGACTCTGCTGATGTGGTGCGCAGAGAGCGATCCGACCTACACGCGATCCGGTTCGGACGAGGAAACGTTGCTCAAGGTGATCGGTGACGTGTATGACCTGCCGACTACCCGTCGACTCTCGCGGATCATGGACACGCTTCCTGGTCCGATTGATGCGGTACGTACTGCGGGCGGGGTGGTTACTGGTCTAAAGGCTGCACTGCGCCGGTGGGTAGGCAACGACAGTCCGTATGGCTGGGTTCTCGACAACGCATACGATCGATTCGATTTGACTGGCGCGAATGACTTCGGGTTCGACATGACGTCGTTCCTTGACAACGCATATGCGCGCACGCCGATCCAGCTTCTCATCAACCATAAGATCGAATCGGCTATCGACGGTAGCCCGTTCGTTCTCGATATTACTGAGGCGTGGAAGGCCCTGAAAGATCCGTACATGCAATCGATGATCGAGAACAAGGCGAAAACGGTACGAAAGCAACTCGGGCTGATCGGGCTCGATACGCAAGATCCGACAGATCTGACCACTTCGCCAATCAAGGGGACGCTGCTGCAACAGTTCCCGACGCAGATCTATCTGCCGAACGACAAAGCGGATCGGGCCGATTACATCGACGGCATGAAGCTGACGGCGCGCGAATTCAAGTTCGTTACTACTGACATGCTGGAAGAGCCCGGCCAATTTTTGCTGAAGCAAGGCAAGGAGTCCGTAGTGGTTCGCAACGATCTTTCTGGCATGGATGACATGAACGCCGTGCTGTCAGCAAGTATCGAGAACGTCATGCTGGTGCGTGATTTGATCGAGAACAACGGGGATGACCCGAACGTCTGGTTGCCGAAATTCTTTAAGACAAGGAGCTAATCATCATGCTGCGGAAGATCCTCATCGCTGTTGCTGCAACGTTCACGATCGGCGCGCACGCGCAGGGCGTACCCACTTACGACAACATGGCGGCCATCAACATGGCTCAGCAGCTCGTCCAGGCCGCTCAACAGGTCGCCCAGCTCAAAGCGCAGTACGACCAAATCAAGGCGCAATTCGAGTCACTGAACGGTTTGCGCGATATTTCCAACCTGCTGAAGAACAAGCTGCTCACGCAGTTCCTCACGCCTGACCAGCAAGCACTTCTGAACGCGTTGCGGAGCGGCAGCATCAATGGGACGTTGGCCGGTCTCAGCGGCACGCTCGGGGACATTCAACAACAGAACGCGATCGTGAGCTGTCAGTCGGGCTACAGCAATGCGGCGATGCAAGCGGACTGCAATAAGCGCTGGAAACAGGCATCGCTGTCTCAGTACGTCGGCTCACAGGGGTACGAAGCTGCCGCGCAGAACATCGACAACTTGCAGCAGTTCCTGTCGAGCATCCAGTCGGCACCCGACCCGAAATCGCTCCAAGACCTTCAGGCTCGTATCGCGCTGGAGCAAGTCAAGCAGTCTGCCGAATCGCAAAAGCTGGCGATGTTCAAGGTGATGCAGGACGCGCAGGACAAGATGGACCGACTCAACGCGTCGGCTTCCACGGGAAAGATGCTGTCCGGCGGCACGGGCATCCGCTTCTAAACCAGTTTTAACAGAGAAAAATCATGAGGGCACCCTTTTACACGATCGCAATCGCGGCTCTGCTTACCATGCTCGGGGCGTGTGGTCAGCACAAGGCCGACGCGGACAACCAGAAAGCGTCCGAAGCGAAGCCGGTTGCTGATCCGATCAAGGCGGCACATACCTACTACGACGGCACCGATACCGCTCCGTGGCTCGCGCTGAACAAGGCTTGCAAAGGCGAGATCGCGGGTGGTAGCAAGGGCGTCAACTGCGAGGCATATACCGCCGCCAGCGCCGAAGCCGACAAGCTCATCCGCGCGAATCCCGCGGGGTTCGTCGGCCTGCGTGTTCGCCTGAAGTAAGGAACGTACGCCATGGCATCCGCCACTTTCTCGGATTTTTTTCAGAGCGTCGACAGCGTTCTGCACAACGTGTTTACAACCGCAGCGGCCGGCATGTCGAACTACATTCTGCCGGTGGGCTGGGTGATGTTCGGCATCTCCGCGCTGGTGTGGTCGCTGCTGCTGATGCAGGGCAAGATCGAATCTCCGGTGCAGGACTGGTTCTGGAAAGGCTTCGTGTGTGTGCTGATCCTCTACGCGGCCGGAAACTACTACTCATCGTGGATATCTGGCCCGCTGTTTCAGCTCCCCACTGATCTTTCTCATGCCATTGGCACCAGCGGGAACCCGAGCCAAGTTCTCGACTCGCTCGATGACAAGATGGAAGGGCTATGCAACGGCATTGCCGTCGCAATGGTCGACAACTTCCAGAACCTGAACGTCGGTGGTGGAGTAGTGATGTTGGTCGCACTCGTACTCGTTGCGATCGCATCGATTCTGTTGTTGGTTGCGGCCGCCTACAACATGCGCTATGCGAAGTTCGGCCTCGCGTTCGCACTCGCGGTTGGCCCGTTCTTTGTGGTTTGGCTGATGTGGAAGCAGACGCAACAGTGGTTCTGGTCGTGGATGAATACGATTCTGTACTTCGTGTTCCTCATTGTCGTATCGTCGCTGTTTATCGTCATGTTCGTTCAGATCACCGACAACTACATGACGAAGCTGGCTACCGCAGTGGGGGGACTCGCGCCCGCCGGGGCCGACGCGAGTTTGGCGGAGAAGATCGCAGGGTTGCTGAAGCAAGCTGTGTTGCCACCTGATCCGAGCTACGCGCAAGCGTCGCTGAACATTCTGAGCATCGCGTTCCAGCTCGTATTCATTTGCATCCCGCTGTTCTTCATCGAGATCCAGCTTCCCACGATCGTCGCAAGCATGACCGGTGGACAAGGCGGTAGCGTTGGCAGTGGCGGGTTGATGCTAATGCAAGCGGTTCGAACGGCAGCAATGGCGGGCGGAAAAAAAGCCTAAAGCAAAAAAATAGCAAGGAGCAGAGAACATGAAACAAATCACGGTCGCCGCTCTCGCGGCGCTAACCCTCGCTTTGTCCGCATGCGGCACGACTGAGCCCCCGCCCCCTGAGTGCAAGGGCACGCCGCGGGCCGTCAATCACCTGCCCGTTTCGCGCGCAGCGCTTACCTGCGAGGATCATCTGGCATGAGAACGCCTAAGCAAGTCTATGCCGAGAACGTATCGTTCGAAGAGCACAACGAGCAGACGAAGGATCGCCGGATAAAGCAATTCAAGTGGGCGGCAATCAGCGGGTGGAGCGTTGCGCTTCTGTCAGCGCTATCCGTTTCACCGCTGTTGCAGCTTCAGCACATCATCGCAACGGCGATCGTTGTCGATCGAGGGACTGGCGACTACAAGATCGAGCGCGACAGCATGGTTGTGGTGTCCCCCGGCAGCCCTGACTTCAATCAACGTGCTGTTTCAGATCTCGGCAGGTTCGTGAAGGCGAGAGAGGGGTTCTCTCGCGCAGAGGCCGACGCAAACTACAAGACGGTATGGCTTATGTCGTCGCAAAGTCTACGCGGTCAGTGGGATGCGTACTACAAGCCGGATCTCAACAAAACATCGCCGCTTAACGTCTTCGGTCAGGCCGACGTGAAGCTGCTCCAAAACTTCTCGTACTCATTCTTGCCGACGAGTGAGCCTGGTGTTCACGTAGCTCAGGTTCGGTACGACTTGATTACGCAGGTCGGGCAACTGCCGCCGACGAGTCAACGCATGGTTTCGACGGTGACGTTCAAGTATGGAAAGGCGAATGTCCCGACAGACCTTGACGACTACACGCTGAATGCGTTCGGCTTCGAAGTGACGAACTACCACGCCGACACTGACGGCCCGTCGCGAACGCTCACGCCTGCCGGCGTGATGCAAGCGCCCTCGTCGCCACCGCAGCCCTATATGCCCCAACCGCCTGTGCAGCAGTATCCGCAGCCCGCTCAGATCGTTAACGGGGGCAGCAAATGAAGATCCGTACGCTACGCATCGCTGCGCTGATAGCGATGTTCGCGTGCGAAGCAGCGCACGCGCTGACCGTCCCGGAATCGAGCCCGCAGGACAAGCACTTGCAGGTAGTGCCGTTCACAAGCGATGTGATCGCCGTCCAAGGCAAGGTTGGGATGATGACGCGCATTCGCTTTGGCGAAGGCGAGACCGTCATCGACTACGGCATGGGCGATAAATCGGCATGGACGGTGAAATACTCCGGAAACCAGATTGCTTTCGTGCCGAAGGCGGTTGACGGCGACACCAACCTGCTTGTCATCACGAACCGGCACGAATACTGGTTCTCGGTGGCCATGTCGGCCGACAGCTTCGAGCTGGCTCAGCAGCCCGACGAATCCAGCAAGAAGAAGCGCGCGAGCGCGAAGAAGGCGCACTTGCCGACGACTTGGCAGCTCAACATCGACTATCCACTTGCGGAACGTCAGGCGGTTGCCGCGAGCGATCCCAAGGTAAAAGCAGTGAAGGCGAAGGCACGATTCGAATCGGCGTTCGAGCGTGCGAAGCGAGAAGGGCGGCTCGATGCGGACTATGGCTACATCGGCCCTGATGAATTGCTTCCGACTGCCGCGTACAACAATGGCGAACTGACCTTCATCCTGTTTCCCAGCACGATCGCGCTTCCGCAGGTCTACGAGAAGGGCGTTGATGGTGTCGAATCGCGTGTTGCGTCGCATATGGAAGGCGACATGCTCGTTGTCCATACGGTCGTACGCAAGCTGATCATCCGGCGCGGCCGTCTTGCAGGATGCTTGATCGACGGCCAGTTCAACCCGAGCGGTGCAAACACAAACACCTATACGATTTCTCCGGACGTTCAACGAGTTTTGAACCCCGCCGGTGAAGAAGCGAAGGCCGGCGAGGAGGCCAGATAATGCGACTCAGAGACAAAACCGTTGAAGCGGCCGACCAGGATCGCATCGAGCTGAAAGAGCAGGTAGTAGCAGGTGCTACCCCCGGTCAGAAGCTGATCGGGGGGCTGACGGCCTTTGCAGCAGTCGGCGTCATTTTGGGCGGGCTGGGCTACAAATTCTGGTATTTACCGGCACACGGCGGCCCGGTTCCGACTGCCCTTCAGCAGCAGGAGCAGAAGGCCGATCAAGCTCCCCCGAAATCGCCAACCTTGTCTGTCCCGACCGGCGCGACCGCCGCGGCGGTTCCCGGCATGCCGGCTGCTGGCGGCCAACCTCCGCTACCGCCGGGGATGATGGGCGCACCGACCGGCGGTGGCAGCTCCGCTGGCTCGGCAGATATGGCGCAAGCGAATGCCCAGCTCGAACAGCAGCGTATGCAGGCGCAGGCAGCAGAGAAGGCGAAGCGAGAGGCGGATCAGAAGATCGTCCTCGATCGCAAGCTCGGGAGCGACATGGGAGCGATGCCCGGACGTGGCGATTCGGGAATCATGCCGGTTTCGGCTCAACCTCAGCAGCCGGGCGGAATGCCCGGCGTTACGCCGGCGTTCCCAATGCCCGGCATGGGCGGCAACGGAGGTTCGGCGCAAAGCGGTGACTTTTCAGCGCGGCTGATTCCGACGTCGACGCCGAAAGTTACGGCCACGCTGATCCCGAATCCGACCTTCACGGTTAAGAAGGGAACGCCCATCTCCTGCACGCTCGATACCGCCATCAATAGCGAAACGCTGGGCTTCGTGAGTTGCACGGTATCGCGACCCGTCTATGGCATGGATAGTCGCGTAGTCCTGATCGATCGTGGAAGTACTGTCGACGGCGAAATATCCAAGGGGCCGGAGCGCGGGAAGGCTCGTGCGCCGGTGCTGTGGGGAAGAATCGTGACGCCGTTGCATGTCGCGATTCAAGTCAATTCGCCCGGCACTGATACGCTCGGCGCGGCGGGCATCACTGGAAGCATCGACAACCACTATTGCGAGCGCTTCTGTGGTGCGTTCCTTTTCTCGTCCATGCAAGACTTGATTCAAGGTGGTATGCAGGCGTTGACGAGCAAATCCAGTGGAAGCACAAACATCGTTCTTCCGCAAAACACGCTCAATAGCGGGCAGACCGCTGCCGCGGAAATCTTGCAGCAGGGACGTGATGTGACGGCCACTTTCAGCAAGAACCAAGGCGACGAGATCTCGATCACCGTCGCGCGGGATCTCGATTTTTCCAGCGCATACCATCTGGAATCGGCACAACAATGAACTTCACGGAGCAGGAACACGTCGCGGCTCGTCTGGATGGATTTGATCCGGAGGAACTGGGCGCACTGAAGCATCGACTGCGGTTGCTCGATCCGTTCATGGTCGATGACGACGTGCAAGAAATCGCAATTGATGAGCCCGGCGGGGCTTGGTTGTGGAAGTCAGGCCACTGGTCTTATGTCGAAGTGCGTGATCTGGATTTTGCTTATCTCGCGACGCTGGGCCGCAATCTGGCGAACTTCACGAAGAAGCCATTCGACCGCTTCAACACGTCTTTGTCGGGGCATATGCCGGTGACGGGTGAGCGAATCGAAATGACTCACCCGCCGACCTGTCCAGAGAAGCAGCACTATCTCAACGTGCGAAAGCACTCGGTGCGATCGTTCCCGCACGACCATCTCGTTGAGATGGGCTACTACGCCCATACGCGTCATGAGTTCGCGTTGACGATCCCGGATGATCAACGGAAGCGGATTGAGGCTGGCTTGCTCGATGAGGAACGTGCGCTTTGGGAGATGGCGAAGACCGGAAACTGGTCAACCTTCATGAAACTTGCTGTCGAGTCAAAGCAGAACATCGTCGTGTCAGGAGCTACAGGTAGCGGCAAGACTTCGTACTTACGCTCATGTGTCGAGTTCGTTCCGACATACGAGAGGCTGATCACGGTTGAGGACACGCCCGAAATGCCGTTGCCGAACCACCCGAACCACAACCGATTGCTGTATCGGAAGAGTGATACCAACGGCGAGCAACTGGAAGGGGCGACGGCGAAGGACGTTCTTCATAGCGCGATGCGCAAGACGCCGGATCGTGTATTTATGGCTGAGTTGCGTGGCGACGAAGCCATGTTCTACTTGTCCGGTGTGCTCGCGTCGGGGCATCCCGGAGGGATGACAACGACCCACGCTAATTCGCCGAAGGATGCATTTTTCCGCCTCGCGATGCTCATCAAGCAATCTACGACGGGCGGCGGAATTGACCTGAAAGATATCTTGATGTTGCTCAGACAGACTGTTAACGTCGTCGTGCAACTCACGTTCGATCGCACGAAGGGGCGACACGTACCCGCCATCTACTACGATCCGATATATCGACTGTCACTGCTGGATTGACGAATGGAAGCACACACAACGCCGCCTACCGAACCACCCGACCCGGACAACGAACACGAATTCGATGAGTTCGACGGATGGGGAGGGCGCGGCGATCACGATTTCGATATTCGCGACACCATTGATAACTCCGAGCTGCACTGAAGGCAAGGCCGTCCAATCGTCTGGAGAAGAATGTGGAACATGAAGATAATTATGTATCGTTCGAAGAAATTCAATACAACGAACTCTCGAATCAGGTAGCGAAGTGGTCGGGCACTTCGGTGTCGGATCTCCCTAGCGGCGCTATTCATGAGTGGCCGTCGATCTTCACCGATTCGGATCGGGTTGCCAACACCGTTCCTGAGCAATATCGCGGCCTGGTGAACGGAGAAAGAGGGGCGGACATCGAGTCTCAGATTCGTATCTACGCCGTCGACACGCAAGGAAATGCGCTTGTCGAAAAGCGCGAGTCGGACAAGTATCTCGACGCTAACGGCAGCAGCATCCACATCGTTACGAAGGAGCAGGCATTTGCGATGGTTGAGCAGTACCGGCGAGACGCGGTCCGATCCGGGCTTGACTCGGCATCGGACGCAGACATGGCAAATCGACAGAACGTCCGCGAGCACCGGGCGTTACCTTCGGCCGGGGAAGCAGACGTTGCAAACCAGTTCAAGGGGACGGCGAGTGCGGAGAAGTTGGCGATCCGGGGAGCAGAAGCCGCGGTGGAGGAAAAAATGCAAGCCCAATATGTATCGGTGGCCGATGGTGTCAGGCGTGTTGAAGCGCCCGATGGAGAGGGGTATCTGAAGGCTGTCGAGACGTCGGATAGCAACGGGCTCCCGAATGGTCGATACGACCTGACTAAAGCCATCGAGGCGAATCGTCAGGCCGATCGAACCTATGACGGCCAGGTGCTGCACAAGGACAAAGAGAGCGTCTATCACCTCGTCGGTGAAGAGCTGTTCAAGCACTCGATGTTCGAGATCGCGAAGCACAAGCTGCCGGAGATCGGCTCGCATCTCGCAGTGACGTACGCCGCCGGCATTCCGCAGATCCCGGTCGAGGCAACCGCCGCATACGTTGCGCCGCAGCCGCCGCATCACACGCGGCCCGTCGAGAGCATGGAAGCGAACCGCGCGCGAGCTGAAGTAGCGAAAGACCTTCAAGTGTTGTTCGCTCACGATCCGCGTGTTGTCGACAAGCTGTCTGCCAGTTCGGAGGCTGGAGCGCGTGGTGCGGCGGCCGGGGCGCAGATCGATGCGATCGCTGCGAAGGTGAATGTTCATCAGGAGTATGCAGGCGAGTTGAAGCGCGTTTCGCCCGACCTGTTCGAGAAAACTGCGTCGCCGGCGATGAAGGAGCGGATCGCGACGATGGTTGAGGTGGCTGAGCGAGCCGACCAAGCAAAGACTCTGACCGGCAAGACCCAAGCCGAGTCCGGCGACAAGCAACAGCATGGCAATGGCGACCAGAAGAAGGACGTGGAAAAGGAACGTCGCGGGTTTCAAGTTCCTTCGCACATTCGAACGAGCGTCGAGGCCCGGACCCAGCAAGCTCGCGATCTTTTGACGAAGGCGCACACGCTTCAGCCGCTCTACGCGGCCCAGCCGCAGCGCGACCATCAGCGGCCGAAGCCGCCGGCCGCCACGAAGAAGCGTGGCATGTCTCGCTGATCGAATTCTCTGCCGGCCTTTGTGCCTTGCGCGCGACACAACAGTGCCGCGCGCTTTTTTTTATTGAGTTTCGGCGCGGAATGCCGTTAAACCGGGTAGCCATTTATGGGGCCGTGAGGCAAGCCGCGTGTAGAATCAATGTAGATACAAGCCGCTTGCCATTTTCGTGGTTGGTATCTACAATGGATATACATTCGGAGCGAGATATGGAACTAAAAATTCAGAAATGGGGTAACAGCGCGGCAGTCCGGCTGCCCGCTGTATTGCTGGAGCAGATCGGCGCATCGGCAGGCAGTTCGCTGAACGCCGATGTGCGGCCCGATGGCGTGTTGCTGACGCCTGCTCGCCGTAAGTATTCGCTGGATGAACTGGTCGCGCAGTGCGACCAGAATGCTCCGCAACCCGCTGACCTTGCTGCCTGGGTCGAAGCAAAGCCAGTGGGGCATGAAGCATGGTGAGGCGCGTCAAATTCGAGCGTGGCGATATCGTGCGCGTCAGCCTGAATCCCACGATAGGGAAGGAGCAACAAGGGGATTTCCGGCCCGCGCTCGTTCTCTCGCCTGCTGCGTTCAACGCGCTCGGCGTGGCGCTCGTTGCACCGATCACGCAGGGAGGCGAATTCGCGCGATATGCCGGATTCGCCGTGCCTCTCTCGGGTGCGGGAACTGAAACGCAGGGCGTGGCGCTTGTGAACATGGTTCGCACGCTCGATCTTGAAGCGCGGGGTGCCCGCAAGGTTGAGCGCGCACCGGTCGAAGTTGTCGAAGATGCGCTCGCTCGCCTGCAAACCATTTTGGAATAACGGAATAAGCGAATGAATTTCTTGCAGCCAAACAGGCAGTGGATCGAAGAGGCCGACGCCGCGATCCGAACGGTCAATCCGAGTGCCGCCGAAGTCGTTGAGGCGACTCGTGGTTTCGCTGTGTTGGGGCGTGAAGGCGTGCTTACCGCGCGCCTCTCCGATGGAACCCAGTGGCAGATCAACGGGCAGGACGTGCGACAGCTTACCGCCGACGAAATCGCCGCTCGGGCTCGGCTCCACGAATCGTTTCAGTGAGACGACGGGTTGTCGCTCGGGTTCAACGAATAGGAAAACTCACTGCAAATGATGAAGCTCACACCTCACGAAATTCTGACGTACCTCGGCATCAGCATTCCGCAAGACGGCCTTGATATCAACTCGCACGACCTGTATCTGCATGCGACGTTGCTCCGTCTTCTCGGGCAGCAGATGCGCGTTGACGCTATTCCTGGTACTGAGTTGGCTGAACTCCTTGCCGGCCTGCACGGCGTCCACTTCGGGCCGGGCGCTGTTGTACCCGAGCGCTGTTCTCGCGCGCGACGGGCATCACTTCACGATCGGCAAAACGATCTACGGTATGTCAGCGGTGCCGTCGAAGTTGCCCGCCTAAACCCCGGAAAATTGCACCATGTTCAAGAACCTCAATCGCACGGTTGACGAAAAGAGTCTCCGGGCATTCATCCTCGGGGCAGCGCTCGCGCTCATTGGCCTGATCGCGTCGGCCATCATCGGCTCCTTGATCCCGCTTTGCCTTGGCCTGTCTGCGTATTGCGTGGCGTGCTGGCCGCTGTTGAAGCGCCTTGGCTTTGTCGCCTTGACTGGCCGTTACCCACGGTAGGGAAAATTCGCTGGCGTGGCCAGCATGGATGACCGACTTGTGCGCGTTAATCGCGAATTAGCTAACACCCCATGAACCCGGAAAATTGCGAGATGGCTGGCGACGTTCACAAGCAACTGGTGACGCTTGGCGAGAAGTGGCTGAAGCGACAAGGATTCTCGGTCGTCGCTAGCGAACTTGTCACGGGTGGTACGAGAGAGCAGGCCGACGTGATCGGTTTTCGCACGAATTGTTCGGCGGTAATCGAAGCCAAGGCGTCACGGTCGGATTTTCTCGCTGACGCACGCAAGCCGCATCGGATGGCAGGCGGATTGGGGGTGTATCGCTTCTACCTGTGCCCGCCTGGTGTAATTGAAGTGTGCGACCTGCCGGAGCGTTGGGGACTGTTATACGCACAAGGGCGCAGCGTGCTCGACGTGCTGCGCCCAACAGGAAACGGATGGCCGTCGCCGGGTTCAGCGTTCAGCGACTGGCACGCGTTTCAACACAAGGCCGACGTCGATGCGGAGCGTGGCGTCCTGTTCTCGATAGCACGGCGGCGATCGTTGTCACGGTCAGATGAGCAGTACGAAAAGCGGTTGCAAGAGGAAACTCGACGTGGCGACCGGCTCGCGCGAGAAAACGCCGAGTTGGCCGAGAAGGTGCGAAAGCTGGAACTCGATCTGTATTTGGCCGAGCGCGGACTTCAAGCGGGCAAGCAAGGCCCGGCCGAGTTGAAGGCTGCGATACGTCGAAAGATTGCATAGGAAATTCGCCGCCACGCGCGGCATTGGAAAGTGCGGAGATTAAAATGAATTTGAAATATAGCGCTGCGTTCAGCTTTGCAGTTCTCGTGTTTTGTTCGCTCGTGTCGAGCAAGCTCGATATTGGCACTGGCTTCTTGATGATCGTTTCCTTCGCTGCACTCAACGGTTGGTTTTTTATCTACAACCTATGTCGGTATTTCGAGGCGATCATCGCGCTGCGCACCGATATCGACGCGAAATCAAGTTCGGCAAGCGCGTCGAGCACCTGACCACGGAAAATTCGCCGGCGCGGCCGGCACTAGAAATCGGAACACTCGCGATGGCTGGTGATCGGGAAAAATGAACCAAGTAATGAAACGGAATCTGTTCATCGCTGTGGCCGGCGTCGCGGTCTTTGCGACTCTACTGCCGGTGGCAACATGGGTTGGGCGTACAGCGGGGCGTGAGGACGGCAAACGGGCCATCGAGCGCGTTCAGCTCGTCTGGCCGTCCATTCTCTCGATGCCGACCGAGGATCGTGCGCTTATCGCTTCGCTTGGTATGCAATGTCGTTTACAAGACCGGCCGCTGGTCGCCAATGAGGTTATCGCGTGCTTGCGTGATGCCGCGGCAGATCCCGATACGAATTTCCCTACCGGTGTCGACAGAAGAGCAGCGCAAGCACGTTTGAACGAGCTGTTGCGCTTGCGACAGCATACGTGAGGATGGTGATGGGAAAGAAAGCCACGACGGGCGAAAGCGGATTGCCTGACGGCAGGTACATGGCGAAGTGCCGAGAGCGAAACGCTATAGCCGCCGGAATGAATGGTCATAGCTTGGTATGGCCGACCGCGATATTGCGGGTAGCTAATGGAATCGCGATATTCGAGCGAGATGGAGTTAAAGTGTGGTCGTGCAACGCGATGTATGCCGCCACCCACTTTGAAATTGAGGATGTCTGAAATATAAGCCGCTGCTTCGGCTTCGTCGGGTATGTCGATATGTCTATCATTGGCGCGACGCGATTAGATCAATCAATCGCTAAAAGGATAGACATAACGAATTACAAAAAATATAATAGACCCATAAATGACGAACAACAGGAGCAGAGATGAAAAACACTTTTCGGGCGGTCAGCGACGCCGATTCGGTTGATATCCCGGCAGGCATTGCGCGGAGCGCACGCTACAGCCGGGCAGTCGCAATCGCAGAGCGCGAGATCGTCCCGGTTCCGCAAGAGTTTGCCAACGAGTGCCGGTTTCGCGTTCCCGTTGCCATGACCAGCTCAGCATGGGAAGAGTGCGTTGAGTGGGCCGAGGCCGGTACTTCGGACGTCGTATGGGACGTTCTCTTTGCTGCCCTGGGCGCAATTCGCTCGAAGACGAGCAAGGCGCGTAGCGCGGACTTCGCGGTGCTGAGGGTCGCCACCGGGCAGAGCGAGGCCACGCCCGTCTCGCTGCGCGCAGAAGTCGAGGCCGATGACGAAGGCCAGCCCGCGCTCACCATCTATCTGGCAAGTGAATGATCACCCACGCTTGCGGCCACGACGGCCGCAGGCGCTCGCGAGGAACCCAAAATGCTCGAAATTTTCCTGCTTGTCTCTGCATCTGTCTTGGCTTTTCCGTTCGCCGTGCCGCGCGATCGCCGGGCGACCACTGTGGTCGTTCAGCATCCGTTTGTGGCGGAGGGCGAGCGGTGAAGCTCTGGTGGTCGCGGAATGGGCTGGTTTCAGCTCCCACCGGCCTTGCCGTTAACACGTTGTCTGATCCTGTCGCCAGACTAGCCGCAAGCGTGAAGACCATATGCTGATGATTGTCCTATCTACCACGCCCCTTCAGCTCGTCGTTTGCTTCATCGTCGCGTTTGCGCTTCATCGATGGGCCGGGCGCTCAACATCGATGCTGGGACTCTCGTATCCGCTGCTTATGGTTGTACTTGCGTTCACCGGTGCAGTGTGGCTTGCGCAATGGGCCGCACGCTGGACGTGGGGTGTCAGCGTGGCTATGTGGTACTGCGCGGGAGCGGTCGGTGCAGTTAGCCTGGTGCTGATCGCGGTCATGCTTCTGGCGCTACATGCAAAGGGCATGGTCGAGCGGCAGCGCGAGAGGCGGATCGGCCTGATTCTGGAGGTGCGTTATCCCGGTGCGAGAGCGCGGCGACGCACCAGTGGGGCTTGGCAACTAATAGACGCAAGATCCGGGCGGGTGCTGGATGAATTGACGTCGACGGATGTGGCTCGCTGCGTGCGAACTCATATTCGAAACTGATAGAGGGAATCAATGATGAAATGCGTTCGAGGGGTAGGGCTCGTATTCTGCGTTGCGGCTGCGCTTGCGTCGGCTGTCGCCGCGGCCGATCCGATGCCGACTGGTGCGGGCTACGAGGTAGGATTCTCGCCGGCCGGTACGGCGTTGCCGATGATTGTTCGAGGGATCGAGCAGGCGAAGACGTCGATTCTCGTTGCTGCTTACTCCTTCACCAGCAAGCCGATCGCGACGGCGTTGGTCGCAGCGCAACGGCGCGGGGTGAGGGTCGCGGTTGTGGCGGACAAGGCGCAGAACTCGCGGCAGTATTCGGCAGTATGGTATCTGGCGAATCAAGGCGTCCCAGTACGGCTCAACGATCGATATCAAGACCAGCACAACAAGTTTATGGTGATCGACGGTAGCCACGTCGAAACCGGCAGCTTTAACTTCTCGTCGTCGGCTTCTTACAAGAACGCCGAGAACGCCCTGTTCCTGCGCAACGTCCAGCCCATCGCCGCTCAGTACGATGCCGAATGGCGTCGGCTGTGGCAGGAAAGCACGGATCTCAACGGAAGGTACTGATGCCGGTGAGCGCTGCTTATGTCGCGGAGATTCTGAAACTGATCGCAATTGCCGCTTCCATCGGGGGCGGTATCACGTATCTCGTTACGCGGGCTGAGCGACGCGAGAGAAGGACTAGAATGCCGACAGACTCGGATCGCTGGAAGCGGAGTGTGTACAACCCGCGAGAATTCAGGCGGAACCGGAATGACATTTTGTGAGATAGACAAATAGAATTACACGGTATATCATAATGTCTATCTATGCGCGAGGATATGGAATGAGGCTTGAAATCACGATCACTGGAGTTGAACCGGCATCGAACCCGGATCTTCCGAGCCACCTTTTTCCGGGGGTGGGTAGTGCTGGCGCAACATTTCGCGTCACCTCTGGAACTGCCCCGGATCGGGACAAGATGAGCGACCTACTTGGCTCGGCCGTTGTCGACGCTCAACTGGTTCACTAGGGGTTCTACGCCGGAACCCCAGAAAATTCCGTCATTCCACATTGTGAACGTCAATCGGTTTGTTGCCTGACGTGCCGAGCGAGTAACTCAGTCGGTAAATGCCTGCCCGAACTGCCGTGCCCGCTTTACATCGTCGGTATGCAAGTAAATCGACGTGGTCGAAATCGACGCGTGACGCAGGTTATCTCGTACGGCGCTCAGCTCAACCCCTCTGGCGATCGCGTGGGTCGCATGGGTGTGCCGCATCCAGTGCGGAGAGGCCCGATGCAGCTTTTCAGCCAGCACCGGATGGTCGTTCTTGATAATCTGCGCGACGAGCCGAAAAAACCGGCGCATGACTTCCCACAGCCGCAAGGGCTTGATGCCGGCATCGGCGTCGTCAAGGCTGCCAATCAGGGACGTGGTCGGATTCCAGTGAGCACGGCTGACAGGAAGCCCCCGCTCCTGCAGATATCGGTCCAGCGCTGTGCGCGCTAGGGGTGTCAGGGTAACGCGGGCTGGCTTGCCGCCCTTGCCGACCACGTGCAGCCAGTGATCACCGGCTGCGTCGACTTCGATGCTGCGCAGTGTGGCGTCAGCCAGTTCGCTGATCCGCAGTCCCGTTGCGTAGCCGAAATCCAGCATGAACCGCAACCGTTGCGCAGCGGGCGCCTGCCAGCCGTACGACCACTCGAGCCCGTTGGCGATGGTGCGCGTCAGCATCCATTCTCCTTCGGTGAAAGCGTGCGAGGTTTCAAGAGCCATGGCGCGCTTGCTGCCGCGTACCTTGATGCCGGAGAATGGGTTGGCCACGACGTAGCGCTGCTCGACCA
>AACY020374142.1_pt1 | contig 38285 bp, 28 predicted proteins | sample 267378 | NCBI WGS metagenome assembly AACY02 (sample SAMN02954345, study PRJNA13694) | marine metagenome | biome: aquatic; feature: ocean; material: water; isolation source: isolated as part of a large dataset composed predominantly from surface... | reverse complement strand
AACCCGATCAGAAACACTTGGCGGCGCAGGTGGCCATTGAGCAGCTCGAGCAAGCCTTAACCGCAGCTCTTGGGAACCCAAGGCAGGTTGAGGTGGTCATAGGAACCGATCCTACACGGGAGACGCCCTTAGAGATGCGCAAACGTTTTCACCAAGAGTTACTGCAACAGGCGCAGCAGTCGTTAATAATGGATGACAATGTGCAATGGTTGATTAACCGCTTTGGGGCTGAGCTTGAGAAGGATAGCTTGCTCTATCCGCCTGAACTGTTAAATCAGCGCAGCGGGCTTATTCCTGCGTTACCTGAGCCCGAGTAATATTTCCTCTATGTATATGCTGCGTGGAATGGCAGAGTTTGTTAAAAACGCGCTATCAAGATCATAAGTTTATCGATGGGATCGCGGCATTGATTGCCAATCCCATTTATTTCAGTAAGATTAGCCAGCTTAAAAGCTTGCGACTAACCCTAATAGAAGAGAAATGACTATGTTTGGAAAAGGCGGTATGGGCAATCTGATGAAACAAGCCCAGATGATGCAAGAAAAAATGGCAAAAATGCAGGAAGAAATTGCCCGCATGGAAATGGTCGGTGAGTCAGGTGCAGGTCTGGTTAAAGTGACCATGACAGGCGCACACACAGTGCGTAAAGTCGAAATCGATCCAAGCTTGATGGAAGACGATAAAGAGATGTTAGAAGATTTGATTGCCGCAGCGTGTAACGATGCCGCGCGTCGTATCGAAGAAAACCAAAAAGCCAAAATGGCCGAAGTGACTGGCGGTATGCAATTACCACCAGGCATGAAAATGCCATTTTAATTGAGATAGACAATGAAATTTAGTCCACTGCTAGACGAGTTAATTCAGTCCCTACGTTGTTTACCAGGGGTTGGGCCTAAATCGGCGCAACGTATGGCGTTTCAATTACTTGAGCGAGACAGGAAAGCGGGGCTTAAATTAGCCTCTGCCCTGTCGAGTGCCATGAGTGATATCGGTCATTGTCAGTCTTGCCGAACCTACACTGAAGAAACGTTATGTCCGATTTGTGCTAGCCATAAGCGCGGCTCGTCTTCGACGATTTGTGTGGTCGAAACGCCAGCCGATGTGTTAGCCATTGAAGCGGGTGGACATTTTACGGGTCGCTATTTTGTTTTGCTGGGCCATTTATCCCCCCTCGATGGTGTGGGGCCTGAAGAGTTAGGCTTGGCGCTATTAGAGCGTCACTTAACCTCTGGCGATGTTGCTGAGCTGATTTTAGCGACTAATCCAACGGTTGAAGGTGAGGCCACAGCCCACTTTATCGCCGATATGGCAAGGCGCCACAAGGTGCTGATCAGCCGCATCGCCCACGGCGTGCCCGTGGGTGGCGAACTGGAATATGTCGACAGCACCACCTTAGCGATGTCCTTCAATGGGCGTATCCCGCTGTAGCCTGTGATGGCCTAAAGAATAAACCCGCTGGCTCTGTGCTCGCGGGTTTTTATTTTATGGCTGTATTTGTTTAGCGAACATGCCCTAGCGTGTCTAGGTCTAACATTCCTTTCTTCATTCTGACATAGGGATAGCGTAATTTCGGTTTGATACTGCCTTATTTTTCGCCATTTGATCTGTGATTTTATCTCCCCCCTTGAAAAGTGGATTTGCAGCCCCATTTTATAAAGCACTGAGCGTTTGCTTTAACCAAATTGCGTAACAAATAAGGAAAATTTCATGTCACAACAAGAAACTCATGGTTTTCAAACTGAAGTCAAACAGCTGTTGCATTTGATGATCCATTCTTTGTATTCCAACAAAGAAATTTTCTTGCGTGAACTGGTCTCTAACGCTGCGGATGCGGCCGATAAGCTGCGTTACCTTGCGTTGACCAACGACGCGTTATACGAAGGTGACGGTGAGCTACGTGTGCGTATCAGCGCAGACAAAGAAAAAGGCACTGTGACCATCGAAGACAACGGCGTGGGTATGACCCGCGATGGCGTGATTGAGCATTTAGGTACGATCGCCAAATCGGGCACCGCTGAATTCTTTAAAAACCTCTCTGGTGAAGCCTCAAAGGATTCGCAGCTAATCGGTCAATTCGGTGTGGGCTTCTATTCCGCCTTTATCGTAGCGAAAAAAGTCACCGTTCGTACCCGTGCTGCCGGCCATAAGGCCGATGAAGCCGTATTGTGGGAATCGGAAGGTGAGGGTAGCTTCACCGTTGAAACTATCACCAAGGCGAGCCGTGGTACTGAAATTACCCTGCACCTGCGTGATGAAGAGAAAGAGTTTGCCGATGAGTGGCGCCTACGCTCCATCATCACTAAATACTCAGACCATATTTCAATCCCAGTAGAAATGTGGCAGGAAGGCACCCCTGAGCGCGATGGCCCAGACGGTGAAAAAATTCCTGCAACCGAAGGCTATTGGAAGGTCATGAACAAGGCGACTGCGCTGTGGATGCGTAATAAGTCTGAGATCACTGACGAAGAATACCAAGAATTTTATAAGCATATTTCCCACGACTACACAGACGCTCTGCTGTGGAGTCATAACCGCGTTGAAGGTAAACAGGAATACACTAACCTGTTGTATATCCCTTCAAAAGCGCCGTGGGATCTGTGGAACCGTGACCGTAAGCATGGCCTGAAACTCTTTGTGCAGCGCGTGTTTATCATGGATGACGCTGAGCAGTTTATGCCATCTTACCTGCGTTTTGTGCAGGGTTTGATTGACTCAAACGATCTGCCGCTAAACGTGTCCCGCGAGATTTTACAGGACAATCACATCACCAAAGCGATGCGCACCGGTATCACTAAGCGTGTGCTGGGTATGTTGGAAAAACTGGCAAAAGACGATGCGGAAAAATACCAAAAATTCTGGGCCGAATTTGGTCAAGTGTTGAAAGAAGGTCCAGCGGAAGACTTTGCAAACCGTGAGCGTATTGCAGGCTTACTGCGTTTTGCGTCTACCCATACTGGCAGCGCGGCACCAACTGTGTCACTCGACGACTACATTAGCCGCATGAAGGAAGGCCAAACCAAGATTTACTATATCGTTGCCGACAGCCACGAAGCCGCGGCCAACAGCCCACACTTAGAACTGCTGCGTAAGAAAGGCATCGAAGTGTTGCTGATGTCAGAACGTATCGATGAGTGGTTAATCAACCACTTAACTGAGTACAAAGAAAAACAATTGCACTCAGTCACCCGTGGCGAGCTGGAATTAGGTGAGCTGGAAGATGCGGCCGAGAAGGAAGCACAGGAGAAACTCGCTGAAGAGTCTGCACCACTGATTGAACGCATTAAAGCGGCATTAGGCGCTAGCGTGGCCGATGTGAAAGTCACTTCACGCTTAACCGATACCCCAGCCTGTGTGGTCACGGGTGAAGGTGAAATGTCGACGCAAATGATCAAACTGATGCAGGCTGCCGGCCAGCCAGTGCCAGAGGTCAAGCCGACGTTTGAGATCAACCCTGCGCACCCATTAGTGTCGCGCCTTAATGATCTTCAGGATGAAGCCGCCTTTGCCGATTGGTCGAATCTGTTATTGCAACAGGCGCAATTGTCGGAGAAGGGCAGCCTAGCGGACCCATCTGCCTTTATTAAGCTGATGAACCAAATGTTATTGGCAAGCCTGAAGTAACACATTCGGGGCACTTGAGTAGAGACACAAGTGCCCCGATTCCGTTTTAGGCACCGCGAGTCGCATTATCCTAGGGCATTTCCCCGTAGAGGTGCCAGATTGGGAGTAAGGAAAACCATGGACAATATCCTCGATCTAACGAAAGACAATATTCAGCAAGTGGTTGATGCTTCGATGCAGCAACTGGTGGTGATGGTGTTTTGGGCCCAGCCACAGCCGCAGAGTGTTGCCATGGTGCAAACACTCGAGCAACTTGCACCCAGCATGCTGGCCGTTTTGTGCTGGCGAAAGTGAACTGTGAAACTGAGCTGGAAATCGCGAACTATTTCCGCATTCAAGCACTGCCGACCACTTTAGTGCTCGATAAGGGCCAACCAATCGATGGCTTTGCGGGCATGCAGGAGGCGGCGCAGGTCAACACTATGCTGGAGAAACACTTGCCTCCGTTATGGCAATTGCAGCTTGAGCAAGCCAAAGCCTTGTTAGCCTTAAGCCAAGTATCGGCGGAGGATTTAACCACTGCGGCCGTGTTGCTGAAAGACGCCTATAGCGCCTCAAATCATGCTGCTGAGGTGAGTTTGGTGCTCGCCGATGTGTATTTGATGCAGGGTGAACTCGCCCAAGCGCAAACTTTACTCGAACAGATTGGCCTTGCCGATCAAGACAGTTATTACCAGAGCTTAAAGGCGAAATTAACCCTTGCCTTGGATGCGGCGGACACACCTGAAATTCGTGATTTACAGCAGAAGTTTGAGCATAATCCGCAGGATTTAGTGTTATTACTCGAACTTTGTAAAGCCTTGCATTCGGCTCACCGCGATGAAGAAGCACTTGCGCATTTATACGGTGTGTTATCTAAAGACTTGAATGCCGAAAATGGCAAAGTAAAACAAGTCTTTATGGAGATTTTAACAGCCCTTGGTCAAGGTAATAGTCTTGCTAACCAGTACCGTCGCAAGCTGTATACCTTGCTCTACTAAGGATAAAATTTGCCACAAAACGGCGATTTATTTGCGGTTTCTGAGGCTAAAGTCGAAGCTAAAAGCCTTCTCAATGGCGGTCAGATGTGCGAAGATCGCCGCCCTAAGAAGAATATCAATGCGAAAAAGAGGACTCTTGAGATGCGCATTATCCTATTGGGCGCCCCAGGTGCCGGTAAAGGTACCCAGGCCCAGTTCATTATGGAACAGTATGGTATCCCACAAATTTCTACTGGCGATATGTTACGTGCTGCTGTTAAAGCCGGTACTCCGCTGGGTTTAGAAGCGAAGAAAGTGATGGATGCAGGCCAACTGGTTTCTGATGATCTGATCATTGGACTGGTTAAAGAGCGTATCGCACAGGACGACTGTGCTAAAGGTTTCCTGTTAGACGGTTTCCCACGCACTATCCCGCAAGCGGATGCGATGGCGGCAAACGGTATCAGCATTGATCACGTGATTGAAATCGATGTGCCAGACGAAGAAATCGTTAAGCGTATGAGCGGCCGTCGCGTTCACCCAGGTTCTGGCCGTGTTTACCACGTGGTATTCAATCCACCTAAAGTGGAAGGCAAAGACGATGTGACTGGCGAAGACTTAGCAATTCGTCCAGATGACGAAGAAGCCACAGTGCGTAAGCGTTTAGGCATTTACCACGAACAAACTAAGCCATTGGTTGAATACTATGGCAAAGTGGCTGCGGCGGGTCACACTCAATACCATAAATTTGATGGTACTCAGTCGGTTGCTGCTGTGAGTGAACAGTTAGCCAGCGTGCTGAAATAAGCATCATTCGCTAAATTCGAGAACAAGTTCTCATATTAAGAAAAAGCCTGCTATTGCAGGCTTTTTTTATTGGCAACTGAATGTTAGCCTGCCGAGGTATTAGGCTGATAAAAGGTAACACATTGACTTCTCCCTCTCCTGCGTTTGGCGTGTTATTGGTCAATCTCGGCACGCCCGATGAACCCACTCCCAAAGCGGTTAAGCGATTCCTCAAACAGTTTTTAAGTGATCCTCGGGTCGTCGATTGGTCCCCTTGGCTGTGGCAGCCGATTTTGCAGGGGATAATCCTTAATACCCGACCCGCCAAGGTGGCCAAACTATATCAGAGTGTGTGGACAGAGCAGGGCTCGCCGCTGATGGTGATAAGTGAGCAGCAGGCACAAAAGTTAGCCACGGATCTGAGCGCGACCTTTAATCAAACTATTCCCGTTGAACTCGGCATGAGCTATGGCAATCCTTCGATTGATAGCGGCTTTGCCAAACTCAAAGCCCAAGGCGCAGAGCGTATCGTCGTACTGCCGTTATATCCGCAATATTCCTGCTCAACTGTCGCCAGCGTGTTCGATGCGGTGGCGCAGTATTTTGCTAAAGTGCGCGATATTCCTGAGCTGCGCTTTAGCAAACAGTATTTTGACCATGAAGCCTATATCGCGGCTTTAGCGCATTCGGTTAAGCGCCATTGGAAAACCCATGGCCAGGCCGACAAGTTGATTTTATCCTTCCACGGTATTCCGCTGCGGTATGCCACTGAAGGCGATCCCTATCCTGAGCAGTGTCGCACTACCGCCAAGTTACTGGCACAGGCTCTGGGATTAACCGATGGACAATGGCAGGTGTGTTTCCAATCCCGCTTCGGCAAAGAAGAGTGGTTAACCCCTTATGCTGATGAACTGCTGGCCGATTTACCCCGCCAAGGCGTGAAAAGCGTTGATATAATTTGCCCAGCCTTTGCCACTGATTGCCTCGAAACCTTAGAGGAAATTTCGATTGGTGGTAAAGAGACTTTCCTGCATGCGGGTGGTGAGGCCTATCACTTTATTCCCTGTTTAAATGATGATGAGCTCCATATCGAGCTGCTCAGGCAATTGGTACAAGAACAAGCTCAACCTTGGATACGCGCAGAGTGACGGTAAATTTCTCCCGTTGAAACCTAAACACGGCCTAGTTTCATGCTGATTTTATGGTAGAATCTGCGCCCTTTGTGGCTCGGGAGTGGATTTTTTATCTCTCTAGCCTAGACTCATTATTTTTAGGACACGATGAGCCAACGCTCGTTGTAATGCCCATTAGCATGGATGCCAGGAAAAGAGAGCCACTATGAAGTTTCCCGGTCAGCGCAAATCGAAACATTATTTTCCGGTCAAAACCCGTGACCCATTGCTTGAGCAATTAACGCAGCAACCTCAACCTTTTGCGACTTATATCAGCGGTATCGATCAAACCTTAGTGGATATCGAAGCCAAGGTAGAGGATGAGTTGCTCGGGCGTTATGGTTTACCCAAGGGTAATTCGACGCTTATCAATGATGAGCAAGCGCACGCCCTGTATACCGAGCTGAAACAAAACGGTTTGATCAGCGATGAGTTTGCGGGCGGCACTATTGGTAACACAGTGCACAATTATTCTATTTTGGCCGATGACCGCTCTGTGTTGTTTGGGGTGATGAGCCAAAATATCGAAGTCGGCAGTTACGCCTACCGTTATCTTTGCAACACCTCCTCTAAAGTAGACCTTAACTTCCTGCAACCCGTCGATGGCCCCATAGGTCGTTGTTTTACGCTGATTTCTGATTGCGGTGAGCGTACCTTCGCGATCAGTAAAGGGGCGATGGATAAGTTAACCCCAGAATACATTGATAAAGACGTAGTACAGGGCAGCTCTGCCTTGGTATTAACCGCCTATTTAATGCGTGCCAGCGGCGGCGACAGGATCACCGATGCGGCCATGTGCGCGATTGAATATGCCAAAGCAGCCGAAGTCCCTGTGGTATTGACCTTAGGCACACGCTTCTTAATCGAAGAAGATCCGGTTTGGTGGCAAAACTTTATCCAAGAGCATGTGACCATTTTGGCGATGAACGAAGATGAAGGCGAGGCGTTAACTGGGTTTCGCGATCCGCTGCTTGCCAGCGAAAGAGCCCTCGAGTGGTGCGATATGGTGTTAACCACCGCTGGCCCAATCGGGCTTTATACCGCAGGTTATACCGATGATGCCGAAAAGCGCGAGACCACTCATACGCTGCTGCCAGGTGCTATCCCTGAATTTAACCGTTATGAGTTCTCACGTCCTAAGCTTAAGCGTGATTGCGAAAACCCGATTAAAGTCTATGCCCATATTTCCCCTTACATGGGCGGCCCTGAGAAAATCGGCAACACCAATGGTGCGGGCGATGGTGCGTTGTCGGCGTTATTGCATGACTTGGCGGCCAATACCTTCCACAAGACCAACGTGCCAGGCTCAAGTAAGCATAAGCGTGATGGCTTATGTTATTCATCCTTCTCACAAATTTGTAAGTACGCTAACCGCGTGGCCTATGAGGTATTAGCGCAGCACAGTCCGCGTTTGTCCCGTGGGTTACCCGAGCGTGAAGACAGCTTAGAAGAATCCTACTGGGAAAGATAAACCAGCATAGGTTTCAGTTAATAAGGGCAATAGCGGCAAACCGTTATTGCCCTTGTTGTTTTTAGGCGCAAATAAATGATAACGTTAGGCGGTTTACCGCTCCCAATAACAGCGAATATTTAAGGTGGAATTTTCGGTGAAAGCGCAGATCTTAAGAGAAATGAAGGTACTCAAGGCGATTGAGCCTGAGTTTGAAGTGCAGCGCCGCGTGGCGTTTATTAAAACCAAGCTCAAAGAGGCCCGCAGTAAGGCGTTGGTATTAGGGATCAGCGGAGGTGTGGATTCATCGACGGCGGGGCGTTTATGCCAGTTGGCCGTTGATAGCCTCAATAGTGAACATCCCGAGGGCGGTTATCAGTTTATTGCGGTGCGTTTACCCTATCAAATTCAAAAAGATGAGCATGAAGCTCAGCAAGCGTGCCAATTTATTCAGCCATCCAAATTAGTCACAGTAAATGTGCACCAAGGTGTTGATGGCGTGCATCAAGCCACCTTAAGTGCGTTTGTTGAGGCGGGACTGAGTATGCCGGATGAGGCGAAAGTGGATTTTGTTAAGGGCAATGTTAAAGCGCGGATGCGCATGATTGCCCAGTATGAGTTAGCGGGATTAGTCGGCGGCTTAGTGGTGGGGACTGATCATAGCGCCGAAAACATTACCGGTTTTTATACCAAATGGGGCGATGGTGCCTGTGATCTCGCGCCTTTATTTGGCCTCAATAAACGCCAAGTGCGCCAATTAGCGGCCTATCTCGGTGCTCCTGAGTCATTAGTTTACAAGGCACCAACGGCGGATTTAGAGGACAACAAACCGCTACTCGAAGATGAAGTCGCGCTCGGGCTGACCTATGAGCAAATTGATGATTTCCTCGAAGGAAAGGTCGTTGATAAGGCTGTGGAAGAGAAGCTTATCAATATCTATAAGGCCACCCAACATAAGCGCCAGCCCATTCCAACCATCTACGACTGATTTTTATCACTAACCTTGGCATAGGCAATGCTATCTAAGTTTTCTTTTAAAGCACTCGGCTTATCTGGGTGCTTTTTTATGAAATTTTATCAAGCAGATACGTTTCGTAGATGCGAGCGTGTAAGTGCAATCAGGGCATTAGAGTATTGGCGGTAATCTAAGTAGGGCGTGAGTAGCACTGATATCGAGTGGGAAGATTGAGTCTGCATTATTGTCGTGATGTCTTGCAGTTTACCTTGGGAGGCTTGCATCAATTGCAGTACTGTTTGCTGGTTGGCGCTTTGCTGAGGGCCTGCGGCGATATGACTCTCGATAGCAATTCCTAATGCCGTCGCGGCAGCTTGCCCACACACAATATGAATATTGGCATGGGGCGATAGGGCACTAGCACCTATCAAGAGCATTTGGTGTTTTTTGAGTAATAAGTTGTCGCGATAGTGGCGCCAATCCTCACTGGGGGCGCAAATTTTGGCCATAATGGTGAAGATCTTACGCCAGTGGTTACCGTTTAAGGCGATGAGTTCTGCTATCGCGTTATCCTGCTCCCAATGCCAATATTCAGGCATGAGTGGGGGATTAGGGAGATAAAACGCATAGGACGCTGTGGCTGGACCAATATGCATAATAAGTAAAATTTGCGAATATCGAATAAAAGTAGAGCGGATATTAACCTAAATAGGGTAAACCGCCGAAACTAAAATGCCATCAAAACAAATCTTAAATATGAATATTGAGGTTTATTTTTATCTAACCGTATAATCTGCATGCGAATTTTTATAGGAACCATGGGGCAGCAATGAAAGCCATTATCATAGGCTCAACTAAACATTTATTTTTCGCTGCCTTTTATGGCTGTTTAGGTATTGCAGTTGCCTTATTAGTGACTGGAATTTATTTTCTCAATGCTAAACCCGATCTGTCCCTCTGGCACACGACTGAGTTAAAACACGAATTCCACTACAACACTAAACTCCATAACTTTGGTGATTACATTGCCTTAGAAGATAAGCTTTTCACTGAGGTCGATAACAAAGTACTCAAAAAAGTGTCGGCGGCAGATGCATCGCCCGTCAATCGTTATGTTAAAAACAGCCTTGCCGATCCCGCGAGATGGCCACAAAACTGGAATCGCAGTTTTGAATGGCCTAAAGCCAATGCGCCTTTTGGCGTATTGTTGCTCCATGGTATGTCAGATTCACCCTATGCTATGTCTAATGTGGCAGCACATTTTAAAGGTAAAGCCCATGTACTTGGATTAAGACTTCCAGGCCATGGCACCATTCCTAGTGGTTTGACGAGCCTGTACTGGCAAGACTTAGCCGCCGCAGTTAATTTGGCAACGGCGCACATGAAACAAGAACTTAAAGGTAAGCCGTTATTTGTTATTGGCTTTTCAACGGGCGCTGCAGTGGCACTTAACCATGAACTTGAACTGATTAATCAAGATAAAGCGCCTGACTACGCAGGGATGATTTTTATGTCGCCCGCAATTGGCCTTGCGCCCATTGCGGCAGCGGCTCGCTGGCAAAGTTGGATAGGCCGTTTGCTCGACTTAGATAAGCTGCAATGGAATAGTATTCAGATGGAATACGATCCCTTTAAGTACATGTCTTTTGCCGTCAACGCAGGGGATGTCGTCTACCAATTGGCATTACGTAATCAGAGTTTGTTAAGCGGATTAACGCCTTTGCAGCGAGAACAGATTCCAGCCATCTTAAGCTTTCAATCCGTTGCCGATGCAACGGTATCTAGTGCAGCTGTAGTGAGTTTGTTGTATCAAACGCTACCGCAAAAGGGCCATGAATTAGTGTTATTTGATATGAATCGTACTGTTATCAACAGTAAGTTAATGACAAATGATCCACTACCCGCTTTGTTACCAACAGCCACTGACAACATTCATTACCGAGGCACGCTGATTGAAAATATCAATAACGAAACGACTCAGGTTCAAGCTCGGGAATTTGGATTGAGGCCACAGGATGAGTCGTTATCTCAGATTGAACACCTCCCGCTTCATTGGCCGGCGGGCGTGTATTCTCTTTCTCATGTTGCGTTACCTTTTGCTGAAAATGATGGCCTATATGGCATGTCAAGCAATGAGAAGCTAACCCGCATACAAATAGGCGCAGCCGCTTCCCGTGGTGAGCGAGGCGTTTATAGTGTGCCTGCTTCAGAAATGTTACGTCAAAAATGGAACCCCTTTTTCCCCTATATGATGGACCGAATTGAACAATATCGAAGTGCACATATGCCGAATGAGGCACACTGAAAGGTATAATAGTTTGAAAATGTAGTCATTCAGGCCAGAAACTAAGCAGTTGATCAAACAGACTTCACTAAGCACTTGCGTTGATTGAATCCAATTGCTAAAGTCTGCGTCACTTAAGGTGAACCCCACTCGATAGCATCTTAAGTAATAAGTACTTAAGCTGATGTCGTACAGTTCTATTAAGTACAATATTTCGGTATGTAGCGCAGCCCGGTAGCGCACTGTCATGGGGTGTCAGGGGTCGGAGGTTCGAATCCTCTCATACCGACCAAATTCATAAACAATAAAGCCTGCAATCTTAATCAGTTGCGGGCTTTTTTGTGTCTGCTTGTTTATGCAAGGGTGGACTAACGGGGGACTAACGGAATTCAAAAATTCTTTTTCCAATTAGTGCTTTGCCTTAGTTTTATTAATGGCTGAATTTAATCTCAGCGTGTGGAACTTCGGTCCATTGCAGGTGATCCCGCACATAGATTTTGGTGGACTTGGCATCGGTGTGAGCCATCCGACCTTGAGGGTCAACACCCATATCCGAAAACAATCTGGCAGATAGCGCACGTATCTCGTGGAAGGTTGGGCGCTGGCTCATTTCTAAATGGTCGCACAGACCTAACTCATCCCTTAATACCGAAAAGGCTCTGCTAAGGTAATTAGGATCAAGCTGATAGCGGTGGTCTGTGGCCACACTTTGTTTATTCTGTTTGTCTGGTCGGCGATGAACCACATAAGGGCAAAGGAACCCATCGCGACTCTTATCGATAATGCGGGATTACCATTAGCGAGACGGCCGCCCCATGGCCGCTCTTTGGCATCCATGCCATCGCGGCATTCGTGAATCCATTCACATCAGACGGGCGAGCATCCACGGATGGACTTGAACAACATCCGTGTTTAACGGCCAGTTCGCCATCTGATAGGCAGGACGCCTGAATGTCGTACAATGCAGGGACGCATGAGAACGACCATGGCTCTCGTTCATAAGCTTAGAAACCCTAGGTTTCTATTCACCGTGTCGATGATCAAATACCATGGCTCATCATAAGCCAATACCAGCAAAACAGTTCTAATTCCTAACACGTAATCTCCCACTCAGCTTTATTTTAATCCTGTCAGTTATTCAACGCATTTCTAGCTTTGAATATTTCTACTACTTAAAAATCATATTCTTACAAAATAGGGGAGTGCGATAAGGGCGATGCCGATGGCGATAAGTAGTGCGAGATTGGTGACAAAATAAGGGTAAATCATCAGGGTGAGGCCGACGGCCAGAGGGATGGGGGCGGCTTGGCGCTTGCCGTAGGTGAAAAAGCCAAGATCAAAGAGGCCAAAGACTAAACTCCATAACAATAATGTTGGGTTATCAAACACCTTGAGCTCCTCTGTGATTAGCCTTGGTAAGCTCCAGCCTTTTACTCTGCCATATTGGTCAAACGATGAGCTAGTGCTGCGCCGCTGAATTGAGTCTACTGCTAAAACTCCTTTGGCGTAATTAAGCTTTATTCATCTTATTCGTTGCGTGAATACGCTATGTTAGTGCGCTGTTTTATTTACATTTTTAATACATTGAGGATTCAGGTTATAGCTCATATAACTCTAAGGGTAAGCCGTCGGGGTCGCTAAAGAAGCTGAACTTTTTACCAGTGTATTCGTCAATGCGGACAGGTTCGACGGCGATATCATGGGCCGTAAGATGCTCGATCGCCGTTTCAATCGATTCGACGCGAAAGGCAAGGTGCCTAAGACCGCAGGCCTCGGGATAGCTAGGGCGCTTGGGAGGATTGTCGAAGGAAAACAACTCGATTTGACTCTTATCCGGTAGTTGTAAATCGAGTTTGTAGGACTGGCGTGCCTCACGATAATGCTCTGCCAGCACGCTAAGGCCAAGAATCGTCACATAAAAGTGTTTGGACTTTTGATAGTCACTGCAAATAATCGCTGCATGGTGAATGCCGAGTAACATGGCTTGCCTCTGTACTGTTTAACTGATGTTTAGGCTAGTGTGTTTTAAAAAAGCCAGAGTCACAACGGTGTGTGACTCTGGCGCTAACCTAAGATTTTTATCTTACTTCGCTAGCTGGCTAATGGGCGAGTTCAAATATCGCGGAGGACAGAGGTGCTAGCTGCAACTGAACTTGACCTTCACCTTGTTCGACAACCAACTGCGCCGTATAGTCTTCCAGTAAATCCTTAAGCGGATAGGTTGCATCGGTTAACTGCCATTGCGCAATCAGAGATTGGGGCAGTTTAAGTGAAAATAACTTGGCTTGGGTTTGACTAAAGTTACTGACAATAATCAGCTTTTGGCCTTTGTTAGCGGTGGTATTGGCCTCAAAGCGGACAAAAGCGAAGGTTGCGTCATCATAACCCGTTGCGCTGCCATTGATTGTCTTATTGTTGGCCTTATTGCTAGCCTTTGCAGCCGCTACCTCGCTGCGGTTAGTTTCATCTAGCGAGTCATATTGCCCCAAGAGCGCGGGCGCATTTTTCCCCGTGCTGAGGTTCAATAGTTTTTGATAGTAGGTGCGCAGCGCGGCTTCTGTTGTTGTCGATTGGCCGCCATCAAATTTACCTTGATTCATCCAGCGCTGATGGGCAGGAACGCCCGCATAATCAAAAATACTGGTGCGCGAAGCATGGCCAAAGCCTAGGTTTTGCGTCGCCGCTTCACCTACTTCTTGACCAAAATAAATCAAGGTGGGTGAGGTACTTAAGGTTGCTGATACCACCATCGCGGGCAGGGCGTAGCGGGGATCGACCGCATCCGTTGACGCATTACCACTTAAACGACCTAAAAAGGCGGCATTGGCGATGCGCTGCTCGTCGTGGTTTTCTAAAAAATGCAGCATATGCGGGGCGATATCTTGCACTTTGGCCTGATCTGCGGCGATCTGCGCGGTACTTTTTTGCCCTGCCATAATGGCTTTGAGGGTGTCGTAAAGATCCACTTTGTCGTAGAGGTAATCCATTTTGCCGAGCTGAATATAGTCGCGATACAACGCGGGGTTATAGACCTCAGCTAAGATAAAAGCTTCGGGATGACTATGTTTTATATGACTATTTAAATAGCTCCAAAACTCGACAGGCACCATTTCGGCCATATCGTAACGAAATCCATCGACTCCCATCGCTAACCAATACTGGGCAATTTGATTGAACTTGATCCAAGAGTTAGGTAATTCACGGGTTCGTTGCTGCCAAAAAGCATAGTGCTGCTCGGTGCCGAGTGTGGCATAGCGTGGCGGTAGTGCGGGGAAATCATGGCTGCCATCGGGTCGGACACCGTAATTGATTTTGACGGTTTCATACCAGTCGTTCATATCTGGCTTGGCAAGGCGTGAGCCATTGCCCGTCCATTTGGCGGGGATTTCCTTAAATTGACCATCACTTAGGGGATGCGATTCACCGCCTAACGGTTTGAGGCTCTCTGGTAAATCGGGCACTTGAAAGCCAGAGGATTGCTTGTTATCAATCACATAGTAAAAGTTATTATGCTTTGCATATTCAAGGGTTTGATTATCGTCTTCACCAAAATCGCGCACGTCATCTGGCTTAGTGATGGAATGATAATTACGCGCCACATGGTTAGGCACTATATCGATAATTACCTTTAAGCCTTGCCTGTGGGTGCGCTCGATAAGTGCCTGAAATTCCTGTAAACGCTTGGTGGGATCAACCGCTAAATCGGGGTTTACGTTGTAATAATCTTTAACCGCATAGGGCGAACCGGCGCGGCCCTTAACCACATCGGGATCATCGTGACTAACACCAATCGCACTGTAATCGCCAATTAAGGCGTGGTGGGGCACTCCCGTATACCACACATGGGTAACGCCTAAGTCTTTGATACTTTTGAGCGCTGTGTCATCAATATCATTAAATTTACCCACACCGTTTTCGCTAATCGTGCCCCAAGGTTTATTGGTGGTGTTTTTATTGCCATAGAGTCGGGTAAAAATTTGATAAACAACAGGTTTGTACTTGTTTGCTTGCTCAGCATTGTGATGGGCTGGCAGGATTTCGCCTTCGGCCACATTTGGATTGGCAAGCAGGGTTTTAGCCGCCACTGAATCCAACGCGGTTGCTTGAGTGCTGATTACTGATGCTGCCATAGCGCAAAAGGTGCTAATGCTGCTGAGGGCCAGTAGGGTTAATCCCTGATGCCAGCGATAAGCGCGACGTTTACTGCTGTTAGATAATAGAAAATTCAACCTAGGTTCCTTTACTGACCTGGTGGCCAAACTGTAGGTTGGCCGCGCTGTTAGCTAAGCATGCTTAGCTGCTTGATTGAGTATGGGTTATTGATGATTGAGTTCAAGCAGCATGACACCGGCATTGGGCAGGGCAAGTGATTGATTAAGATTAATCTTATCTCCAGTGAGGACTGAATTCGCCGAGGTGTTGCCCGCCAATACCTTGCTAAAACGGCTTAACTCCAGCGTTTGCGCTTGGTCATTCTTGTTGTAAATCACCATCACTTTATCTGCATCGGCTTGATAGCAGGCATTGTCCGCTGCGACATGTTTTGCGACGCATCGAAATTGCACATAAATGCCGTTTTGCGGCACAAAGTGCAGTAAATCGCCCGTTTGCAGCGCGGCTGAATGTTTACGGTAATTGAGTAGGGGGCGCACAAACGCAAGTGCTTGCTGCTGTTTTGCGTTTAGCCCTTTACCGCTAAAACCGTTGACTTTGCTATTGGCAAAGCCACCCGGAAAATTGCTGCGCACTACACCGTCGTGGCGACCTTCGGTGGGGCTGGTCATCAATACTTCTGTGCCGTAAAACAGCTGTGGAATGCGTTTGGCCGTTAACACATAGGTGAGGGCAATTTGATACAGCGGCAGGTTTTCTTTAAGCAGACTATAAATCCGATTAGTGTCGTGGTTGCCTTCAAAGAGGACTAACTGGCTTGGGGTTGCATACACCACATCATTCGCTAACATCTCGTAAAGCTTGATAAAACCTGTGTCCCAACCTTCTGGCTCGTTGAGGCTTTCAACCAGCTTTTCATAAAGAGGAAAATCCATCAGGCTCGGCAAATCTGAGCTATAGCCATCGGCATTGATTTTGCCTTTTTGCCAATAGGCGACGGTAATGGGATTGGCGGTCCATTCTTCTCCGACAATATTAAAATGCGGGTATTCCGCCATTAAGGCTTTTGACCATCGGGCTAAAAAGGCTTTATCGGCGTAGGAGTAAGTGTCTTCACGAATGCCCGAAAGCCCCGCGTATTCCACCCACCAAATGCTGTTTTGAATAAGGTAAGTCGCAAGCTTTGGATTGCGTTGATTAAGATCGGGCATCGAATCGACAAACCAACCGTCGACAAAATCCCGTTTATCCTGCGTGTCGGCGTAGGGATCTTGCACTGTGGTGCGTCTATGACTGGTAAAGTTCGGGCTAGTAGAACTGGCCGCAGGAGACGTTGTGGCGTTTTTTGTATCGGGATGCTGCGGGACATTGAGCCAGTCACTGCTCGGTAAATCCTTTAGCCACCAATGGTTTGAGCCGATATGGTTAAGTACTACGTCTTTAATCACCCCTAGGCCACGTTGTTTAGCCTCCGTGACTAACCTTTGGTAATCCTGATTGCTGCCAAAACGCGGGTCGACCCGATAAAGATTGGTAATGGCGTAACCATGGTAGGAGTATTGGGCTTGGTTATTTTCAAGCAGTGGGTTGATCCACAGCTGAGTGACGCCCAGTTTGGCTAAGTAATCTAAGTGCTGGCGTATACCTTCGATATCGCCGCCATGGCGCCCATCGGAATTTTCTGGTGCTGCCTGCTCGAGCATATCGGCTTGATTGTCGTTACTTGGGTCGCCATTGGCGAATCGGTCAGGGGTGATAAGGTAAATCACATCTTTATTGCTAAAGCCTTGGCGCTCACTGCTGCCATCAGCCCGTGCAGCTAAAGTGTAGGGCACTCGAAAGAGCTGCTTATCGCCAGCGAGAATGCGGATGTCAAAGGTCTGCGGTTTGGCTTGGTGCAAGTCTAAATTGATAAACAAATAATGGGGATTATCCGTCTGTTCAATCCCTTCAAACACCACATCTTTGCCTGCTATCTCAACCTTAAGCTGTGTTGCATCCGCAGGCAGGGCACTGCTGTGCAGCATTAATTGCAGCTTTGGATTATGCATGCCCGCCCACCAAGATAGCGGTTCGAGAGTTAAAGGATCTGTTGAATTGACTTCACTAGCACTGAGATTGGCTGATAATAACGCTGTAGAATCAATTGTACCCGCTTGAGTATTCCAGCTGATTAAAAAGCTAATACTGAGTAGTAGATGTCGTCGTGTGAAGATCATAATTGTTCCTTATTCATTGCCAAGTATTGACACTTTTAGGCTTCTTTACTTGATGAGGCTTAAACTAGTTGTGCTAGATACTGTTCATGGGTTGGCATATTACTCACGGTGTTTTTGATTATCACTTTGATATTGCTTAAAAATTCAGTTAAAGCCTCAGGGGCGACTGTGTTTGCGAGTGGATTATAATCTGTAGGGATGATTCCCTGTCCTAACATCACTTGAATCCAAGCGGCTTCCGTAAAGAGTTCATCCTTGTGCCTAAAAATAGCGCCCGTTTCGCTAAAAAGGCTGATCTTCTGTTGCAAGCTTTTAGGTATCAGCATTTGCTGACAGGCGCTCCATAGCGTGTCGGTATCTGAGTTTGAACGTTGGTTTAGGTAATAGTGCAGGATAATAAAGTCGCGAATTTGTTCGAATTCGAGCTGAGATTGCCGGTTAAACTCATCCACAGTTGCTTGGACTACACCTTGGTGGGGAAACAATTTAGTTAAGCGAATGATGGCCGATTGCACTAAATGAATGCTTGTAGATTCAAGAGGTTCTAAAAAACCACTTGAGAGACCTATAGCAACACAATTATGCTGCCACTGTTTAAGCCTACGGCCAGGAATAAAGGATATTTTTTTCGGCTCAGCGAGAGGTTTACCTTCAAGTGTCGACAGTAGTTTTGCTTTTGCCTCGTCATCACTCATATAGCGGCTGCTATAAACGATGCCATTTCCTGTTCTGTGTTGTAGCGGGATCCGCCATTGCCAACCAGCCTCATGGGCAATCGAGCGCGTGTAGGGTTTTATTACACCACCTTTTTCACTGGGCACGGCGAAAGCACTGTCGCACAGTAGCCAATCTTGGTAACTCTCATAGCCAACATTAAGTGTTTTTCCTATTAATAGGGCAGCAAATCCTGAGCAATCAATAAAAAAATCACCGTGAACAGATTTACCAGACACCAGTGTCAGATTGGCAATATGGCCATTATCTAGGCAATTTACCGCTTCAACTTTACCTTCAATGCGTTTTACGCCAGCTTTTTCGCTGTATTGTCGTAGTAACTGAGCGTAGCAAGCAGCATCGAAATGATAGGCATGGGTTATACCCGCCAAAGGTGAATGGGGGATTTGTTCAAGTGATTGGAATTTATTACTGATCGCGGCTCGATAATTGAGGGAATAATCCCAAAATGCGCTTATTTCCTGTGGTTTAGCACTTAGCCAATAATGGTGAAATTGCGTAAATCCTATATCTTTACCAATATTGCCAAAGGCATGCATATAGTTATCACCCTGTTTGCCCCAGTGTTCAAATTGAATACCGAGCTTAAAAGTGGCGTGGGTCGCTTTGATAAATTCGTTTTCGGGGATCCCTAGAACACTGTTGAATAATTGCAGTGGTGGAATAGTGGCCTCACCTACACCAATGGTGCCAATATCTTCTGACTCTACGAGAGTAATGCTAAGGGTGTGTTTAAATAATTTTGCTAATAATGCGGCCGTCATCCAACCCGAAGTGCCGCCACCTACAATGACAATATCTTTGATTTGACTCATGATCTAAGCCCTTTAGTTGATGTTTAAGGCTGATGACTCAATGGGAAATTACTGATAATTGAACAATAAAGAGAAAAGCCTCTGCAGTAGATTGCAGAGGCTTGGTACGTAAACGATTAGAACTTGTAGTTAGCGCCTAACATAAAGTTACGACCATAGTTTTGATAATCACGCACTAAACGTTGATCAGAACCGAAGTAAGACGTAAAGGGTTCATTGGTTAAGTTGTTGACTTGGAAAAGAACAGACAGACCATACAATGATTCAATTCCACTTTCGCTAAAGTCATAGCTGACTTGGGCATCGACCACTGTTTCCGCTTTAATGTTGACGTTTTCACGTTGCAGACTGATCTTAGTTACTTCACCGAGGAAGTCACTGCGGTAACGTGAGCTGATACGCGCTTCAAAGCCTGAGTTTTCATAATAAACTGTGGCGTTAAAGGTTTTTTCAGACAAGCCAGGCAGGGTTGTGGGTTCGCTCGTTGGTGTTTCTTTCACTTCACTGTCATTGTATGAACCACTCAGTACAGTACCAAAGCCACCGAGCACATCAGCGAACATGCCAAAATCTACTGAAACGGCAGCCTCAATCCCTTGAACATAACCTCCTTCACCATTTTGAGGTTGGTCGATATTACCAATCGGGTTGTCTGTTGGCTTTTGTGGGAATAGGGTGCTGAAATCAAATTCGGTAAATTGATTGTAAACGTAGTTTTCAAGATCCTTATAGAATACGGCGACCGAGAAATACCCTTGATCACTGAAGTAGTTTTCATAACCTAAATCATATTGACGGGCTAACCAGGGACGAAGTTCAGGGTTACCCGCGTTACCATTCCAGTTAAGATTGCCACTACTTGGATTGGCTGTATAACTGTAGTTCAGGTTGGCATTCATTTTATCCATACGTGAACGGGTTAGTGTACGCGCAGCTGCAAAACGCACCACTTGGCTATCGGCCACTTCAAAACTTAAGTTCAAGCTTGGCAGCCATTCAACGTAGGAGTCACCCGCGGTGCGTGGTGTTAAAATTACTTTGCCGGCTTCTACAGTGGAAACAGTCCCATCCGACGACTGATCAGTATGAACTGCCTGAAGGCCGGCGTTACCCGTGAATGGAATACCAAAGACTTCAGATTCAAGATTTGCTAATACGTAACCCGTAGTAACTTTTTCCTGTACCGCCCAAGAATTAGTCGCGCGGCTTAAATCCACATCGGCGACGTCTGTTTCGATATAGTTGCCATCGTTGTAGAACGCTAAAGAGTCATAACTTAGCACATTGCCCATGCCAAAGAAGGCGAGGGAGGTCGGATCGAGTAAATACTTATCGGGTACTGTCATGGTGTAATCGGCAGAACCATCATAGCCTTTGAGCGTTAAATAATAACCTTTGTCGACTTTGGTTTTATCACGATCGGTCCGGTTTACACCAAATTCTATACTGCGAACTGCGCCACCATCGAGAATGTATTCGGCACTGAGACGCAAAGAGGTGAGTTCATCTTCAATTTCAGGCTTGTTAATAAAACCATCCTGAGTATTGGCGCCAAGCGGGCTGCCCCAACCGAGAGGGTCACCAAGTTTGATTAGGTTTTTATCTGCATAATCAATATTATGATCAAAAACATATCCACCTTTGCCATTATAGGCAAAGCTTAAATCATCCACAGCGCCTACGCCTGTTCCGCGGCCAGTACCCGAATAGCTCTCCATACCAATATCGGTACGGTTGGCTTTAGATAAGGAGACATCAGCTTCAAGGTTCCAACTATCATTGACGCTGAATTTGTTGTTCCAACCGAGGGATAAAGAGTCCGCGTCACGTTTGTTGACATCGTTACGTACAACCACTTCAGCGCCTTTGATTACACCTTCAGTCACCAGACCATCGACAGTCGTAGTGGCAACAACGCCGCCATTGGTGCCCCAAGCCGCAGGGATCTCAATACCACGTAGGCGTTGGTCGTCCACAAACTTGGAGTAGTACAGATCTAGAGTCGAGTGGAATCGCTCATTAGGGGCATATTCTACTACTGCAAGTACGCCATCACGCTCTAATTCACTAGAGCGAACAAAGGGTTTTGCACCACCTAATACACTGTCACCATTAGCATTATCTGGATAACCCCAGGCTTGCCAACGTTCTTCTTGGTTGGGAGACATCATGCGGGCATAACCAATGGCGACACCTAAGGTATCATCGGCAAATTGGTCAATATAAGAAATACTTCCGCGGTAACCTTTGTCGTCGGAGCCACTGTTGAGTGCGCCCAGGTCGTTCATTTCACCGCGCACTGCTACCGCAATCGTTTGTTCACCATGTGAAAGAGGGCTAATGGTTTGCATATCAACGGTACCGCCAATAGCTTGTGCCATTACCGATGCATCTGGTGTTTTGTACACGACGACACGGTTAAGTAATTCGGATGGATATTGGTCAAACTCAACACTGCGGTTATCGTTAACTGAGGCTTGTTCACGACCATTGAGTGTTGCTGTGGTAAAATCGGGTCCCATTCCGCGAATCGAAATCACGTTTGCACGACCATCTAAACGTTGTGCAGATACACCAGGAAGACGGGCAAGCGATTCGGCAATACTCACATCAGGTAACTTACCAATATCTTCAGCAGAAATCGCTTCAACGATAGAAGAAGAAGACATTTTTAACGATTGGGATTCTTGCAAGCTACGGCGAATACCAGTCACCTGAATGACTTCTATATTTTCGTCTTTGGTTGCTGTCGATTGTGCAGTAGTATCATCTGCTGCGTAGGAGTGCATACTGGCGCCTGCAGCAACAAGTGCTAAGGTCAGCAAGCTGGGTTTAAATCGCATCATTTCTATCTTCCCCTTGAAGTCGCTTTTAACCGCTTATGTAGAGCGTTTTATCGTTATTACCGCATTGTTTTTGCGGCCTTTTTTGGTATTCGGCGCTTAATTGACTGCATAAGTGCTGCGTTTATGACCAAATTGTTATGCAACGGTGAAGATACTACTCCCGCTAATCTTGGGGTCACAATATAGTGCATACGTATTCAATAGCTCATGCACCCGCTAAAACTGGGGTTATGGGGAAAAAAAGTCCAATTTTATCTCCAGCAAATTTAGTATAACACAATGTTAATAAAGGGTTATTTTGTTATTGGTTAGACAGGTCTGATGATAGTGCGCTTTGCATACGTATGCAGGTGTATTGAACCTTATTTCCTTCTTCACGTATGCTCGCTGTCACAAATACAAGCCGTAGCGCCTTTACTCCGCAGTAACATTGCTGTAACTGCCTGTTAGTGAGTTTTTGGGTTAGCTCGCTGAAGAATAAGGATAAAGGGGCATTATGAGTGAGTTAACCTGGTGGCGTGGCGCCGTAATTTATCAAGTCTATCCACGCAGCCTTTTAGATACCAATGGTGATGGCGTAGGCGATCTTCGCGGGATCATCACTAAGTTAGATTATATTGCCAGCCTGAATGTGGATGCCATTTGGATTTCACCCTTCTTTAAATCCCCTATGGCCGACTTTGGTTACGATATTAGTGATTATCGCGAGGTCGATCCTTTATTCGGTTCGATGCAGGATTTCGATGAGCTGATTGAAAAAGCCCATCAATGCGGTATTAAAGTCATTATCGACCAAGTGTTAAGCCATACCTCGGATCAACATGCGTGGTTTATCGAGAGTCGTGAGAACCGTACCAATCCTAAGGCCGATTGGTATGTGTGGGCGGATCCGAAGGAAGATGGTACCGCACCCAATAATTGGCTAGCGATCTTTGGTGGTTGCGCTTGGGAGTGGGAACCGCGCAGGCAACAATATTATCTGCACAACTTTTTGCGCAGCCAACCCGACATAAACTTCCACAATCCTGAAGTACGTCAAGCCGTGTTAGATAATGTGGAGTTTTGGCTGAAGAAGGGCGTCGATGGTTTCCGCTTAGATGCCATTACCTTCTGTTATCACGATGAGCAGCTTCGTGATAATCCGGCAAAACCCAAGGATAAACGCCAAGGGCGGGGATTTAGTGAAGATAATCCCTATGCCTATCAGTACCATTATTACAATAACGATCGCCCACAAACGATTCAGTTTATTGAAGAATTACGCCAACTTATCAATCGTTATCCAGGCGCTGTGACCTTAGGTGAAGTTTCTGCTGAAGACTCACTCGCTGTAATGGCTGCCTATACCAAGGGCGAAGATCGCTTACACATGGCTTACAGTTTTGAGTTGCTGACCGATGACTACAGTGCCACTTATATTCGCCAAACGGTAGAAGCGCTGGAAGGCAGTATTGGCGATGGCTGGCCCTGCTGGGCAATCGGTAACCATGATGTGCAGCGGGTAGCGAGCCGTTGGGGGCGCGGTAAGCAAATACCCGATATGGTGAAAATGCTTAATGCGATGCTTTGTTCGCTGCGTGGCAGTGTCTGTAGTTATCAAGGGGAAGAGCTTGGCTTAACCGAAGCACCAATTGAATTCCACGAGTTACAAGACCCTTTCGGCAAAACCTTCTGGCCGATGTTTAAGGGGCGAGATGGTTGCCGTACTCCCATGCCATGGGAGCAACATGCAGATTTTGCAGGCTTTAGTCAAGTAACCCCTTGGTTACCAGTGACAAGCGAGCATCGAGCTCTGGCTGTTGATGTACAAGAAGCTGACCCCGCATCTATGTTACATAGCTATCGTCAGTTCCTTGCATGGCGCAAAGGTTATCCTATTTTGATTGAAGGGGAGATTGAGTTTCTCGATGCGCCAGAGCCGTTATTGGTGTTTGTGCGTAAACTTGGGGAACAGAAGCTATTGGTTTGCTTCAACCTATTAGACTCTGAGACTCAGTTGTCGCTAGCAGGGCTTAAGTTACAGCAAGAATTAACCGGACATGGTTTAAAAACCGCACACTTGCAGGGTGATAACTTGATATTTTCAGCCTATGCCAGCTTCTATGCACTATTGGTCTAGTTGGTTGTATAAGTTAGCGATCTTCCTGCTATGGCCTCAAACAAGCAGTGACAACTCGATTGTTACTGCTTGTTGTTTTACGCAAACGCCTAAGGGACATACCCTTTAGATAATAAAAACATGATTAGAGAGCACAACTATGGCGTCATCTATTAACACCAGCAGCCACACGACCAGCGTCAGCGGATCGGATAATGGCAACTACCGTTTTGCGCTAGTATCACTGACTTCACTGTTTTTTATGTGGGGATTTATCACTTGTTTAAACGATATTCTGATCCCCCACCTAAAAGCTGTTTTTTCACTCAATTACACCCAAGCGATGTTGATCCAGTTTTGTTTCTTTGGGGCTTATTTCTTGGTGTCTATTCCAGCTGGCCAACTTGTTAAACGACTTGGCTACCAAAAAGGGATTGTCACAGGCTTAGTGATTGCCAGTATCGGCTGTGGCTTGTTTTATCCTGCCGCATCCCTTGCAACCTACGGTTTATTTCTCGGCGCACTTTTTGTGCTTGCCTCAGGCATCACCATTTTACAGGTGGCAGCCAACCCCTATGTCAACGCCCTTGGTAGCGCAGAAACTGCATCGAGCCGTTTAAACCTGACACAAGCTTTTAACTCACTTGGCACCACAGTTGCGCCGTTTTTTGGGTCTATTTTGATTTTATCGGTGGCGGCAACGGCGTCTTCTGAATTAGCGCAAGCCAATGCCGAGGCGGAAGTCGTTAAACTGCCTTACTTGTTGCTCGCCGCAGCTCTTGCCGTACTTGCCATCATTTTTGCTAAGTTAGATTTGCCGGTGATCCGTGAACATACTGAAACAACTGGTGGGGTTCAAACCCATTTAGGTAAAACCAGCGCACTACAAAGCACGCATTTAGTGCTGGGCGCAGTGGGGATTTTTGTCTATGTGGGCGCTGAGGTTTCTATCGGTAGCTTCTTAGTCAACTTCCTTGGTGAATCACACATAGTCGGTATGCCAGAAGAACAAGCGGCCCATTACATCGCCTATTACTGGGGCGGCGCGATGGTCGGACGTTTTATTGGCTCGGCTGTGATGCAAAAAATCCCCGCAGGCACAGTGCTTGCATTCAATGCCTTTATGGCGGCATTGTTAGTGTTGGTGGCCATGACAACCAGTGGCAGCATTGCCATGTGGGCGATTTTGGGCGTGGGATTATTTAACTCAATCATGTTTCCGACCATTTTCAGCTTAGCACTGCGAGATTTAGGTCCCCATACTTCTCAGGGCAGCGGTATCCTCTGTTTGGCCATTGTGGGCGGTGCGATTGTGCCATTATTGCAGGGCGTGTTAGCCGATAACTTAGGCATCCAACTGGCATTTATTCTGCCTGTGGTGTGCTATGGTTTTATTCTATTCTATGGTGCTCGGGGCTCCAAAATGTAAGAGCATTTGAGTGTTTTATGAAAGCGATCCCTGTGATCGCTTTTTTATTGGGCTTTTGCGGTGCTTAATAGCAACTGAGCATCTGTTTACTTGCGTATTCGTGCCTGACCTCCTATGATCCCTCGGTTTTATTACTCACGGTGACCTGTAAATGTTGAATTCTCCGCTTTCTGCCAGCTCGAATGAATTAGTGATCAATATCTTAGCTATGGTGCTAAGCGAAGGAAAACCCTTAGACCGGGCTTATTCTCAGCATTTTTCAGGATTAAAGTTAGTACCCGCCGAGCAGGCGCGGATCGCGACTGTAACGGGCGATATTCTACGCCGCTTAAATCTTTACTGTTTCTTAGCCGACATCAAGCCGGAAGAAATGGCGCGTTTAGGCTCAAAGCTACTTAATGTGTGGCACTTATTTCACGCGCTGGAACTGCCTAAAATGCAGTACTCACTGCCAGTGGATACTGATGATTTAGCCGCGCGTATTGAACAGGCTAAAACTAACCCCGTACTTTGGGACGGTTGCCCGGAATGGTTAGATACCATGGGACATGAGCAGTTGGGGGCTTCGTGGGAAAAAGAGCGCGCGGCCTTAAGCACGCCACCTAAACGTTTCCTGCGGGTTAATGGTTTAAAAGTCACCCGTGATGAATTAACGCAAAAATTAGCGGCCGAATTTGTCTCAACTCAAGCGGTCGAAAGCGTTGATTCTGCCCTTGAAGTGACATCGGATTCGGCACTGTTTCGTACAAATAGCTTTAAAGATGGCTTATTTGAGCAGCAAGATGCGGGCTCACAACGGGTAGCCGCAGCGCTCGATGCCAAACCGGGTATGCGAGTGATTGATGCCTGCGCTGGTGCTGGCGGAAAAACCTTGCATATTGCTGCACAAATGCAAGGTAAAGGTCGTTTGTTAGCGATGGATGTGGAGCAATGGAAACTCGACAATCTGAAAGAGCGCGCCCGTCGTAATGGTGCCCACAATATCGAAACACGGTTAATTGTCGGCTCTAAAACCATTAAACGCTTAAAACTTAGCGCCGATCGCGTCCTGCTCGATGTGCCCTGTTCTGGCCTTGGGGTATTAAAGCGTAATCCCGACGCCAAATGGCGTGATACCGCTGAACGTTTACCTGTGTTGATGGAACTGCAAAAGCATATTCTCAGCAGTTACAGTCGCATGGTGAAGGTCGGTGGCATTGTGGTGTACGCGACTTGCTCGATTTTCCCCTGCGAAAACCGCGGTCAAGTGGATGCCTTTTTAGCTGAAAATCCCAATTTCCGTTTACTCGAGGATGAAACGATCAGTCCAGCCGATACTGGTTTTGATGGTTTTTATCTCGCAAAGCTTGAACGCATTCAAGAATAAACCGCAGTATATTCGCCTAATTTCCTAGAGGGTTGACGCTTCGAGATTACATGAAGTGTGCCCTTGCTAGAGCATGCTCGCGAAATGCGCTGTGATGTATGGTTGTTCTTATGGGAGGTCGAGTAGTTTTAAAAGACTTTTAGTGTAGGGACTTGCAACCCAATTGCGGCAAAAATAACCCTTTAACGTCAATATTCCTTAGACTAAAGCAACCTTTGGTTACACATCGAAAGGTTGCTTTAGCTTGTTTATACTCCTAAAATTCACTTCTAATTTACAAAGGTTAATCACCTTAGTAATGTCGTTAACTTACACGCTAACTGACAAGGGTACTATGGACGAAGGAATGCAGGTTGTAGGTGCGGTTGGTAAGTTAAGTGTCCCGTTTAATCAAAACGTTAGCCTCGAGTGTTACAACGGTATTCTTTCAATGCTGCTCAATGGTGCGCCATTGGCAGAAATTCTCCATGCCTTAGTGTTAAAAATTGAAGATCAACGCCTTGGCACCCACGCCTCGGTCTTATTGCTCAGTGAGGACGGTAAAAGAGTGCTCATGGGGGCCGCGCCCCATTTACCTGATAGTTATAATCAAGCTATCCATGGCGTCGAAATTGGCCCTGAGGCCGGTTCCTGTGGTACCGCGGCCTATACGGGGGAAAGGGTGATTGTTGAGGATATCGAACATCATCCTTATTGGGCCTTGTATAAATCCTATGCACTTGTTCATGGATTAAGAGCTTGTTGGTCTGAACCTATTAAAGATTCTCAAGGTAAGGTGCTTGGCACCTTTGCAATGTATTACAAAGTCATTAAATCCCCAACGGCTGCGGATTTAACCTTAATTGCTGAAGCGGCAAGACTGGCGAGTTTAGCCATAGAACGTAGTCGATCGCTGGAGTTTCAGCGTCTTGCAGTGAAAATATTTGATCGTTTACCCCTAGCACTGGTGATCACTAATGAAAAGCATTCGGTACTTTATGCCAACGATGCTTTTAAACTGATGGTTTGGCCACAGCCTGAGCCTATTTTAGATTTTAATCCTGAGCTGTTTTTCTCTCCCTCTGAGCCCCATGAAATTGCTTCCCTCTTTAACCATCTCTCTGAGGGGAAGATGTGGCAGGGTGAACTGGTCGGTCTGCGGAATAATGGTGAAACCTTTTATCTCGATTTAACCGTAACGGTTTTTCGTGAACCCCATAGTACAGATAATGGGTTTGCGTGGTTATTTTCTGACGTCAGTGAGCGTAAAAAAGCGGCTCAGTTAATCAAATATCAAGCGAATAATGATTCCCTGACGGGACTTGCTAACCGTAATGCCTTGTTTAGACAAATCCAAGAGCTTATTTGTGCCGATAGCCTAACGCCTGGCTTTAGCTTTATGTTGATGGATTTGGATAACTTTAAACAAGTAAACGATACCTACGGTCACGACAAAGGCGATGTCCTCTTAGTGCAGATGGTGGAACAGGTTAAAACTTGTTTGAACGAGCAGGCGGTGTTTGCACGTTTAGGTGGTGATGAGTTCGCCATCCTACTGCCAGGGGTTGTGACTCAAAGAGAGTTGTCGCAACTCGCTGACAAGATCAATAAGCAGGTTTATCGACGTTATGAATTATCCCTCGATAAAGGCGTTTATAGCTCAGTGAGTATTGGTATTGCGCGATTCCCTGAAGATGCCCTCGATTTAGAGCAACTGTTAAACTGCGCTGACCAAGCGATGTATATCTCGAAGGCGAATGGCCGTAATAGATATCATTTTTTTACCGAGCAAATGCAACAAAATGCAGAGCGTATTGCTAATTTACACACGCTACTTAAGCAAGCATTAGAGCAAAAAGCTTTCGAGTTGTACTTTCAACCGATAGTCGATGCGACAACGGGGCTCATTGTGCGTGCCGAGGTGCTACTGCGCTGGCAGCATGAAGGACAGTTTATTTCCCCCGATGAGTTTATCCCCATTGCTGAAAACAGTGGTTTAATTGTCAATATTGGCCGTTGTGTACGCCAAGCTGTGATGCAAACCATTATTGAAATGCAAGCGCTCGGTTGGCCGATGAGTTTAGCGATTAACGTGTCGACCTTTGAATTTTGGTCTCATGAGTTGCAGGATGAGTTTTGTGATTCGTTCGCCGATATTATTGAAGGTTTAGGGATAGAGGATTTTCCCTATGAGTTGATCACCTTGGAGATCACCGAATCCCTGTTAATGAAAAAACATACTCATTTAATTCAAGTGCTTAATGAGTTACGTGGTCGAGGTATTAATATTTCCCTCGATGATTTTGGCACGGGTTATTCTTCGTTGTCTTATTTAGCGAATTTCCCTATTGATCAAATTAAGATCGACAAGAGCTTTATTGACAGGCTCTCGGAAGGTGAGCGACATCTTGCCTTGATTGAAGCGATAGTACGCTTAAGTCATGCACTTAATCTGCGAGTCACGGCGGAAGGGGTTGAAACTCAAGAACAGCTTAAGGTAATGATGGATAACCATATTCAAGAAATTCAGGGTTATCTATTTTATAAACCCATGCCCAAGGCAGCATTTTTTGAATTACTGGCGAAACAAGCGGCCATGTCGCCGCGTTGATCATCATCACTATGTATCATCTCAAACAATAAGAGCGCCATTGGCGCTCTTATTGTGACTAAACCTTTCTCTGATTAAGGTGGTTACTTTGCCGCTAACTGGCTGTTAATCACTAAACTTAAGTATTGGGTGAAATCATGCCCATGATTTTGCAGCATCTTAGGGAACATAGAAATGGGCGTCGAACCTGGGAAGGTATTGATTTCGTTCAGCAGGATTTCATTGTCCGCGGTTAAGAAAAAGTCGATACGGGACAGGTGACGTAACTTCATGCCTTTAAAGGCTTTAATCGCATAGGCTCGGATCTGATCGCTGATTTCAGTCGGTACATTTTGCGCGACGACATCGGTTCGGGCCTTACTGTTTTTCGCGTACTTTTCATCGAAGGTGTAGAAGGTATTGCTATCACAGATAATTTCGCCGGGTAGAGTGGCGATCACTTCACCTTGATATTCGTAAACGGCGACTTCAAGTTCTCGGGCTTTTATGGTTTTTTCGACAATCACGTAGGGCGCATAACCAAAAGCGTCTTTAAGCACGCCAGGCACTTTGCTGCTGTCATCAACCTTATAGCAACCGACTGAGGAGCCTTGAGAGGCTGCCTTGACGAAAATTGATCCCCACTTTTCAAGTGCCGCTTGGGTTTGGGCAATGGCTTCATCATCGTATTGATTTAAAAAGATATAAGGCGTGTTGGGAATGCCTAAGGCGCTGAACCACATCTTAGCGGTGATCTTGTTAAAACAGTTACTGCTGGCTTCGGATTCGCAACCAAAGTAGGGCAGTTGGATAAGATTAAAGTAAGACTGAATGTCGCCTGTCTCACCTGGGTAACCGTGAATGCAAGGGATCACATAATCCACGGGCCAAGGGGCTTTGCTCTCGTCACGAAAGCGGATCTCACGGTTATTGGTCAGCTCGCAGTCATCGCCTGCGGCGGTTTGGTATTGGCCAAATTTATCCAGTACTACACGTAGTACATTGAACTGTTCTGATTTTGCTAACGAGGTTTCAAAATAATTAGCCGACAGTAGGGAAATATCGTGTTCCGCACTTCCACCGCCGCACAGCAAAAGTAAATTGATCTTTGACATTATGATTCCTCGATTGAGCAAAATGCTGTTGAGTTGCTTCGTGCAACTACGCCACTAACATGCAACTGGGCTATTCAGAAAATAACGACACTGTATTAGCCGCTGCCATCTTAGATTTCTTCGCCCCTAAAGCGCAAGGACTGAGGCGAAGGAGTTTGACCAAGTGATGCATTTTAAAGCATTTTTGAAGGGCAATAAAAAACGCGCTAATAGCGCGTTTTAAAGTCTTATCTCGAATAAATAAGATTAGAAGTTTGCGGTACGTGGCGCGCGTGGGAAGGGGATCACGTCACGGATGTTTGATACGCCAGTGACGTAAGACACTAAACGCTCAAAGCCTAGACCGAAACCTGCGTGTGGCACTGTGCCATAACGACGAAGATCGCGATACCACCAGTAATCCTCTTTGTTCAGATCCATTTCTTCCAAACGCATATCCAGCACGTCTAAACGCTCTTCACGTTGCGAACCACCGATGATTTCACCAATGCCAGGAGCCAATACGTCCATCGCGGCAACGGTTTTACCGTCTTCGTTAAGGCGCATGTAGAAGGCTTTGATATCTTTTGGATAGTTCTTCACAACCACTGGGGCTTTAAAGTGCTCTTCGGCCAGATAACGCTCGTGCTCAGAGGATAAGTCGATACCCCAAGACACTGGGAATTCGAACTCACGGCCACATTTTTGCAGAATATCTACTGCATCGGTGTAATCCACTTGGGCGAAATCGCTCGAGACGAAGGATTGCAGACGCTCAATTACGGTTTTATCCACGTGTTGGGCGAAGAATTGCAAATCGTCCATACGCTCAGCTAATACCGCGTTGAAGGCGTATTTCAGCATGCCTTCAGCGAGACTGGCGATATCGCTTAAGGTGGCGAAGGCCACTTCGGGCTCAACCATCCAGAATTCCGCTAAGTGACGGCTAGTGTTTGAGTTTTCAGCACGGAAAGTCGGGCCAAAGGTATAGATTTTTGACAGGGCGCAGGCGTAGGTTTCGCCGTTTAATTGGCCCGATACGGTTAAGAAAGCCTCTTTACCGAAGAAATCTTTGTCGTAGTCTACTTTGCCATCACTGGTGCGTGGCAGGTTTTCCATATCCAGTGTGGATACACGGAACATTTCACCTGCGCCTTCACAGTCAGATGCGGTGATCAGCGGTGTAGATACCCACACGAAGCCATTTTCGTGGTAGAAACGGTGAATGGCTTGAGATAAACAGTTACGTACGCGAGCAACGGCACCAATGATGTTGGTACGTGGGCGTAAGTGCGCCAATTCACGTAAATGCTCAATAGAATGACGTTTAGCCGCCATTGGATAAGTGTCTGGATCTTCAACCCAGCCAGTCACTTCAACTTGAGTCACTTGCAGCTCATAGGCTTGGCCCGCGCCTGGAGATTCCACAATCTCACCGGTTACGATCACCGAGCAGCCAGCAGTTAGCTTTAACACTTCGTTGTCGTAATTTTCTAAGCTATTTGGCACGACACCTTGAATAGGATTGAAGCAGGAGCCGTCATAGACTGCCAAAAAAGAGATGCCAGCTTTAGAGTCACGACGAGTTCTTACCCATCCACGTACGGTGACTGTAGAACCGACTGCGTGCTCACCTTTAAATACAGAAGCGACTGATGCAATACTCATTGTTGCTTAGTTCTCCAACGAAACGTTTTATATGAAAATTTTGGAGGTTTATATTACCTTGCTGGTGGCTTTTCTCAAGCTGAAAAAGGTATCCTGAGGTGAATATTACCGCTATTAAGCAATATATACCCAATCAACCACAATCCGACATCTTTAGGTTGTTTGGTTATCGTGCGTTAAACGTTCGGAGGCGATATGAGAAAAGTTAAAATATTCCAGCTCATCCTCGCGACATTATCTATTTTGGGTTGGACATTGGCGGTGTACGCGCTGATGGTGTTTGGCGAGGCTCGCCCCGAACGAGAGGTCGGGTCCTACTTGAGTCGCGGCGAAACCTTCAGGCACTATTGGGACCCAAGCGAAACCGAATTACTGCAATATATCATCTGGGGCTGTGGTGCGATAAGTCTGATAAGTCTGGCGTTTAACTACTATGTTGCCCACCACAGTAAACTGGGTTATTGGTTTAATATTCCCTTGCTGCTGTTAACGTCGTTAGTGGCGGGCTTATATGTACATTTTGTGATTTAAATTATCCAAAAGAGCAATGCGGCTTTACAGCATCTCCTCGGGCAGACTCACATGCCGACAGAGGTGATCGATGATCGCCGCTGTCGCTCCCCAGATAAAACGCTGTTGATACGGGATAAAGTGTACGCTGTAATAACGGCCTTTGCGTAAGAATGCGTTACGATGCCGATGGCTTGGTTCGATAAAAAAACTTAAAGGCACGGTAAAACAATCGGCAACCTCGCCTGGATCGAGCCTTAAGGTAAAATCTTGCTTGATGATCCCGACCACTGGGGTAATTTCAAACCCAGTAAAGGTATTGTGGGCAGGGAAAGTACCTATCACATCCACATTTTCTCTGCAAAGACCAATTTCCTCTTCGGCTTCTCGTAATGCCGCCATAATCGCACTTGGATCACTGGGTTCAATTTTTCCTCCCGGAAAACTGATTTGTCCTGGGTGCGCCCGAAGATGCATGGGTCTTTGGGTTAAAATCAGATTGAGCTCGCCACGGATTTCCTGCAAGGGAATTAACACCGCCGCTTTTCGCAGTCCTTGGTGAGGGAGCGCCGCCGGATCTTGCTTAGCTAATGGGTGTAGATTGAATCTGAGTCTAAATTCCGCTTGATCCATAGGTTTCCCACTCATTCCTGTCGATTATTGAGGGCTATCTAACAAGGGTAAGATTCGACTGACTTTATCAAAGCTTTCTTGATATTCGGCATCGACATTGGAGTCGGCGACGATCCCTCCGCCAGCCCAACAATAGAGCTTGCCGCGCTCGGCAACAATAGTGCGGATGGTAATGCTCGTATCCATTTGCCCATCTTGGCTGATATAGCCTATTGAACCACAATACAGACTGCGGCGTGAGGGTTCCAGTTCTTCAATAATTTCCATGGCGCGAATTTTGGGGGCGCCGGTAATTGAACCGCCGGGAAAGGCTGCCCGCAGTAAGTCACTGGCGTGGTATTGTGGATCGAGTTTAGCGGTGACGGTACTCACTAAATGGTGCACAGCCGGAAAACTTTCTATGGCAAATAAATGTGGTACTTGTACTGAGCCGGGCGCCGCGACTTTGCCGATATCATTACGTAGCAAATCCACAATCATCACGTTTTCGGCGCGATCTTTAGGGGAGTTGGCGAGTGTTTGTGCCACCTGTTTATCCCGCTCCGGATCGGCATGGCGTGGCAAGGTGCCTTTAATCGGTTTGGTTTGAATATCATCGCCGCGCAGCTGAATAAAACGCTCAGGCGAAATCGATAAAATCGCGTTGGCCTCAAGCCGCATAAAGGCAGAGAAGGGCGCCTGATTGGCACTGCGCAGTTTGCAGTAGGCGAGCCATTCATCGCCTTGATACTCAGCTTCAAATCGCTGAGTTAAATTAATTTGATAGCAATCACCGCTTTGTAGATATGCCTGTACTTGATTAAATTTTGAGGTGTACTGGGCTTTGGTGAGTTGCGCCGACCAAGGGCTTGTGAGACTAAACTCAGTCTGTTTTGTGGTGTTGGCTATTTTTGCTTCAATTATGTTCAATTGAGTATCGAGGGCGGCATCGCCTAAATAGTGCACCATAAACCAGCTTTGCTGCTGATAATCAAAAATCAGTGCCCAGTCGTAAAAGCCAATATTCATCTCGCCGAGGTGAATATCCTTAGCCGCTGTGCTGGGGAGCTGCTCAATTCGGCGGCCTAAATCATAACTAAAACTGCCCATAGCGCCACCACTGAAGGGCAAATTGCAGCTAAAGGATTGTGGATACCAATGGCGCAATAGTTGATTGACCAGCGTAAAGGGATCATCAGTTGCACTCATTTGGGTGGGTATGGTTAATTCGGGCAACTGAATTAGGATATCGGTCAGTTCACCATGGGTGATCAGGGTGGCAATAGGATTTGCGCAAATAATATCGAATTTAGCGTCCTGATGGGGCGCATTGGCGGAGTCGAGCACGATGGCCCAAGGCTCGGCTGCAAAGTGTTCGAAGATTGCTGCAGTGCTGAATGTCCAGTCAAGTTGGCGTACTGCCAGCGGTAATGCCGCCCTATTTGCCATCTATTAACCCTATCTAAAAATGTGATGTAGCCCAAAAAGATGGGAAAGAGTATCATATTGGCCCAGAAAGAATTACACAAAAAACAAGTAAGGCCCTAAAGGCTGCTGGAGCGCACCTACTATGTCATCTCACCATGAAACGTCTGAAAATGTAGTGATTAAACAAGCCGACTTCATTGAAAGTGTGGCCGATGCCCTGCAATACATCTCCTATTACCATCCCAAAGATTTTGTCGATGCCATGAGCGAAGCTTATGAGCGTGAGCAAAGTGCGGCGGCGAAGGATGCGATTGCCCAAATTTTGATTAACTCGCGTATGTCTGCCGAAGGCAAACGTCCACTGTGCCAAGACACGGGTATCGTGACTACCTTCGTTAAGATTGGTATGGGGGTTAAGTGGGACAAAACCGATATGACCGTGCAACAAATGGTCGATGAAGGTGTTCGTCGCGCTTATACCAACCCAGATAATCCACTGCGTGCATCGATTGTGGCCGATCCTGCCGGTAGCCGTAAAAACACCAAAGATAACACCCCATCTGTGGTGCATATCGATATGGTGCCCGGTAATCATGTTGAAGTCGCTATCGCCGCCAAAGGCGGCGGCAGTGAAAACAAAGCCAAGATGGTGATGTTAAACCCATCTGACGATATCGCTGCTTGGGTTGAAAAAACGCTGCCAACGATGGGCGCGGGCTGGTGTCCTCCAGGTATGCTCGGCATCGGTATTGGCGGCACCGCTGAAAAAGCGGCCGTGCTGGCGAAAGAAGCGCTGATGGAAAGCGTGGATATCCATGAGTTAATGGCGCGCGGTGCACAAACTACCGAAGAAAAACTGCGTTTAGACATTTTCGAACGTGCTAACAATCTCGGTATTGGTGCGCAGGGCCTTGGCGGGTTAACCACAGTGTTAGACGTGAAAATCAAATCAGCACCTACTCATGCAGCATCCAAACCTGTGGTGATGATCCCGAACTGCGCGGCAACGCGCCACGTTCACTTCCATTTGGATGGAACTGGTCCTGCTGATCTTACTCCACCATCGCTGAGCGACTGGCCAGAAATCACCCGCGAAGTGGGCAGCGATGTGCGCCGTGTTAACTTAGACACTGTCACACAAGCGGATATCGAGCAGTGGAAGAGCGGTGAAACCATTCTGTTAAGCGGTAAAATGCTGACCGGACGTGACGCTGCCCATAAGCGTATCCAAAGCCTGATTGAAAGCGGCGAAGGTTTACCTGAAGGCGTCGACTTTACTGGCAAGTTTATCTACTACGTTGGCCCAGTTGACCCCGTCGGTAATGAAGTTGTCGGTCCTGCAGGACCTACAACTGCGACCCGTATGGACAAATTCACCGATCTGATGCTAGAAAAAACTGGCCTGATGGGCATGATTGGTAAGGCTGAGCGTGGTCCTGCGACCGTTGAATCTATCAAGAAACACAAAGCTGTTTACCTGATGGCCGTTGGCGGTGCGGCTTACTTAGTGTCAAAAGCCATTAAGAAATCCCGCGTTGTGGCTTTTGCCGATTTAGGTATGGAAGCGATTTACGAGTTCGACGTTGAAGATATGCCTGTGACTGTAGCGGTTGACTCAAACGGCGTGAATGCCCATGAAACGGGGCCAGCGATTTGGAAAGTCAATATTGCTAACGCCAAAGCGTAAGCGAATGTCATCCTTGCAAAAGTGTCGTTTTTTTAAGCGGGATTTGAGCAAGATAGCGAGGCGAGTGTTACTCAATCAGACCATTCGCGATTGACTGACAATTTGTCACAAAAAAATCCGCTCAAGTACGCCTTTTGGCTTGCTTGAGCGTTTTTGTTTCGTTAGTGTGGCAAACTTATCTTCATAGAGACGATTGATGTTCGTTTTGACCGTTCATTCGGTACAACTACCGAATGTGTTTAACAAAAGATGGATATAACAATGAAAATAGCTCCTCTCCTATTGGCGCTTGGCGCAGCAGGTTTGGCCTGCTCTGCCCACGCGGCCGATCCTAAGCCTTTTACTGTGCAACAGCTGGTTAAACTCAACAAATTGCATTCAGCCGTGGTATCTCACGACGGTACAAAACTGGTCTACGGCCTGAAAACCGTTAATGACAAGGGAGAGGCAAGCTCGGATTTATATCTTCTCGATCTGACGCAAGCAGACGCGAAACCGCTGCAGCTCACCTCTGCCGCCGGTACTGAGCACGATGTCAGCTTCGCAAACGATGACAAATCGATTTATTTCCTCGCCAGCCGCAGCGGGTCAAGCCAACTGTTCCAACTGCCATTAACCGGCGGTGAAGCGCAGCAAGTTTCTGATCTGCCATTGGATATTGATGGTTACAAACTCTCTAACGATGGCAAGCAAATCGTGCTTAGTATGCGTGTCTTTCCAGAGTGTAAAGACTTAGCGTGCTCAAAAGACAAGTTTAAGGCTGAAGAAGAGCGTAAATCGACGGGCCGTGAATACAAGCAGTTGATGGTACGTCACTGGGATACGTGGGAAGACCATGCCCGTAACCACTTATTTGTCGGCGCCCTCAACGGTGAAAAGCTGACTAAAGTGGTTGATATCACTCAAGGCTTAGACACCGAAACGCCGCCTAAACCGTTCTCAGGCATGGAAGAAGTGACTTTCACCCCAGATGGCCAATATGTGGTGTACAGCGCCAAGGCGCCAAGTAAAGATCAAGCTTGGACTACCAACTACGATTTGTGGCAGGTGAGTGTGAACGGTGGTAAAGCCACTAACTTAACCGCGGATAACATCGCTTGGGACGCCCAGCCAACATTCTCAAGCGATGGTCGTTATATGGCGTACCTCGCGATGACTAAACCTGGCTTCGAAGCTGACCGTTATCGCATTATGCTGCGTGATACTAGCACCGGACAGTCGAAGGAAGTCGCACCGCTGTGGGACAGAAGCCCAAGCTCGCTGATGTTTGCACCGGACAATCGTACTCTGTATGTGACGGCGCAGGACATTGGTCAAGTGTCAATTTTTAAAGTGAATACTCAATTTGGTGATGTGCAGTCTGTTTATAGCGACGGCAGCAATAGCCTGATTGCGATCGCCGATGATCAACTGATCTTCGACAGCAAAACCTTAGTTGAGCCGGGCGATCTGTATCGCATCAACACCGATGGTCAAGGCCTGAAACGTCTAACCGAAGTCAACAAAGACAAGCTGGCCGAAATTAAATTCGGTGAATTCCAACAATTTAGCTTTAAGGGTTGGAACAACGAAGATGTTTACGGCTACTGGATCAAACCTGCCAACTACCAAGAAGGCAAAAAGTATCCGATTGCATACCTCGTTCACGGCGGTCCGCAAGGTTCATTTGGTAACGGTTTCAGTGGCCGTTGGAACGCCCAGTTATGGGCCGGTGCGGGTTACGGCGTTGTGATGGTGGACTTCCACGGTTCAACTGGTTACGGCCAAGCCTTTACCGATTCTATCAGCCAAGATTGGGGCGGTAAGCCATTAGAAGACTTACAAAAAGGTCTGGCTGCGGTGAGCCAACACAAAATGGCTCGATCACAA
>AACY020561186.1_pt1 | contig 38332 bp, 28 predicted proteins | sample 267378 | NCBI WGS metagenome assembly AACY02 (sample SAMN02954345, study PRJNA13694) | marine metagenome | biome: aquatic; feature: ocean; material: water; isolation source: isolated as part of a large dataset composed predominantly from surface... | reverse complement strand
TTCTCCTCCTGATATGGATTAAGCCCGTTCCGCTCTGCGTGAACGGGCTTTTTTTCGTCCGTCTATTGTGCCGCGTTCCGGCCGGCGGCGCAGGCGCGATGCGTCTACACTCGATGCTCGTGCGCTGCGAAGGAGTGCCTGCCCATGAAACCGACCATCCGCGCGATCGATCACATCGTGCTGCGCGTGACCGACATGGCTGCGATGACGCGCTTTTACTGCGACGCCGTCGGCTGCCATGTGGAGAAGGAACAGCCCGATCTGGGCCTTGTACAGCTGCGCGCCGGCGACGCGCTGATCGACCTGCTGTCGGTCGGCAGCCCGATCGACCGCCCCGACAGCGGCCCACCCGGCACCGGACGCAATCTCGATCACCTGTGCCTGCGCGTCGAGCCGTTCGATCCCGACGCCCTGACCGCCCATTTTGCCGCGCATGGCGCACAGCCGGGCGCGCCCGCGGAGCGCTACGGCGCCGGCGGCTACGGGCCGTCTATCTACCTGTTCGACCCGGAAGGCAACATGCTGGAATTCAAGGGGCCGCCGGCCTCGATCGGCTGAACGCGGCCGGCGTGCGAGCCGTCACGCGTCCGCGCGCGCCTTCAGCACCGTCCACTCGACCGCCACCGGATCGTGGTCGGCGCTCGAGATCCACGCGGCGCCGTCCTGCACCGTGCATTGCAGGCGCATCGTGCGCTCCGCGAGTTTCCCGAGCGCGGCCGCGACACCGTCGTTCAACGACAGCACCTGCACGTTGCGCAGCCGCTCGACCTTGCTGCGCACGCCCTGCCACCAGATATCCGACGTCTTGCCGCCGTATGCGATCACCGTGACCTGCCCGGCGCGGCCGGCCGCCTTCGAGATGCGCCGCTCGTCGGGCTGGCCGGCTTCGATCCAGACGTCGATCGCGCCCGTCAGGTCCTTCTGCCACAGGTCGGGCTCGTCGACGTCCGACAGCCCCTTGCAGAATTCGAGCCGCTCGTGCGCGAACAGCGCGAACGCGACGATGCGCACCATCATCCGGTCGTCGGTTTCCGACGGATGGCGCGCCACCGTCAACGCGTGATCGGCGTAGTAATGCCGATCCATGTCGGCGATTTGAAGTTCTGCTTTGTAGATCGTGGATTTCAGCGCCATGCGGATGCGGCCCGGGCGGGCATTCGGTTCGGTCGGGCCGTGATGATACCGAATGCGCGCCGTCCGGCGCGTGTCATGCGCCACCCACAGCGCAACGGCCCGGCATGTGCCGGGCCGTGTTCGGTTCGCGCCGCCGGCTCATCGGGCCGGCGCGCTCGCGCGTCGTGTGACGGCGCGGTGAATGGACGGTTACTGCTTGACGAAGCGCGAATCGGTCCAGAGACCCTGCTGGTCGCTGTTGTCGGCGCTGACGAACTGCACGTCGCCCTGGTCGACCGACACCACGCGGAAACGCTGGCCTTCCGGCACCGACAGGCATCGGTAGTCGTCGAAGTATTGCTGCTTCGCCTGCGACTTGCCGTCACGCTCGTGACTCAGTACGGAGTCCAGATTGTCTTTCGACAGGCAGCCCCATGCGTTCTTCGTCAACTGGATTTCCTGCTTCGGCTTGACGGCCGAATCGCCGCCGGCTTGGGCAATCGACACCGCGCAAAATGCGCCGACGAGGGCAAAAAGGATACCGGTACGTTTCATCATGTTCTGTCTCCAGGCTTGCGGGCACCAGGCTTGGGTTAGCTATGTGTTTAAAGGTGATCGTGAACCCGCGTTTTTCACTTTAGAAGACCGGCAAGCGATAGCAAGCACATTTGTTGTGCGACCGCAATAGCGGCGGATTGTCGCACCCCGTGCGCAGACCGTTTTTCACACCCCGCACTGGCACGACGACGCGCTCCGTCCGACGAACTGGCTCGCGCCGCCGGGCGGAAAGCGTTACTCAGCAACACTTTCATCAAAGTTACAACACGGCGATTGAACGGTTTGGATAATCCATTTCGCTATCCGGATCATTTTGATGCGCCGCACATAAAGTCATCCGAAACGATTCGACTTTACCGCAGCGCGGAATCGCATTTACCTGATACAAGAAAAATGCCAGGTATAAGCGCATCCGTATTTATCCGTACTTCGCCGCATGGTTTCAGCGCCGGCGAAAGCCCCGCCGCAAGCGCCTTTCTTCAGCGTGTTTACCCTGATTTATTCAGGTGGCTTGCTGGCGCTCGAAATAATCGCGCTGAAAAATGCACATGCGATAAGCGTTGTGATACGCGCCGTTTCCGAAAAATTCTTCCTTCAATTCAGCCTCGTGCTGGAATCCGCATTTTTCGTACACGTGAATCGCCGCCGCATTGGACGTGTCGACGATCAGGTACAGCTTGCGCATGTTCAGCACCTTGAACGCGTACTCGATCGCGAGACGCGTCGCCTGGCCCGCATAGCCGCGCCCCTGGCGTTGCGGCGCGATGATGATCTGGAACTCGCCGCGGCGATGGATGTAGTCGAGCTCGATCAGCTCGACGAGGCCGACCAGTTCGCCTTGCGCGTCGACCGCGACGAAACGGCGCTCGCGCTGGTCGTGCACGTGGCGGTCGTACAGTTGTGACAGTTCCGAGAAGGTTTCGTACGGCTCCTCGAACCAGTAGCGCATGATCTTGGCGTCGTTGTTCAGTTCGTGGACGAAGCGCAGGTCCTGGCGCTCAAGCGGCCGCAGCGCGAGCGTGTTGGTATCGTTCTGGAGTTGCATGTTCATGTCCTTTTTGATGCCGGCGCAGGTGCGACAAGGCCGCATCCGGGCCTGTTTCGCACTGTAAGAAGTTGAACGCGGGCGAAGTTCAGAGCCTAGAATGGGAGCAAGGGTTCCTGCCACCGCAAGGAGGCTATCGTGTTCGAGCAAGTCATACTCGGAATATTCCTCGTGCTGCCGCTCGTGATCGTCGCGGCGCTGTTCTCCGACGAACTTTGGCAGGAACATCGGCGCCAGCATCCGCGCGACGAAAACGCACCGCACATCGACTGGAAGCATCCGTGGCGCCGCGTGCGACGCGGGCATTGAGTCGATTGCCGTTCATCCGCGGGGCGCGCCGGCCCGGCCGCCTCGGAACGTCAACGCGTGACGCACCCTGTTCAGCACCCGAATTTCGCCTCGATCCGATTCCCACTTGATCCGCTCACTCCGCGAGACGCCGCCGTGAACGACCAGCCCGCCCAGCCTCCGCACGACATTCCCCGCGAAACGATCGACCTGCAGATTGCCGACGTGCTGGCGACCGTCCGCTACCCGGCCAACAAGGATGCGATCGTCGATGCCGCGCGCGACGCCGGCGCCAGCAACGAAGTGCTGTCGATGCTCGACGGCCTGCCCGAACAGGACTATGCGGACGTGAACGCCGTCACGCAGTGGGTCGCCGGCAACTTCGGTCCCGGCCTCGGGGTTTGAGCGCGCCCTCATAACGCGATAGGATCGGGCCGCAGCGGGTCGCGCAGCGACCGGCTGCGTGTCGCCCGGCGCAAGACCGGGCGTTTCCGCCTACGCGCCTGGGGAACTCCATGGAAGGCATCCTGATCCAGCACACGACACGCCGTCAGCTCTGGTTCGGCGCACTGACGGCGCTCGTCATCGTGCTCGCGCTCGGGATCGCCGCGCCGCACGCGAACGTCCCGCTGCCGGCCATCGAGCCGTTCATGCCGATGTGCGCGCTCACCGTGTTCACCACCGCGAGCATCGCGGCATTCTTTCTCGGCGCGCAGTTCACCGTGACTCGCCAGCCGGTGCTCGGCGCGCTCGGTGGCGCCTACGCGTTCACCGCGCTCGCCGTCGCATTGCAGCTGCTCACCTTTCCCGGCGTGTTCGCGCCGCACGGGCTGTTCGGCGCGCAACCGCAGAGCGCCGCGTGGATGTGGATCTTCTGGCATGCGGGCTTCCCGGGTTTCGTGATGGTCGCGCTGCTCGCGCGCGAGCGGCTGGCGCGCGCACCGATCGGCGCGCAGCAGACACGCTGGTGGACGGCCGCGCTGATCGGTGGGCCTGCTGTCGTCGCCGGGTTACTTTGCCTATTCGCGCTTAACGTGTCGCTGCCACCCGCGTTTCATCCGCCGGGCGACGCGGCCGTGCTGCCTGTCAACGCCGTCGCGCTGATCGTGTGGCTGCTCAATGCGCTGGCGCTCGTGGCCGTGCTGGCCACCGGCCGGCTGCGCACGACGCTCGACCTGTGGCTCGCAATCGCGGTGCTCGCGTGCCTCACCGACACGACGCTGAACCTGATGAGCACCAATCGCTTCACGGTCGGCTGGTACCTCGCGCGCGTGTTCAGCATGTTCACGCCGGGCGTGCTCGTGTGCGTGCTCGCGTGGGAAGTGACAATGTTGTACCAGCGGCTGTTCGAGGCGCACGCGACCCTGATCCGTTCGTCCGCACGCGACGGCCTGACGGGCGCGTTCAACCGCAGCCACTTCAACGATCATTTCCACACGCTGTTCCTGCAGGCGCGGCGGCAAGGCGAACCGCTGTCGCTGCTGATGGTCGACGTCGACCGCTTCAAGGCGTACAACGACGCGTTCGGTCACGTGAAGGGCGACGCATGCCTGATCGCGGTCGCGAACGCGCTGGCCGGTGCGGTGCGGCGGCCGGCGGACATCGTCGCGCGTTACGGCGGCGAGGAGTTCGCGATCGTGCTGCCGAACACGGGGGCGCGCGGCGCGCGGGTGGTGGCCGAGGAGGCGCGCGAAGCGGTGCTGCGGCTCGATCTCGCGATGCCGACGTCACCTGCCGGGCGCGTGAGCGTGAGCGTCGGCTGCGCGACCGTGTCGGCCGACGATCTGTCGACACCCGATGCGCTGATCGAAGCCGCCGACGCCGCGCTGTATCGTGCGAAGGATATGGGGCGAAACCGGGTAGTCGCCGCCTCATAACGTCTGCTGTTTGGCTATTTGTTACGGTCATTGTGACCGGAATAATCCGCCGTTACGGATTGCAGCGCGGGGAAACGATCGCTTACAGCCTGGGCCGGGGCCGCTCGCTATGCTGGGTTTCATATTGAACCCGAGCAGGTGAACACGATGAAGAAGGTCCTTTTGCTGATTGCCAGCGTCGCCGTGTTGTTGAGCGGCTGTATCGTGGTGCCTGACGGCGGCGGGTATTACGGCGACGGGTATTACCACCATCATCGTCATTGGGATTGATGTGGGTGAGGGTCCGGATGGGGCGATCGGCATGCGAGCCCATGCAGAGTCGATGATCCGGACCGCACCGCCATCAGGCGAACGTGGTCTGCTCGGCATGCCAGCAGGTACATTCATCTAGCACGCTGTCGATGCCATTTGCATCGACCGTCGCCCAATCGGCGGCCCATCCCTTGAGGGCGACCTGTTTGCGAAGCATAGGCGCCCAACGTTACCTGCTAGGGGAGCCGCGCCATCATCCGGTCAAGAAAAGTCGGCGGCAAACTGATTTCGCCAAATGTTTCGCCGAACTCCAGCCCTTGGGGGTACATCAATGCCTCCTTGGCCCAATGAAGCTCAACGGGTATGCGAGACCCGTCCCGATACGTTCGCTCGGCGACGAGGCGCTCGCCCTCCCTGTCGTAAAGCCTGAGAACAATCGTATCTCCAAAATAGCAGTATCGTGCCCGATAGCCGCCGTGCGGGGAGCGCTCGACCTTTTGTTCGCGTGAAGCGCAAGTTGCGCGCAGTTGTACGTCTTTCCAGTAACTCCAGCCAAGCCCGAGGACAGTGACGACCGCAGCCAAAACGAATGCGCGTCGAACGAAAATCCAAATCTCATTTTCAACAACATCAGCCCAACCTCTTGAGCCAGATAAGAAAGCGTTCAGCAACCGCACCATCGAAGCGAGCACGATAACGGGCAATATTATCGCCAGCAGACCCGGCATCAACCACATGCCCGACTCATTAATGTTCACGTTCATGCGAATCGAAGCCTGATGGGTTCCCGCAACGTTACATAGCGGCAATCTGAAAAAATAATTAAATCACCATCCGGCCGATAACACTACTTCACTCGCGAAATGAGTTATTCCAGACCGAGTAGTAGACATTTCCCACGACTCGCCCATCATCGACCACAACGGGATGTTCTACCTCTGGAGTACCCGGTGCGCCGACCAACGTTGCCGCCGGCACAACAACAGCGAACGCTCGACCAGCCACCTTGCCAAGAAAAATGAAAAGTCGCAACTCCTTTGACTATTAGCATACCTATTGACGACCTCACGATCCCAGTGCAATTAGACGGCCAAGAAAGCCCCCAAGCATATTTGGCCCCAAACCCAGTCACGTTAACAACCATTTCGAACTAGTCCGATTGATCTTACGGGCGTCATCACGCTAGCGTAGCAGGCATCGCGCATACCGCCCAACATCATTGGATCCGAAAATAGAAATGTCATCAATCCGATAGAAAACGTTGATTTTAGAAAATGGTCTGATATACATGGCAGAGGTGGCGACTTTATCATCTATTCTGACAAAAAATTCATCCCAATCTCACCTCCCATAGAAATTTCACTATAATCAAATCCAACAATAAATCATGAAGTTTTTTTGCGAATTACTTACACGCTACTCATCATGGCACTGATTAGCATCTTTGCCTTTGATCGAACGCCTCGAGGGGAGGAGTGCAGAACGTCGACATCTCCAGATGGGATGTATCTTGCAGACCTGTGCCTTTTAGCTTGGGTTCCGGGTGGAGATTCGCGATATGTTGGTCGCGTATACATCGCACAAACCGGGAGGTTAATAGCCCAGCACACATTCAGTACACCGATTCCCGAAATTTCCTGGAATAGTTATAGCGAGGCCTACGTGTCCTTTTCAAAAGGTGATGGCGGAGATGATTCTGTATATATATCGCTGCCGCCATCGTTTGTCGACCGGATGCTAGCGGCCCGCCCGCATCTGTAAAACCACAGTGTCAATCTGACTGGCAGTCGTCACGCGGATGCAGGCGCGTTCTATTGCCGGGAGATGGCTGTGCCATTCCCGGCCTGCAATCGTTTTCGCTTCTATTTCCCGATACAAAACCTGCTGAAAATCACCCCCAGCAGGTCATCCGAAGTGAATTCCCCGGTAATTGCATTGAGCTGTTCCTGCGCGAGCCTCAGCTCCTCGGCAAACAGATCGAGCGACTGCGCCCTCTGCTCCGCATGATCAGCCGCCTGCGCGAGATGCTCCTGCGCGGCCCGCAGCGCGATCAGATGCCGCTCCCGCGCCAGATATACCCCTTCCGCCCCCGCCTGCCACCCTGCAATCCGCAGCAGTTCCGCGCGCAGCATGTCGATCCCGTCGCCGCGCTTTGCCGACAGATGCACTTCAGTCAGATCGCCTTCCGCAGCCGGATGCTCGACACACGCCGCCACACCGGTCAGATCCGTCTTGTTCAGCACGCGCACCACCGGCACGCCGCTCGGGAACCGTGCCGCAATCGTCTCGTCATCCGCCGTCATCCCGCTGCGCGAATCCAGCAGATGCAGCACGACATCCGCGCGCTCGATCTCGCTCCACGTGCGCGCGATACCGATCCGCTCGACCTCGTCCTCCGTCTCGCGCAGCCCGGCCGTATCGATGATATGCAGCGGAATCCCTTCGACCTGGATCGTCTGCGCAACCTTGTCGCGCGTCGTGCCCGCGATCGGCGTGACGATCGCCAGCTCCGCGCCGGCCAGCGCATTCAGCAACGACGACTTGCCGACGTTCGGCTGCCCCGCGAGCACCACCGACAGCCCTTCGCGCAACAACGCCCCCTGCCGCGCGTCGCCGAGCACGTGCGCGAGCTGCGCGCGGATCTTCGCGAGCTTGCCGCGCGCGTCGGCCGCCTCCAGGAAATCGATCTCTTCTTCCGGAAAATCGAGCGTCGCCTCGACCAGCATCCGCAGCGTGATCACATCGTCGACGAGCGCATGGATCTGCCGCGAGAACGCGCCGTCGAGCGAACGCCCGGCCGAACGCGCGGCGGCTTCGGTGCTCGCCTCGATCAGGTCGGCAACGGCCTCGGCCTGCGCGAGGTCGAGCTTGTCGTTCAGAAACGCGCGCCGCGTAAATTCGCCGGGCTCCGCAAGCCTCAGCCCGAAACCGCGCCCCGCATCGAGGCAACGCTGCAACAGCAGTTGCATCACGATCGGCCCGCCGTGCCCCTGCAGCTCGAGCACGTGCTCGCCCGTGTACGAATGCGGCGCCGGGAAGTACAGCGCGATCCCGCGGTCGAGCGGCGCGCCGTGCTCGTCGAGGAACGGCACATAGCTCGCATGGCGCGGTGCGAGCTTCTGCCCGCACAACGCGTCGATCAGCGGCAACGCGGCCGCCTCGCCCCCGCGCCCGAACGACACGCGGACGACCCCGATGCCCCCCCGGCCGGCAGCAGTGGCAATGGCGACGATCGGATCGGAATCGGTAGCGAGCATAGGAATCGGATGAATTGGATGAATCAGGTAATCGGTGAATATGGTGCGCCCGCGCAACACTTCGGGCATCGGAACGCCGGCATTGTAGCCTGCCGGCACACGCGTCACCGGCCGCCGCGCAAGCTTCGGACGTGCCCGAATTTATCCCGCCGGGGATAAGCCAAGTATCATTCTGGCGCGATGTCGCCGCCCCCGTTTCGGACGAGTATGCCTGCTGGAGCGGCGCAACGCTGCGGCCCTTAATTCCACCACCCACCCCGATCAAGACCGGGATTCGTCTAAACAAGATACGTTTAGCCTGAATGGTTGTCTTAGACGCGGTGGTGGAATTGCACAATCTCTCCCATGCCGACATCCGAAGAAAAAGCCGCGTTCTCGGAACGCCTGAAATTCGCCCTGCGGCGCAGCCCGGAGAAGGTCACCGGTGCGACGGAGCTGGCGAACCGATTCAATCTGCGCCACCGCGGAGCGCAGCCCGTTTCGCCGCAAACCGCGCACAAATGGCTGACGGGCCGCACGATCCCGACGTCGGACAAACTTGCCACGCTCGCCGAATGGCTGCGCGTCGAAGTCCACTGGCTGCATTATGGCCCGTCGCCGAGCGTGATCGAACACCCGACGCCGCAGCCGCTGCCGCGCGACGAACGCTATCCGCCGACACCCGAGACGATCGAACTCGCGTCGAAGATCGAAGCGTTGTCGCCGCATCATCGCTATCTCGTGCAGGAACTGGTCGAACAGTTCTACGGCGACGCGAGCGAAGCGAAGAAGGGCTGAGCCCGCACCGGATCCGCAAAAAGCAAAAAAGCCGCATGGGCGAACCATGCGGCTTTTTTTCGTGCATCGCGGGGCGAACGCGCCGCCCCGCGTATGCAACAGGCGTCAGGCCGGTTTCTTCTTGGCCCCGCCGAGCTTGCGCGTGATGTAGTACTGCTGCGCGATCGACAGCACGTTGTTCACGACGTAGTACAGCACGAGGCCAGCCGGGAAGAAGAAGAACATCACCGAGAACGCGATCGGCATGAACTTCATCATCTTCGCCTGGACCGGGTCCGGCGGCGTCGGGTTCAGGCTCGTCTGCACGTACATCGACACGGCCATCAGCACCGGCAGGATGAAGAACGGATCGCGCTGCGACAGGTCGTGAATCCACAGGACCCACGGCGCGCCGCGCATTTCGACCGATGCGAGCAGCACCCAGTACAGCGAGATGAACACCGGGATCTGGATCACGACCGGCAGGCAGCCGCCGAACGGATTGACCTTCTCGGTCTTGTACAGCTCCATCAGCGCGGCATTCATCTTCTGCGGATCGCTCTTGAAGCGTTCGCGCAGCGCCTGCATGCGCGGCGTGATTTCCTTCATGCGCGCCATCGACTTGTAGCTCGCAGCCGACAGCGGGAAGAACACGGCCTTGATCAGGATCGTCAGCAGCACGATCGACCAGCCCCAGTTACCGACGTAGCTGTGGATCTTCTCGAGCAGCCAGAACAGCGGCTTCGCGATGATCGTCACCCAGCCGTAGTCCTTCACGAGTTCCAGGCCCGGCGCGATGCCTTCGAGCATGCGCTCTTCTTCCGGACCGGCGAACAGGCGAGCCTGCACGTCGGCCGACTGGCCCGGCGCGATCGCGGCGACCGGCTGCTTCACGCCGACGCGGTACAGCGTCGGATCGATCTTTTCAGCGTAGATGTCGCGCTTCACGCCCTGCTGCGGAATCCAGGCCGACGCGAAGTAGTGCTGCACCATCGCGACCCAGCCGTTGTCGGCGGAGGTCACGTAGTCGGCCTTGTTCTTGTCGAGGTCGCTGAAGTTGATCTTCTGGAAATGCTTCGCGTCCGTGTAGACCGCCGGCCCGAGGAACGTGTGCGAGAACATCGGCGTTTCGACGGCCGTGTTGTCGCGCACCAGTTCCATGTAGACCGTCGGCGTGACAGGCGCCGTGCCGACGTTGTCGATCTTGGTGTCGACGCCGATCACGTAGCTGCCGCGCGTGAACGTGTAGGTCTTCACGACCTTCACGCCGCCCTTCACCGGCGATTCGAACGACAGCTTCAGCGCGTTCTGGTCACCCGTCAGCGACGTCGTACCCGGGTTCAACTGCGTGTAGACGTCGTTGTGGTTCGGGAAATCGCCGCCGAGCAGGCCCGAGCGTGCGAGATACGTGTGGCCGGCCGTGTGGTCGAACAGCGTGATGTACAGGTCGGGCTGCTTGCCGTCGCCCTGCTTCTTCAGCGTCAGCTTCGCGAGCGTGCCGCCGCGCGTGTCGATTTCGCCGTCGTACACGTCGGTCGAGAACTTCACGAGTTGCGCCTGGGCGGCCGGTGCCGTCGTCGACGGTGCGGCGCCGGCTGCGGCGGCAGGCACTTCACCTGCGGTCGTCGTCGCGCCCGTGCCCGATGCACCGCCGGCAGCGGCCGCGGGGGCCGTCTGCGTGGCACTCGGGAAGAACATCGACGGGCGTCCATGGTCCCGCTGCCAGTTGTCGTACAGCATGACAGCTGACATGAAGAAGATCACCCATAGGACGGTGCGTTTGATATCCATGCGTTGTCTCAGAGTCGATGGGACCGCGCGTCGGCTTCGCCGCGAGCGCGAGTGTCGGAGTTGGGCGGCGGGACGAGGTCGATGCCGCCCGCGGAAAACGGATGGCATCGGCACACGCGCCTGACGGCGAGATACGTGCCGCGCGCGGCGCCATGATACTGGATTGCCTCGCGCGCGTAATCCGAACAGGAAGGATAAAAACGGCAACGGTTGCCGAGCATCGGGCTCACGGCAACCTTGTAGAAGCGCAGCAAGGCGATCAATACCGTTTCCATACCTTGGGCGGCGCCGTACGACGCCGCGTCAAAACCGGCCGGGCAGGCGCGAACGCCGCACCGGGCACGGATGCGTCACTCGGACGCGGGCTTCGACGCACGGCGGGCGATCTCCCGGACTGCCCTGTCGAGCAGTTCGCGGATCTCGGCCGCACACATCGCCGCGAGCGGGGCGGAAGCCGCGCTCGGCAGCGCTTTCTTGTCGAAGCGCGTGTGCTGCCGCAGCAGCAGGTCGTAACCGGCGAATTCGGCGCGGCGCAGGCGAAACTGATCGCGCGCCAGCCGCTTCACGAGGTTGCGGGTCACCGCACGCGGCGCATACTTCTTGCCGACGACGAGCCCCAGACGCGCGGGCTGACCGGTCGGCTTGCCGTAAATCACGAAGTGCGCGGAGCGCCGCCAGGGGCGCAAACGAAAAACGGATGAAAATTCATCCGTTTTCAGAAGTCGCGCAGCTTTCGGGAAGGCGGCTTTCGTCTGCGACGGATTCGCACCCGGCTCGACGGCACCTTCCGCAGGACTGCGGACGGCGGACACAGCGCGCAACCTGCCTTAGATGGCGAGGCGCTTGCGGCCCTTCGCGCGGCGAGCGTTGATGACCTTGCGGCCACCTGCCGTCTTCATGCGGACACGGAAGCCATGGGTGCGCTTGCGGCGCGTCACGGACGGTTGGTAAGTACGTTTCATGATGTTCTCACTTGTTCGAGAATGTCGAAATTCAGGGGACCGCGTGCCCTTAACCGGAGGCATTCGGGCGAACGCAATCGCCGGGAATACAGGATTGGTTTTCGCGGAACCCGCTATTTAAACCGTTTTTCCGTTGACGGTCAATACTTTAGGAGTCGATCGCCTGTGCCCGCCCCGAGCGATCCGGCCCCGCGCCCCACACAACCGGCCTGTGGATAACTCGCTCTGTGGCCGCGTTTGGCGGTAGAATCTCGCCTTATCTCCAAGAATCCCGCACGCCGCCTCGGCTCGCGCCTGCCCCTCCAACACTGTGATGCAGGCGTCCGAGGCACGCTCGCACGACCGCTTCGGGCCTTGTTGCACCATCGCGACAAGGGCGCCGGCGAGCCGCGCTGTGCACGCAAAAAACGACAGTTACTTGATGAACGATTTCTGGCAACACTGTTCCGCACTGCTGGAGCGCGAGCTGACGCCCCAGCAGTACGTGACGTGGATCAAACCCTTGGCCCCGGTGGCCTTCGATGCGTCGGCGAACACGCTGTCCATCGCCGCGCCGAACCGCTTCAAGCTGGACTGGGTCAAGAGCCAGTTTTCGGGACGGATCAGCGATCTGGCCCGGGAATTCTGGAACACGCCGATCGAAGTCCAGTTCGTCCTCGATCCGAAGGCAGGCATGCGTAGCGCCCCCGCCGGTGCAGCGCAGGCCACGCCGCGTGCGCCGCTGGCCCCGACCGGCCCCGCCGCGACGGTCGCCGCGATCGCCGCCAACCTGACCGCGAATGCTTCGGCCGCCCCCGCCGCGCCGGCCGACGTGCCGATGACGCCGTCGGCAGCCGCCGCGCATCACCTGAACGCCGACGACGCCGACATCGACCTGCCGAGCCTGCCCGCGCACGAAGCGGCCGCCGGCCGTCGCACGTGGCGCCCGGGCCCGGGTGCCGCACCGGCCAACGGCGGCGAAGCCGATTCGATGTACGAACGCTCGAAGCTGAACCCCGTGCTCACGTTCGACAACTTCGTGACCGGCAAGGCGAACCAGCTCGCACGCGCCGCCGCGATCCAGGTCGCGGACAACCCGGGCATCTCGTACAACCCGCTGTTCCTGTACGGCGGCGTCGGCCTCGGCAAGACCCACCTGATCCATGCGATCGGCAACCAGCTGTTGCTCGACAAGGCCGGCGCGCGGATCCGCTACATCCACGCCGAGCAATACGTGTCGGACGTGGTGAAGGCGTACCAGCGCAAGGCGTTCGACGACTTCAAGCGCTACTACCATTCGCTCGACCTGCTGCTGATCGACGATATCCAGTTCTTCTCCGGCAAGTCGCGCACGCAAGAGGAATTCTTCTACGCGTTTGAGGCGCTGGTCGCGAACAAGGCGCAGGTGATCATCACCAGCGACACGTATCCGAAGGAAATCTCGGGCATCGACGATCGCCTGATCTCGCGCTTCGACTCGGGCCTCACCGTCGCGATCGAGCCGCCCGAGCTGGAAATGCGCGTCGCGATCCTGATGCGCAAGGCGCAGTCGGAAGGCGTGAACCTGTCGGAAGACGTCGCGTTCTTCGTCGCGAAGCACCTGCGCTCGAACGTGCGCGAGCTCGAAGGTGCGCTGCGCAAGATCCTCGCGTATTCGAAGTTCCACGGCCGCGAGATTTCGATCGAGCTGACCAAGGAAGCGCTGAAGGATCTGCTGACCGTGCAGAACCGGCAGATTTCGGTCGAGAACATCCAGAAGACCGTCGCCGACTTCTACAACATCAAGGTCGCGGACATGTACTCGAAGAAGCGCCCCGCGAACATCGCGCGGCCGCGGCAAATTGCGATGTACCTGGCGAAGGAACTCACGCAGAAGAGCCTGCCGGAAATCGGCGAGCTGTTCGGCGGGCGCGACCACACCACCGTGCTGCACGCGGTGCGCAAGATCGCCGACGAACGCAGCAAGGACGCGCAGCTCAACCACGAGCTGCACGTGCTGGAACAGACGCTGAAGGGCTGAGCGCGCGGCGCGCTTGATAATTCGGCCTCCGCCCCAATTTAAGGGGGGCGGTTCGGTTTTGAGGCACAATACTGGTTTGACCGCCCCGGTGGTGGCGGGCCAAGAGCCCGGCCGGCGGGGCGCTGCGAGGCTGCTGCGCTGCAGGCCGTTACTCAACGAAGGAACTCTATGCAACTGGTCAAGACCGAACGAGACACCCTCCTCAGGCCGCTGCAAACGGTCAGCGGCATCGTCGAACGCCGCCATACGTTGCCGATCCTCGCCAACCTGCTGATCACCAAGAACGGCTCGGACGTTTCGTTCCTGTCGACCGACCTGGAGCTGCAGATCACCACGCGCGCCGATTTCGGCGTCGGCGGCGACCAGGTCGCGACCACCGTCGCAGCGCGCAAGCTGCTCGACATCCTGCGCGCGATGCCTGACGGCCAGGTCACGCTGTCGCTCGCCGACAAGCGCCTCACCGTTCAATCCGGCAAGAGCCGTTTCGCACTGCAGACGCTGGCGGCCGACGAGTTCCCGACCGTCGCGCAGGCGAAGGATTTCGGCGCCACGCTCACCGTCCCGCAGAAGTCGTTCCGCCAATTGCTCGGCATGGTGCACTTCGCGATGGCGCAGCAGGACATCCGCTACTACCTGAACGGCATGCTGCTCGTCGTCGACGGCGACCAGCTGATGGCCGTGGCCACCGACGGCCACCGCCTCGCGTTCTCGTCGATGAAGCTCGAAGGCGGCACGTTCGGCCGCCAGGAAGTCATCGTGCCGCGCAAGACGATTCTCGAGCTGCAACGCCTGCTCGAAGACATCGACGACACCGTCACCATCGACATCGCGCAAACCCAGGCCAAGTTCACGTTCGGCCAGGTCGAGCTCGTGTCGAAACTCGTCGAGGGCAAGTTCCCCGACTTCCAGCGCGTGATCCCGAAGGCGCACAAGAACACGTTCGAGATCGGCCGTGAAGAGCTGCAGCGCTCGCTGCAGCGCGCGGCCATCCTGACCTCGGACAAGTTCAAGGGCGTGCGCTGCATCATCGCGCCGGGCCAGCTGAAGATCATGTCGACCAACGCCGATCAGGAAGAGGCGCAGGAAGAACTCGAAATCGCCTACCAGGGCGATACCGTCGACATCGGCTTCAACGTCACGTATCTGCTCGACGTGCTCGCGAACCTGAAGGTCGACACCGTGCAGGTGAGCCTCGGCGACGCCAGCTCGAGCGCGCTGATCACCGTGCCCGAGAACGACGAGTTCAAGTATGTCGTGATGCCGATGCGCATCTGACGCGCTCGACATCGCGACACACACCAGGGGGCGGCAAGCCCCTTTGGCGTTTTTATGGCGAACCGACAACCCGCCCTTTTGGTGCCTTTTCGGCACTTGGGGCGGGCCAGGAAACTGGAGCGGCCCGGCGATTTCTCGCTGAAACGCACCGCGCCGCCACGTGAGTGGCCCCGCAGAACCGGAAGATATCCATGAGTGAACAGCACAATTCGCAACCCGATAACAGCAGCTACGGCGCCTCGTCGATCCAGATCCTCGAAGGTCTGGAAGCGGTGCGCAAGCGCCCCGGGATGTACATCGGCGACACGTCGGACGGCACCGGTCTGCACCACCTCGTGTTCGAGGTGCTCGACAACTCGATCGACGAAGCGCTGGCCGGGTACTGCAACGACATCCACGTGACGATTCACGCCGACAACTCGATTTCCGTGACCGACAACGGCCGCGGGATTCCGACCGACGTGAAGATGAACGACAAGCACGAGCCGAAGCGCAGCGCCGCGGAAATCGTGATGACCGAGCTGCACGCCGGCGGCAAGTTCGACCAGAACAGCTATAAGGTGTCGGGCGGCCTGCACGGCGTGGGTGTGTCGTGCGTGAACGCGCTGTCGAGCTGGCTGCGCCTCACGGTGCGCCGTGACGGCAAGAAGCGGTTCATGGAGTTCCACCGCGGTGTCGCGCAGGATCGCGTGCTCGAGGTGGTGGATGGTGTCGAAGTGTCGCCGATGCTCGTGACTGGCGATACCGAGAACCGCGGCACCGAAGTGCACTTCATGGCCGATCCGACGATTTTCGGTACGGTCGAGTATCACTACGACATCCTCGCGAAGCGGATGCGCGAGCTTTCGTTCCTGAACAACGGTGTGCGGATTCGCCTCACCGATCTGCGTTCGGGCAAGGAAGACGATTTCGCGTTCGCCGGCGGTGTGAAGGGCTTCGTGGAGTACATCAACAAGACGAAGACCAACCTGCACCCGACCGTGTTCTTCGCCAATGGCGAGAAGGATGGCGTGGGCGTCGAAGTCGCGATGCAGTGGAACGACAGCTACAACGAGAACGTGCTGTGCTTCACGAACAACATTCCGCAGCGCGACGGCGGCACGCACCTGACCGGCCTGCGGGCCGCGATGACGCGCGTCATCAACAAGTACATCACCGACAACGAAATCGCGAAGAAGGCGAAGGTCGAGACGACCGGCGACGACATGCGCGAAGGGCTGTCGTGCGTGCTCTCCGTGAAGGTGCCGGAGCCGAAGTTCAGCTCGCAGACGAAGGACAAGCTGGTTTCTTCCGAGGTTCGTGCGCCGGTTGAAGAAGTTGTGGCGAAGGCGCTGGAAGAGTTCCTGCTGGAAACGCCGATCGACGCGAAGATCATCTGCGGGAAGATCGTTGAAGCGGCTCGTGCGCGTGATGCTGCGCGGAAGGCGCGTGAGATGACGCGCCGTAAGGGCGTGCTCGACGGCGTCGGCCTGCCCGGCAAGCTCGCGGACTGCCAGGAGAAAGACCCGGCGAAGTGCGAAATCTACATCGTCGAGGGTGACTCGGCAGGTGGGTCGGCCAAGCAAGGGCGTGACCGGAAGTTCCAGGCGATCCTGCCGCTGCGCGGCAAGGTGCTGAACGTCGAGAAGGCACGCTACGACAAGCTGCTGTCGTCGGAACAGATCGTCACGCTCGTGACGGCGCTCGGCTGCGGGATCGGCAAAGAGGATTACAACCTCGACAAGCTCCGCTATCACCGCATCATCATCATGACCGACGCGGACGTCGACGGTGCGCACATCCGGACGCTGCTGCTCACGTTCCTCTATCGTCAGATGCCGGACATGATCGAGCGCGGGTACGTGTATATCGCGCAGCCGCCGCTTTACAAGATCAAGGCGGGCAAGGACGAACGGTATCTGAAGGATGACGTGGAGCTCAACGCGCATATGCTGCGGTTGGCGCTGCAAGGGTCGGAGCTGGTGCCGGGTGAGAATGCGGCTGCGATTTCCGGCGATGCGCTTGGGGAACTGGCGCGGTCGTATCTGCTGTCGCAGAGCGTGATCGAGCGGTTGAGCCGGTTGTATGACCCGGCCGCGCTGGAAGCGGTCATGGACGGCGTGGTGATCGATCTTTCCAACGAAGAGTCGACCGAGGCTTCGGCGAAGGCGCTGCACGCTGCGTTGCATGATGAAGCGCTGAAGAACGAAGTGCGGGTTGTGCCTTCGTATGACCCGGTTCGCGAACAGCGGGCGCTGCATGTCGAGCGGACGCATCACGGCAACGTGCGCGTTTCGGTCATCGACCAGGAATTCCAGCACACGGCGGATTATCAACAGCTCGTGACCACCGCGAATACGTTCAAGGGGCTTATTGGGGAAGGCGCGGTCATCAAGCGCGGTGAGCGCAGCATGGCCGTGGCGGACTTCAAGAGCGCGATGAAGTGGCTGCTGGCGGATGCTGAACGCAACGTCTCCAAACAACGCTATAAGGGGCTCGGCGAGATGAACCCCGAGCAGCTGTGGGAAACGACGATGGATCCGGCTGTCCGGCGACTGCTGCGTGTGCAGATCGAAGACGCGATTGCGGCGGATGGGATCTTTACTACCCTCATGGGGGATGATGTCGAGCCGCGGCGGGCGTTTATTGAGTCGAATGCATTGCGGGCGGGGAATATTGATGTCTAATACTGCCTGTAGATAGCGACATAAGCCAAGAAAAACGGACCCGTAAGTTGAAAAACTTATGGGTCTTTTTTTGTTGTTAATAGCACGAACTCGTCGGCGAGTCGCCGACGCGTCCGATCTCTCGTGCGCCGATCGCCTTCCAGTAGGCCTTCCGTTGCGCTCTCAGCGCTTACGTCGTTTCACTCGTCCCAGGTGTCATCTTCATTGCTCGCCTGCAAAGAAATCTCGATAGAGGATAAGCCGTCCACCTTCGCTGCGTCACCTCCGACGCCCGCTACGCGAAGATTGTTTCCATTTCAGGATCGCGACGTCGGTTGACAGCCGAAGGCATTTCGGCGCAGTTTTGAGGGACTCTGGTCACAGCTTAATCCGAACCAGGTATTATGCCTCCACATCGGGGGAGATATCCCGGCCACTTGCCGATCTGGAAGTTCGCCGGGCTCGCCTAAATGCGTGGCATTACCAAATCGACGCAAGTCCATTGCCTGAGAGGCCCATCTGATGCAATATCGATTTCGCTACGATTGAATAATTGGTCTGTTCTGGCATATGCGGACCTCATGGGAAACATCGGCAAACAGGAGATGTTCCGTGAATCAACAGAAGGATTACCGAAATACTTGTAGTGAGGTGGAAGCTCTTATTGTTCAACAGATCGATCGCGTGCAAGAAAAAGCTGCGAGGCTGTGGAAGGGGTATGAGCAAGAGGCGTTGATAACGATAGTTCGCGCCCTAGACACAATCGCTATTGCCGACTTCATGGATGCAAACCGCGAACTACCTACTGAGCGTGAAGAGGCTCGGTATTTTGCCAAATTGGGGCTCGCATCGGCATTGAAGCCATTTTTGACAACTGTGAGAAGCATTGGTGGAGGTGTACCGTGGGGACCAATTGTTCCAGAGTGGATGAGCTGGGCCTATTCATATCTGATTACGTGTGGTCAACTCATCAACTTGCGACGCATGGCGCAACTCGAGCGATATGGATTATCTAAATCGACTATGCGGGATTCCGGCCCTCTCATAGAAGTTGATGTCGGCCTCGAAGAGATCTCTCAGCGATTTGCTGCGGACTCAGTTTTGGTGCATGGTAACGCTCCGGATCCCGAGGATGAAAAGTTTGAGGAAAAACTCCGAAATCGTATGAAATCGTATGTCGATACCCCAGATGGATGGTTCATTCGGTATGACAATGACTGGGATATCGTGCACGCCTATCGAAAGAAGGCCGAGAGTTACGGCAGAAGATTTCCCGAACGCGAAGCATTGCCAGACAATGTCATAATAGGCGGCAGAACATTCAAGGAGTGGAGAGATTCAAGTAACGAAGCGCTCGGAAGAGTTCTCTGTCACATTGATTTTTCCTACGAGCTTCGGATAAAGCAGCCGGAAATTTTACTCGCAAATATCACAACTATCTTCGCTCGAAAGGAAGACGTCGAAGCTGTTCTTGAAGAGGCTGGGATATCTCGAGACCTTGTTCCATCAACGATGCGCGCACTGACACTGTCGAGCGATACGCTCGACGAGTGGGATTGGGAAGGAAATTTTGAAATTCCTTGCCCATACTATGTTGAGTTGGGGCAAGACTTCGTGCTCCTCCCTTGCTTTGGGGCATTATCGAACCCGTATGTGTCATTCTTTCGGCATTTGAAAACAATTTACAAGGATGACTGGGACCACGCCGTTGACGAAAAAGAGAATGTCTTTCGCCGGGACTTATCCAGCGCATTCGGCGCGCCTAGGTTCCACGTTCCCACTCACGGTTTTAGCATCCGTCGAGCGGATGGCTCCGAATTGACGGACTTAGACGCGGTAATCGTCGACACTGAGTCCGGAGCGATGGCGTTCGTACAACTTAAGTGGAACGACGTGTTTGGGCATTCATTACGCGAATGGCAAAGCCGGCGAAACAACGTCGTCAAGAAGGCTAACGAATGGGTGGATAAGGTTGTGTCGTGGATCGACGGGCGCAGCGCAGTTGAAGTTGCAAAGCAACTCGGCATAAAAGACGTCACTGCTTCCGCCGCCCCACTGATGTATGTGATAACTCGCTACACAGCAAGATTTAGCGGCGAGTCTGACCGTGATAGTCGTGCAGCCTGGTTGAGTTGGTTTGAGTTACTGCATATCTTGGATGATCTTGACCACACAGAACCGCTGGCAGATTTGGCCCACGCAGTGGAGCGTCATGTCCGGCGCTTTGTGTTCGACCGCCCCCGTATCATGACTTTTAGTTTCCCGGACTTGACGGTCGAATTGAAAATGTGTCGCGAGGAGGAACCCTGACGGCGTTCGTCGCGTCAAGCTGCTGGAGCCTCCATAAAATCCGGGGCGGTTCATATCGTCCATCGAGCCGAACCATTTGAGCTCGGCCGTAACGGATCAAGTGTATTAGCAAGAACTGGATCTGAAAGGTAGTCGGTCCCCTCCCCGTTTTTCCATTGAGAGTCAGAACGAAAAGAAGCCTGTGTCCGGCCTATCTAGAGTTCCCACTAGCGTTGCCCGATCAAGAAGCCGGTTTTGTTGCTCGCACGACGTTTCGGGTAGAAGCGAGCAAGCGTGGCAGGCGGCGAGATTACAGTTGTTGGGTCCTTGGCCGGGACTCTCGATGCAGATCGGATCTGTAGAGCACCACCTTGCACGATCGATCGCCCTAGCAACCGTGCGCTCCAATAATCCCGGCATACCCATCTGTACCAATCCCCCCATTGTTCCTTCCGCGTCGCCAGCTGCCGTATATATCAAAACACCGTGCATCCGCGGGTCCTCATCCGAACAGTAAATGCGCTCTCGTAGCGATGACGAACCGTATCCACAATCGAACGTGAGCTGATTGATGAGGGCGTGTGCGAATGTGTGGAGCATAACGAACTTAGGCGTTGTGTCTACAACATGCACTTGGCGACGGTGCGCCTGCTCGTGAAGATTGCGGTTAACTGAGAGGAGACGCTGACGGTGAAATTCTCCATGTTGCTTGTCCCACACATCCAGGTGACCAGCATCAAAGACGAGAAAGATTCCTTCACCACGTACGACGACAGCGGGCAACCAGTTCATCTTCTGGCGCGATATCAGCCCCCAGCGCTTGTCAGTGTCAATAACGGGCGCGGCTAATAAGCGACTGAACCCCACGAAAGCCCTAGTCTCCCGGAGTTTGTCTAGTAGCGCGACACGGGAGAAGCGAGTGCGAACCACGTCTTCATACTCAGCAATCGGGTAACTTCGCACGAGTAGATTAACCTTGGGAGAGCCCTCCTGACCATCCCGATTGAAGGCGGCATACTCTTCCGACCGGAACGTTCCTTCGGATGCGTCAATTGTCCCGTCGGAATCTGATTCATTGTTCTTTCGCGCTTGGACCCATTTGTTCAGTGGCTCAACGAGTACTGAAGCCATGATTGCCCAGTCATGGAATGAGGATGCAGCGACGACGCTAGCAACGACCTGCTCGGACAGGGTGCCATCAATGGCGATCTGAGCCTGCTGCATGAGTGCAGTGGCAGTATAGCGGTCCTGTGTGAGTATTTCGATCAGGATGTGCTTGTTGACTGCGTCGGCCAGCACTGCCGGATCGACTTGCGACTCGGGCCGCCGTTTTTTCAGAACTAGGCCCGCGGACCTCTTTGTGAGTTGCCCCGTATCGGATGCTAAAGCGCCAGCCAACAGATCCTGCTTGAGCGCATGATCGTCCAGCAGGTCGAGCACATCCTGAGGGATAGTTGCATCGATAACTTCGGGAACATAGATGGCACTTCGAACATCTGCAAAGTAGAGATTGCTCGCCCCCCGAAGAACCGCTTGTAGGGGTGTTCCACACGCTTCGCCGTCGTCATCGCCGCCATGCCCGATACCCAGAGCCGGATTCTGGCTGTCACACTTGACTCCCAAATCAAGTCCCAGTGCACCAGAAAGCGATCGGCGCTTGATTTCGACTATCCCCGATACGTCCTGACGCTCAGCCACGACAACAATACCTGCTGCTGATGCCGAGCCTGTAGAGAGTAGTCGCAACCAGCGGTCCGACCTGCCGCGTCCCCATTCGTCGCGATCGAGGCCAAGCCACTCAACCCAAGGAAAATCCCTCATATGTCCATCGCGGCAAGCTGCAATGAAACGCACTTGGACCATCTTTCGGCGCTTGTGACTCGTGCCCTTCTGTCCCCCGCTTCCGATCGGGCCGTCGCAGAATGGCGATTGACGATCGTGATAACGTGCTTCGGCCATGCGTCCGCATCTTGGACAGGAGTGCCACAGTGGAAATCTCAGGAAAGGCAGTTTCAGTCCGATGTTGACGGCATTTACGCCTGCCGCGCTATCAACCTGACGGAAATCCGGTGGTTGAACAAAAAAATCTACGCCCAAGCGACGCGCTAGCCGCGGTTCGTCTTCGACTTTGAACTCCCGGTGGTCAGGATTGGTCGGTTCGAATGGCCAAGCATCCAAACCTGCGTGGACAAGAGAAACGGGGCCAGGAAAGTCGACCAGTGCTCCTATACCGAACGGTGATAATGCTTGTGACCTGCGAACAGGGCGGCTCATGTCGTACCTCCTACAACAGGCCGATAACGGTCTGTGATCTCTGCTTCGCAGCTGGCATCTACGTTCCGTAGCGACGACATCGTCGGCCAACTGCGTCCATTCCATTCTGTGCGTTCAGCGCTTCCAGCAGGATGCATCAAGGGCGCATCTTCGGGTGCCTGACCGAAGCCTCCATACTGCGCCGGATTCCAAGCTCGCCACTGGTCTAGTCGATATCTCAGGCGTGCCATCACTGCCTCTTCCTCCGACGGAGCGATCTGACGCACGCGAGCCCGGACCATTTCTTCCAAGCGATTCCGCAGATCGCTTCCGGATAACAACGGGAATGGATCGGGTCGTTCCGCATCCGAGTCCAGTCGACCAAGCTGGCGCACCAGCGCCACTATCAATCCATGCAGTGAGCGCTCGACAGCTGGCGGGCTGAATGGCGTGACACTTGTAGGCTCAACCTGAGCATAGAGTTTTTGGTGATAGGACCGGAAACGTTCGTAATGGCTTCGATCTCGTGGCTTGGTTTGACCATAGATCACGACAACTAAGCCTGGCTTGTTTCGATCCCGCCCCACGCGGCTCGAAACTTGAATGTATTGAGAAGTCGTCTTCGGCTGGCCGACGATTGCCATCAAGGACAGCCGCTGTATGTCAACACCAACTTCTATGATGTTCGAAGCAAGGCAGGCATCGAGCGGCGAAGGGGAATTCGCCGATTTCCGCTCGCTCTCGCGCAGTGGCACGTCGAGTTTTTCCAGCAGGCGCGGGATGTGGTCACCGCGGATGCGACTAGTCAGCTCCTCTACGTGAAGGAGCTGTCGAATGCGTTCATAGTCCACACCGTGGCGCGTCAGAACCACTCGCAGATATTCGCGCGTGTCCGCGGAGAACAACGTCAAAGCGCCACCGAGCTCTCTGAGTGAATTGAAGAAAACCAAGAGCGTCCACCAAGGATCCAGGTCGGCTGGGTCGCCATCCAGCAGAGCGGCATGCTGCATTAAAGCTGCAAAAATCCGTGTTTCCGACGTCTGTACTGAAACGTGGGCAGGAGCCAACACGCCAGCGTAAAGTCGGCCGGGCAACGGCCGACCGGCTTCGTCCATAGCTTCGCGTGCGAAGAATGAGTCTGACGCATCAAGTCCTGACGGCGGGAATAGCGCGACCGCCCCGCGCGCATAGAGCGCGCATACTTGTTCCCGTGCTCGACTAATAGTTGCCGTCGAGGCGACGATCTTCGGACGTACCATGCCACCCAACGGGTCGATGCAAAGCGCCTCGATGACAGTCTCATAGGCCCCCACCATGGAGCCAAGCGGTCCAGAGATCAAATGCAGTTCGTCCTGGATGACGAGTGTCGGTGGCCTTCCTTTGTGCCGTCCGGATTCATCGATACCGAAGATGCTTCGCGCACGGGGGCTCCAAGCGAGCATCGCGAACTTGTCGACGGTCCCGATCAGCAAATTGGGGGGACGCTCAAGGACATCCTCGTCGATGACGACGATGGGCAGCGGCAGCCTCCCGGAGCCGGGAAGGCCGCCAAACTCACAGTTTTTGTCGCTGCAGCGATAGACAACCGTATCTGCCGAACCACGTCGTTCCTTCGAGTACCCCAGAACATTGATGGCACCAGAATGGGTCTTCGTTCTCCCAAATACCTGCCTGCTGCCCCGAGCCTCCAATCCCGCAGATTCCTGAGGTCCGAACTTGGCCGCGCACCATGGACAGCGCAACAGAACGAAGGGATTTTCTGCGTCAGGATCACGTTGGAGCTTTCGCAGCTTGCTAATAGCATCGTCCCGCTTGTTCGGAGTGGCACTACCGCCTACCCAGAGTCCGATCTCGAATGACCGCGTACCGAGGGAGCCAGGATTTGCACGTCGCAGGTGTTCCATCGCGCAGAAGAGGGTCGCGGCGCGCTGGAACTGCTGCGCCGTCAGGAGCCTCAACGTGTACCGCATCAGGACATCGACTCCGCCGGCAGCGTCCCCCGAAATGGCGTTGAAGAACACCGTAAATGCGGTCAACCCAAGGTACGCCTCTGTCTTGCCACCACCCGTCGGGAACCAGATGAGATCGACTATTTCCCGTTCGATGTGCGTCGAGTCAGCGATGCCTTGCAGGGACATTAACAAAAAGGCGATCTGGAAAGGTCGCCAGTAGCCCCGACCGGCGTCCGGGACAGTCGGATCGAATTGTGTTGCGGGAGGCCACGTCACGCGGCCTAGATCATCGTGCAATGGCGAGCGCATTTCTTGTCCTGCACGTAGCTGTGCGATCAACATGGCGTGGTTGGCTAGTTGAAACGCTTGGCGTGCTTGATTACCTGATGCATCCCTAGCGCGCAATAGCTTCAGCCCGGCGTCGATCCGATCTGCGCAGACCCGACAGTCGTCAATTAGCGCCGTCGCTGTGGGCCGATCCCTTAATGGTATCGAAGTCACCGTGGATTCGAGAGAGACAATCCAACGCCGGTATTCACTTATCAGTGTCGCTGCATCGTTCAGTCCGTCGTCTCCCGGCTCCAGCCCGGCGAGCTTGCGCATACTCACCCTGAGGCTGGACATCGACCCATCCGGTTGTTTAACGGCAAGATCAGCGCTTGTCGAGGGCGTTTCGAAGACCGGGAGGCTATCGCTCCACACGGCACCGACCCGTTCCGGACGGCCATGGATCCAGTCTGCACCACAACCATGGCCGATCGCGAACGTTCTGTCGTTGCGATAGAGGATACGATTCACGTTCTCGTCGGCGCGGGGATCCGGATTGTCAAATTCGCTGGAGAAGTATTCGGGGTAGGGGTCAATCCAGGTGCCCCCGGACTGACCTGAGACCCGGAGACCGGATTGAAACAGGCAAGTGCCGTCGAGATTCTCCCGAGAAGCTCTGAGTGTATTGATGATCGAAATCGTAAGTAGCCGGTGGTTCGCTGTTGGCGCTCCACGCCACGACCGTGACAGGATGACTAACTGCAGACCTGCCTCCACTGGGCCAATAGGAAAGCGCAGCGGTTCTGTCGCCTTGAGGAGTTCCGCTTTACCCACCTTCACGACAGGGCATTTGCCGTCGTCTGTAACGACAGATCGTCTTAGCCAGATCTTTCTCTCGGTCCCCTGCTTGCCAACCGCCGCACCGATCACTAGCGTCAGAGGCTTGTAAATGCCGCACGGACCTTCAATCGTTTTTTCGGCCCCAACCCGTCCGACATTTAGTAGTTCGACGGAGATCCCAAGCTCCTCCCGTCCGAGATCCGCCAGCAAGCTAACTCCGAGAGCGGAAGGCCGGAACGCGTTGGCCAACGTTACGTCCTCATTGTCCGCTTCGTCGATAGAGGCAACGTTGCTAGCCTTCTTCTCTAGTTTGGCAGCAACATCGTCACTCAATTCGACACCAGCCCGAAGCTCGGGTGACTCGTCTATCGAACCTTCAGCAAATTCAGATGCTTGTTCAGATGCAAGCTCGTCGATTCCTTGTGGAAACAGGATCCCGGCACCAAATCGTTTTACAGGGGGATCCTGCCAAACGATCTCTTCACCGTCAGGTTGGCAACGGGCAGTCCGGAACTCTTCCCAACTCATTGCCTGTTTTTCAACTAAAGCGACTGACTTGCCTGCGGGATCGGGCCCGACAACCTCAGCTCTGAGGCGCCGTAGCATCAGCTCGCGATTTAGTAGGTTTTTGTCGAGCGTCTTCATGCGGAGCCTTCCCGTTGTGCCTTGAGTCCTTGAATTAGTAGCCGCCCATAGACGCTACGAAGTCGTTCGTTCATTAACATGTGAAGTGCGAGTCTTGCACGCGTCATGCCTACATACAGCAGCGCAGCAGCTTGGTCGCAATCGAGTTCCTCAACATCAGTGAGGATAACCACTGGAGATTCCATGCCTTTGTATGCATATACGCTGCCGTAGTGGACTATGGCTTGCGCCGAGTTCGACGTTTTGCCAAAGGGAAGTACAGGTACTTTATCGACGACTCCCTTCAGCCTAGCTGCACATGCAGCTGCATCGGTGCGCATCGACAGCACCACAATCCCGTCTGGGCCGTATCTACGGCTAAGCTGGCGGAGACTATCAGCGAGTTTCAAATCTTGGTCAGCCTGATTCCGATAGAAGATTGGAGCAACGTCCACCCCCTCCTCGGACTGAAGGACACGGCTGTATCCTGGGGTTAAACCACTCGTGAGCGTAACAGCATCGGCGATATTTCTTGTGTTGCGGCAGTTGATACGGATAGGGCAGGTTGTGAACCCCTGTCCGGATCTGCTCTTGAGTCGCTCCAATCCCGGTTGAGCATTGCTATTTGCATAAATGGCTTGCCGCTCAAAGTCGCCGAACATGGCCCACCGTCCACCTGCAAGTCCACCAGCAATGATCAGTTCCAAGACGTCCAAAATTTCCTCTGTCATCAGGTCTTGCGCTTCGTCAAGAATCAACATATCGAAGGGCTTGAACTGACTATCGTCGCGCAACAGGGCGTTCAAAGCCCGCTCAGGTAGTTCGGATGACCAGAATTCCTTGCCGGCTTCTATGGGAACCTCGATACCTGCAATCCTCAACAACAGTGATGAGACGGTCCCAACGCTCATCGACGTTTCTGCAGCTTGAGCTTCTGCCGCGATTGACTCCGTTTGGCCCTTAAGCCAATTTCCAAGCAGTGAGTTGTGACACAGGAGCATGACTCTTCGGCCGCTACGCACCACTCGGCGCGCAGCCTCGATGGCCAGCAAAGTCTTGCCGGTGCCGGCCGGCCCTTTGAACAAGATACGCCGGTTATCTTCGAGCATATCTAGTGCATGAAACTGCTCCTCCGTAAACTTGCGGATTGATCGCTCAACGAGTTCGTCTTTGTCATTTCCAATAGCTGCATATTCGAAGTCCGGCCGAAGCACCGAGACTATGCTCTCGACCTGTCGACGATTCGGGCGACTTCGCGGAGAATACCAAGTACGTGTGGCGGCCGTATTCCTGAGGCGTGTGTGTTCTGCCTCCAGGATTCGGGTCACAATTGACGACACCGGATTTCTCAGTAGATCAGTCTTGTTGACAACCTGCCAAGGCTCCCATTCCAGCGATCGCTCCGTGAAGTCAATTTCCGTGAAAAATACTGCAGACGTAAAGACGATATTCGCCAGTGTCGCGTCCCTGCCCATAACGTATTTGCGAACCGAGTGTGCAGCGTCGCTCGCCTGTCGGAAGGGTCCCACGGTAGATATTTTGGGCGGGTCATATTGATAGATCCATAGACCGTCGCGTCGTTGGAGGCCGCACCCCTTGACCTCGATACACAATACTCCTAGCCCCGGAACGGCTACGACGAGGTCAGCTTCTCCTTGCGTCCGGGCAATATGGCGCCGGATGTCAAACGAATGGAACACAATCCATTCCCGTGTTGCTGGGTCTTCCTTCAGCTTCTGGTATAGCAGTCGTTCACTGCCTGGTGCCTTCGCTGAGATATGAGGAGGAATCATCCTAGCCACTATTTCATCTCCACCGAATGCTTATGAAACAGCGTCGAGTATGGAACACGAACTGACTGCCCATCGATCGCTGAAACCCTGAGCAATCCCATCTGTCCAGACTCGACACCCGGGAGGGCGATGGATAAAACAGTTTCGATTCTTTGGCGCTCGGCGATTAGTTTCCTGACTCGTTCTAAGAGCGCGGTTCGAATCTCGCCCCCTGCGCGATGTTGGTAGCCCTTGACCAATTCCATTTGATCCCATTTCGTCTTCGCGTAAGCGTCCAGATCCGTAGAGAATTGTCGAGATGCGAACTCTGCCAAGACGGCGGTCAGGTAGCGAAACGTGTCGTAGCTCTGCGGAGCGATGACCGTGTCTCCGGCCCAGACCCAGAGATAGCTAGCGGACCGCAGTCGCCCCCCAAGTGCTCGAAATGCGCTTGCGATAACTCCTTCACCGTGACGTTTCAGTGCGTTGCACAATAACGACTTCCACTCAGTGGCTTCGTGGCGAAGATTCGGTCGTCCCTCACTTGCCATAAGGGTGTCTGCGACTTCGTCCAGATAGTCGCCGCTGCCCGACAGCCGGAGCAGTATCAGATCGTGCTCTTCAAGAGAATCGACGGCTTTGCGAGGTAAGTGATTTACGTCTACTTCGAAATTGCGATCAAGCAGATCGGATATCTCCACTATGGTTCCATCATTGGGGAGAAACGCGCCGCTGGCGTCGGCAAATAGTACGAACCGTGCGCTTACAGAGATGTCCCGATCCGATATGGGCGTCAAGTTTGGGATCTGAGCTCTGATGCTTTCCCAAGACGAGTCGTTAACCCATTTGTCCAGCGGCTCATCTTGAGCTTCGTCTATGACGACTATCGGAAATTTTCGAGAACTGGCTGCTGAAGAAAATACTGTGTCGCGAGGCAGTTCAAGGCGCTCAGGAATTTGAATACGCTCACCTCGGTACGCGGCGATTACGATTTCACTCGCTCGTCCCCCGAGGAGCAAATCGTGAACCAGGGGCTTCGCCGAAAATCGCAGCGTTCCGGGAACGACAATCCGCGAGAAAACCTGGCTATGCAAATCACGTCGAGAGCGAAGTATGGCGACTCCTTGCAGGCCAAGGTCTCGTTCCGAATCTACTGTCAATGGCCACCCGGGCGAATTCACTCGCTGCAGGCCAGCAAAGATCGCGCTACGGCTACGATTCGTGCTACCAAGTCCCATTGCAATACGTTCCAGCTTGGGGTTCTTCGGACTCTCGAGTAATGCTGTAACGATATTGTCGATAGTTCGTGCTGGAGCCGCTATCGCGTGCATTCCCTCTGCCAAGATCGACAGGCTCTCCGCCATTTGACGGAGGCGCAGTCGTTCGTCGTCAAACGGCAGTAGCGTCTGCAATACAGTCAACTTGAGTCGCCAAGCAAGTCGAGGCGCTTCTTGCTGGTCAATGTCGTCTCTGTCCACTAGGGCGAAAATACTGTTGCATGCGCGAGCTAGTTCGTACGCGGGGGGAAAGTCGATGGTCAAATAGCGCCGCGTTGCAGCGCTAGCCTGCAGATGCTGCGTGGTGACGAGGTCGAATAAGGAAGACGAGCTCATTTTTCGCAACAATTACGCCTACCGAGACTGGAGATAAGTCGCATCCACATTTCAAATTTCGCCATCGAAAATATCTTTACCTTCCGGCAAAGCAAAGATAAACGAGTTGATTGAGGTCGGTGGTTCAATCACGGGATTTACGCCTTCACCCACGTGAATTCCCTCGTCGACGGAATAAGCTAGGAATCGGTTAAGAACGTTGGCGACCTCCTCGTCAAAGTCCGCGTGATCCAGTAGCACGACAGTGCTCCGCGCCGAGACTTGGCCAAGTCGCGAGGTTGCGCGGGCGCCATCGAGGATCGTCACGCCTTGCAGAACATCGTCGCTATCCAGACCTCTGACCGGTATGAGCCGTAATTTGCCATGTCGGCCTTCTGAATCCGTAAGAACCAGAGTTTCCCGCAATGACACGGCGGGCACGTTATCGGTTTCCAAGAGCACCCCGTCGAGGTCGGCTAGGAACGACGACCTCTCCGTGATCACCGTACTATCGGCCATCGGCGAGCGAATCCATGTCGTCGATGAAGCGTCAACGATATTCTTCATCAGCGATGCAGCTCGAGCTAGGGTGTCTTCTCCACGTTTCGTTACGGCTCCCCGGGTTACACCGTAGCGCAGAGCAGAGGCGCGCGAAAGCCGGTAGGTCACCCCCTTTGATTTTGCGGGAGTTTGCCCCACTATCGCGAGGAACTGATTGCCGTCGATGTCGCAAATTCCGTCAACTGTGCCGGAATAACTGACTGCCCGACCATTTTTCCCCTTCAGGTCTCGCCAGTGAACCAACGTACCGACAGGTAGCGCTTGCAGCGCCTCCCAATCGAGTATGTCGTCGTGGAGGCGCGAGGCCGCCAGCATCGCCCCCAAGCCAACAAAGGCGGCGGCCAGTCGGCGGGTGGGTAAGAGCACAACCGTTACCCGGCGTCCGCTAAGCGCAGCCTGACTGCGCAGCCACGCGCCCAGCCAGATGAGCCAGTCCGCCCAAGCAGGCATCGGACATGAGCCACCGTCGGTTCGAACGGAAAGTCGCTCGCGGTGCACGGCTCCCATCACTGTATCCACCTGCTGCATCGCGCGCGCTCCCCGGAATAATTGATATTCGATTGAGTATAATGCCAGATGTTACAAATTGTGAGCGGCTCTTGACGACACAATGAAATGTTTCCTGTATGCGGGGGGATAGATTGAACGACGAGGTGTCGGCCTTCAGGCAGAACGTCATTCTGCGAGTGCAATCCGAGTTCGCAGAGCGGGACTCGGCAGTTGGATTTGCCACGATCACTGGGCAAATGTTGGAGGAAGCAGAAGAGTGCGCGGATTACATGCTCTGCCCATTCCGAGGGACCGGAGCGCGCCGTCGCAATATCGGGGTTGACGGCTATGCGTTCGATGACGCAGACGGTTCGCTTCGCGTCGTCATCACGGCCTTTTACGGCGGGGATGAGCCAACCACTATGACCCAGACAGCGGCCAGAACCGAGTTTGCAAAACTGACCGCGTTCATCGAAGATACCTTCGCAGACATCGATGATGGTTTACCTGTTGATGATGATCCTGTCGTGGACTTTGCTGATCTCCTGCAGTCGCACCGCACATCAATTTCGCGGTTACGTCTTTATCTGGCAACGGACGGAATCCTCAGTGACCGGATACGCGACTGGCCTGCGTCGAACATCTGCGACATCCCAACGGACTTTCACATCTGGGATATGTCGCGATTCCGTGGGGCGCTATCTTCGCAAAGCGGGCGAGAAGCGCTAACCGTGGATTTTTCCCAGCTATCCAATGGAGGCATTCCGTGCCTGCAGGCAAGCTTGTTCCATTCAGAATACAGCTCGTATCTTTGCGTCATTCCGGGAGATACCCTGGCCCAGATTTACGACAGCTACGGCAGCCGGCTTCTCGAAGGCAATGTTCGTTCATTTTTGGGCAAGACTGGCAAAGTTAATAAGGCTATTCGTGAGACCATTCTGCGCGAGCCCGAAATGTTCTTCGCGTTCAACAATGGCATATCTGCAACCGCATCGACGGTTGTCGTCGAGCAGACGCCAAATGGTTCGCGTTTGATATCTGCAACTGACCTGCAGATCGTGAACGGTGGTCAAACTACGGCTTCGCTAACGTTTACGAAGCGCAGAGACGGCTCTGATCTTTCAGCCATCTTTGTTCAGATGAAACTATCAGTGGTTCCGGAGGAATTATCGGGAACGCTGATTCCGAAGATCTCCGAGTACGCAAACAAGCAAAACAAGGTCTCCGATTCGGATCTTTTTTCCAATCATGAGTATCACCGTAAACTGGAAGAGCTTTCTCGGCGAATCAAAGCGCCTCCAACTAACGGAGCACAACGCCCCACATCATGGTTTTACGAGCGTGCTAAGGGACAGTATCGAATAGAGACTGCGAAGATGAGCCCGACAGAGAAGCAGCGCTTCGAGGCAGACAATCCGAAACTTCAACTTCTCACGAAAACAGATCTAGCAAAGATCGAAAACTCGTGGCGCTGCCTGCCCCACGAAGTCAGTAAAGGAGCTCAAAAGAATTTCGACGTATTCAGTAAGTACATCGTCACAGAGTGGGCATCCAAACCTTTACAGTTCAACGACGAATATTTTAGACGGATCGTGGTTCACGCCATTATTTTTCGAAAACTCGAAAAACTGATTCCAGACGAAGCGTGGTACGAAGGCGGTTATCGCGCCAATATTGTCACCTATTCGATTGCCAAACTCTCCCACATACTGCAAACCAGAACCTTGGGACGAGCGCTGGACTATCAAGGAATCTGGCGGCGGCAGGCTATTTCGCCTGCGTTGCACGAGCAATTGCGCCTTATCGCCAGAGTCATGTATACGGTCATTACAACGCCAGACCAACAAGGAAGCGAGAACATCACCGAATGGAGTAAAAAGGCCTTGGCGTGGGAGCACTCTCAGGAAGCGCAAGTCGAACTTCTGCCGGATTTCGTGGCCGAACTTGTCGCGGCTGAAGATGGTAAGCGAGCGTTCAGAGATGCAGAAGGTGACGCTGCCATTGATCGTGGTCTTGCTGCAGTCACCAAAGTTCTAGCAACGAAGCCATCAGATTGGCGGCGAATTAGGCAGTGGGGACTCGAAAGACGGCTGCTGACTCCTAAGGAGGAGCAGTTACTGTTGATGGCGACAACGCCGGGGCGACTGCCGACAGACAGGCAAGCGGAGGCCATTCTCAAGATTCACAGTAACCTTGAGCGCGAAGGGCTTTCTTTAACTTGAGGCGACGTATCGCGTTGAGTACCATGAGAACTAGTGTCGTGACTCACTTGTGTGGCTCCGAGCCGTTGACTGAATTGAGGTCAGTTCCTTTGCTTCGCAGTAAGTGCACAATTCCGACACTTGGTCCGCAGTTCGCACGACAAGAGGTACTACGGAGTGGTCGACGTTGTCGATAAGGCAAAGCGTAGTCGGATGATGGCCGGCATAAGAGGTCGCGACACCAAACCGGAGCTCGTGGTCCGGCGACTGCTTCACGGAGCGGGGCTACGATACCGGCTCCATTGCCGGAATTTGCCTGGTACACCTGATCTCGTTTTGCCAAAATATCGAGCAGCCATCCTGATACACGGGTGTTTCTGGCATGCGCATGACGGCTGTAAGTATTTTTCGATACCGGCATCAAACGAGCAATTCTGGCGAACGAAACTTTCTGCGAATCGCGAACGCGACACTCGCCAGATTGATGCCCTGAGATCCCAAGGGTGGCGTGTACTGGTCATCTGGGAGTGTGCAACCAGATCTACCAGGCATCGTGAAGATTTATTGGCATGGACGATGAAGTGGCTGGTGGGCAGCGATGAGTATGGCGAGATTCCGCTCCCACTGCCACAATCACCCTAGGATCCGGTTACCACTTTGCCTTCGGATTGGCGTATCTGACTATCGACGCACACAGGTATTTTCAGGAAGCGCGCCACCGACTCACCAAGCTGCTTTGCGAGGAAGGGCGGCACGGCATTGCCGACCTGGTGATATTGCTGTGTGCGGTTTCCCTCAAAAAAATAATTATCCGGGAAAGTCTGCAAGCGCGCTGCTTCGCGCACCGTCAGACTGCGACATTGTGAAGGATCGGGATGTATGTAGTAATGCCCGTCCTTGGCAATATGCGAGACGATAGTGGTTGACGGCGAATCCGCAATCTGCACCCTAAATCTATCATCGAACGGAATATTTTCGTCGCCAACGTTGCCGTGTGCTGGCAAGAGTTTAGGTGGAAAGGTATCTAGTTTTGGAGAGTACTGCTGTTGCCTCGCGAAGCTTGAAGCAAATAGATATCTATGCAGATCCGAGGCCATATGACTTCGCGTTTCGTGTTGACATACTCCTCCGAGACGGTCGTCGCGGTACCACGCCGCCAAATCTGTGGGGAGGCCTGGAAAGAAGGGGACGTCGTTTTCGAGAAATTGGCCGCCAGTTTGGTTTACGTGTCGGGCAAGACATGCGGCTTCCTCCATGCGGTGCTTGATGTGGTCCCGAGTCTCACAACGCCAGCCGCCGAGTGTATTGGGTGCGGAATTCAATATCTTGAGCCATGTCTCATGTGAGTCGGGCTGCCGGGATAGTTTACTTCGCAATGCGGGGAGATCGGCAAGTACGCTTCGAACGGTCACATTCTCCCGGAAACGGGTGAGCAATTCGTGATTTCGCGAGGCGTGGTCAGAGCGAATCCCCAAGAGAATTACCCGGTGGCGCATCTGTGGAACACCATAATCCTCCGCTCGAATGAGGAAGTCTGCAGGGTCAAGACCTTCTGGCCGGGACGCCGTCGTAAACGAGCGAATGTCGTAATGGACTCCGGGCGCGGGTTCGGAGAGATCTCCAAGAATGCGTTCAAAGATGCGCTGCCCGTCGTGAGTAGACGATAGCATTCCCTTTACGTTTTCCATGACGAAAACTGCAGGCTGAAAATCACGAATGATTCTCAGATATTCGCGGTACAAGAGGTGCTTGGGATCTTGCTCGAATGATGGGTCAACGTTTTTCCGACGTGACCTTCCTGCTAGGGAATATGCTTGACAAGGGGGGCCGCCAATCAGCACCCACTCACTGTTGCCGTTGATGCCGGCCCGGATGAGGTCATCTATCTGCGACTCAGGAGCACCACCTAATTCTAGGCAGTGTGCTTCTTGGTTGACCGACTTCAGTACCGAAGCAACTGTCGGATCGCTCATCAAGGTTGGCCGATCGATATCGCCACGAACATAGTCGTAGTATGCGTCAGGGACTCCATGCTCCGATAGGGCACGGAACATGGCGCGTAATGTTAACGTGCGGTGCGCGATGGCATCTTTCTCGATTGATACACGGATGTCAAAGATGCGACGCCCTTTCGTGTCACGAACGGCAGAAAAGCCTTCGCCCAACCCTCCGGGGCCCGCGAACAAGTCTATTACTGGGACACTCATTTTTTGAAGTTTGTCTTGATTTGCCCTGTACTTTACCAGGTCTTGGGCCAAAACAAGAGACTACAAGCCGAGATGTTCGGCTGACCGAGCTGGAGGTTGACCAGTTTCCGTGGACGGTTGGGCGGCCAATTTTTAAGCGCGCGGAACTCTGCCGTATAGCAGTGAGACTGCGAGTTGTCCACCTCCGGCCGGCGAGTCGCCTGCCACGACCATGACGCTGGCTGGCGGTCTGCGACTCGCTAGGCGATGGTCCATCCATAGACTATGGTCGCGCAGCAATCTTGATCGGAATGCCTATGACGCCCTTTGCGTGACGTTGCGCCAGTGCCATGTCTAAAGCCATCAACTCCGTCCGCAGGTAGGCGAGATGGTGAATGAGGTGTTGAATCTAGGCGTTGTTTGCGTTCCCGACCGGTGGGTCGCAGTGGGTCCAGTGCTTGTTGCCGCACGGGAGTTTGCCATACCAGTCGTTTACGTTGAACGGCGGATTGCCTCGCAGGACTCGTCGGACATCGATACCGACACCTACACCGTAATTTTCTGCAATGAAAACTCAAGAAGCTATACCGATTGGCCATTCCTCGAATTTTCCACATTTCGAGATGCCCAATTAGATAGACTCAAACGGCATCACCGCAAAAAGCGCGGGCCGCATGGGCTGCCACCCATACGACCCGCTGACCACCACCAACTCGAACACGGAGTCGGAAATGGCTAACGCCAATAGTAAGTCACGTCCCAAGAAGCTCAAACAGTATCCCGAGGTTGAGCTGACCCTCGGCAACAAGCCGGACCTTCCCCAGGATGGCCAACCGTACATGCCATGGATGCGCGCCATCGACGCGCATTTCGAGATGTTCGGATTCAAGCCGGGTGATCGCGTCTATCTTCGGTTCAGCTTTGCTTCCCGAAGGGTCATCATCACGCCCGACTACAGCGCGCTTAACTGGCGAGAGCAGCCGTATGGTGCAGCTGCCCAAGAAGAGGATGAGGCTGAGGACTACGCAGCGCTGGCCGCTTTGCGCGGCTCTACTGCCTGGTGATGGTTCGGCGCGAAGCACTTCGGCACACGCGTTGACGCAAATGGTCCGCGGTGAGGTTGCAGGCAACTTCAACAATCGTCACAACAGACGAAAAGTTGCGTTCCGTCTTCTCCGCATCCTGCGGCATCGCGATGCATCAATGCGTGCAGCACGACATGCAGCCATGCCGAATACTCCGCGCACATTTCCGCCGCTGAAATGCAAAAACCCCCGCCTTTCGGGCGGGGGTTCTTGGCTTAGGGAGCCTGACGATTACCTACTTTCACACGGGAATCCGCACTATCATCGGCGTAGAGTCGTTTCACGGTCCTGTTCGGGATGGGAAGGGGTGGGACCGACTCGCTATGGTCATCAGGCAAAAGGGGTTGTTGCGCTGGCTTCGCAGCACAACCAATCTTGGAAGAAGCAGTAATTTTGGTTGTGTGTATCACACACGAGAATCCAACTTGTCGCTTTGGATCGCAGCCGGTGCTGTCGCACGGCGCCGATCTACAAGGCAGACTTGTTATAGGATCAAGCCTTACGGGCAATTAGTATCAGTTAGCTGAACGCATTACTGCGCTTACACACCTGACCTATCAACGTCCTGGTCTCGAACGACCCTTCAAGGGGATCTAGTCCCCAGGGATATCTCATCTTAAGGCGAGTTTCCCGCTTAGATGCTTTCAGCGGTTATCTCTTCCGAACATAGCTACCCGGCGATGCCACTGGCGTGACAACCGGTACACCAGAGGTTCGTCCACTCCGGTCCTCTCGTACTAGGAGCAGCCCCCTTCAAATATCCAACGCCCACGGCAGATAGGGACCAAACTGTCTCACGACGTTTTAAACCCAGCTCACGTACCTCTTTAAATGGCGAACAGCCATACCCTTGGGACCGGCTACAGCCCCAGGATGAGATGAGCCGACATCGAGGTGCCAAACACCGCCGTCGATATGAACTCTTGGGCGGTATCAGCCTGTTATCCCCAGAGTACCTTTTATCCGTTGAGCGATGGCCCTTCCATACAGAACCACCGGATCACTATGACCTGCTTTCGCACCTGCTCGACTTGTCGGTCTCGCAGTTAAGCACGCTTATGCCATTGCACTATCAGCACGATTTCCGACCGTACCTAGCGTACCTTCGTACTCCTCCGTTACGCTTTGGGAGGAGACCGCCCCAGTCAAACTGCCTACCATGCACTGTCCCCGACCCGGATCACGGGCCAAGGTTAGAACCTCAAACAAACCAGGGTGGTATTTCAAGGACGGCTCCACCGAAACTAGCGTTCCGGTTTCATAGCCTCCCACCTATCCTACACAGATCGGTTCAAAGTCCAATGCAAAGCTACAGTAAAGGTTCATGGGGTCTTTCCGTCTAGCCGCGGGTAGATTGCATCATCACAAACACTTCAACTTCGCTGAGTCTCGGGAGGAGACAGTGTGGCCATCGTTACGCCATTCGTGCAGGTCGGAACTTACCCGACAAGGAATTTCGCTACCTTAGGACCGTTATAGTTACGGCCGCCGTTTACCGGGACTTCAATCAAGAGCTTGCACCCCATCATTTAATCTTCCGGCACCGGGCAGGCGTCACACCCTATACGTCCACTTTCGTGTTTGCAGAGTGCTGTGTTTTTATTAAACAGTCGCAGCCACCAGTTTATTGCAACCCCTTCACCCTTCTGGCGCAAGCCAGTCAAGCTACAAGGGCGTACCTTATCCCGAAGTTACGGTACCAATTTGCCGAGTTCCTTCTCCCGAGTTCTCTCAAGCGCCTTAGAATACTCATCTCGCCCACCTGTGTCGGTTTGCGGTACGGTCATCATTAGACTGAAGCTTAGAGGCTTTTCTTGGAACCACTTCCAATTGCTTCGCTCCCTAAGGAGCTCGCGCCACACCCTTGAATTCCGCGCCCGGATTTGCCTAAGCGCCTTCTCCAATGCAGCGACCGGGACTTCCAACACCCGGACAACCTTCCGCGATCCGTCCCCCCATCGCATCTAACAATGGTGCAGGAATATTGACCTGCTTCCCATCAGCTACGCATTTCTGCCTCGCCTTAGGGGCCGACTCACCCTACGCCGATGAACGTTGCGTAGGAAACCTTGGGCTTACGGCGAGGGGGCCTTTCACCCCCTTTATCGCTACTCATGTCAGCATTCGCACTTCCGATACCTCCAGCACCCTTTACAAGGCACCTTCGCAGGCTTACGGAACGCTCTCCTACCATGCGTGCTAAGCACGCATCCGCAGCTTCGGTATATAGCTTAGCCCCGTTACATCTTCCGCGCAGGACGACTCGATCAGTGAGCTATTACGCTTTCTTTAAAGGGTGGCTGCTTCTAAGCCAACCTCCTGACTGTTTTAGCCTTCCCACTTCGTTTCCCACTTAGCTATATTTGGGGACCTTAGCTGGCGGTCTGGGTTGTTTCCCTCTGA
>AACY020363768.1_pt1 | contig 38421 bp, 32 predicted proteins | sample 267378 | NCBI WGS metagenome assembly AACY02 (sample SAMN02954345, study PRJNA13694) | marine metagenome | biome: aquatic; feature: ocean; material: water; isolation source: isolated as part of a large dataset composed predominantly from surface... | reverse complement strand
GCTCGTATGAGCCTCCCGATAAGGCGCTGGTATCGTCAATATTCACACCTAAGGTTGCATTGCCAGTGTTACCTGATAATCCGCCAACACGACCCAGAGACATCAAAGGATCGTTGATATCCTTAAAGATATTGCCGCCCACTTGGCCGTTAAGGTCGAATCCTTGGGCCTGCAACTTGTTAAAGTTATCGGCAACCCCGAGGGCCAGTTGGTCGAGTTCTAAACTCGCAGGCACTAAAGTTTGCTCACGATACTCAAATAGTGCACCGAGCTGGCCACCTAACTTACTCGGATCAGCCTTTACACTCTGCGAGCCAATGGTCGACATCAACTGTAATTCGTTGGGGAATGGATCGCCTGTCGCGGTATTCATTGACATAGCGACTTCGCCCGAAACCAACATAATCGAGCCGCCGAGCATAATGCTTTTGGCGCCATTTTCTAAGGGGATCACATTCACCTGCGCGTACTGACTCAGCTCCTGCACCAGCGCATCTTGTTTGTCCAGTAACATGGCGTCTTGGTTGGGTGACTTCATCAACTCGAGGTTAAGATTGGCAAGTTCAGTGCTGATCTCATTAATACGCTTGGTCATGCCAGTAATTTGATCATTGGTTTGACTGAGTTGTCCGTTTAGCGTCGACTGCATCTGGTTCAAACTGTTTGCCAATTGTTTGGCATCGTTTAGGGTCGAACTGCGAATACCTAAATCAGCAGGTAAGTCCGCTAGACTGTTAAGGCCAGAAAACAGATCGTTCAAACTCTGCGGCACCACTTTGCCGATTTGCGAGAAGACTTGGTCAAGTTCGCTCAACTTGCCATAGCTCGCTTCGGCCGCACTCAGCGTGGTTTGGCCAATACGCAATTCGCGCGCGGCGTAGTCATTATAAATACGTTTAACGTCAGAAACATAAGTGCCTGTACCGTAAAAACTATTGCCAAGACGTTGAGACTCTAAGGTGGTTTGTGTCGCCACTTGTCTGTGATAACCCGCGGTGTTGGCGTTGGCGATGTTATTACTGGTCACTCCCAGTTGTGACTGAGATGCGAGCACGCCGGTACGGGCAATATTTAATAGATCGATAGCCATCAGCCGATACTCCCCAACACTAACATCCTATGAAGAATGATCATTTGTCTTCTCCTGGCAGTATCGATTTCAGCTCTTCACTGATGGACTGCATGACTTTAATGACTTTTTCAGCATATTTAGGATCGGTGGCATAGCCAGCATCCTGCAATGCGCGAATAAACTGAGTCGGTGACGCCGCCACTTTCTTGGCATCTTGATAACGCTCACCGTCAGCGATAAAGGATACGAAATCGTTAAAACTGTGCTCGAAATCGGCATACACCCTAAAATCGGCTTTTTGTCTAACGGCAATACCCTGCTCAAATTCCAAGGTACTCACGTTAGCTTTATCACCTTGCCAACGACGGTCGGCTTTAATGTTGAATAGGTTATGGCTAGGCGCGCCATTATTGCCGCGGACAATTTTTTGACCCCAGCCCGTCTCAAGGGCCGATTGTGCCAATAACACTTCGGGTTTAGTGCCAAGGGCTTTGGCGGCTTTTTCCGCATGGGGATAGAGTGTTGCCAAAAATTCTTCACGGCTACCAAACTTAAGGGTCTTTTGCGTCTCCCTAAATGCCGCCGTCGGCAAGATTTGGCCGCTGATCACAGGTTCGATTGGCGATAAGGGTTGTTCTGACCAAGTAGGCCTTGGCGTATCTATGGCCAACAAACGCTCGGGTCTATCGATATCTAAGGAAGACGTCACGCCATCGGCGTTATCCATCTCAACACTTGGGCGCGCAATCGAGGCTGGCACGCCTTGGGCTGCAACGACTGGCGCTGCGGCGCTTTGGGTGTCTGCAGTTGATGAGCTTTGCGCGGGAATGTTGAACGCTTTGGCATCATGTTGCAGCTTCATACCGCCGTCATTACGCAACACGGATGCGGGCGTAAACTGGCTCGACTCGGGGGATAATTGCTGCACCATCATGTCTGCAAGTCCCAGCACACCTTTATCCGATAAATCGACGGATAACTGCTGGTCCCGCATCTGCTCATAAAACTTTGTGTATTGGCTGTTGAGTGGACTGTCGGATTCAAACACTGCGTTAGCATCACGCATGCTCTTCATCAGCATTTGCACGAACACGCCTTCAAATTGTTGGGCGACTTTTTTCAAGGCGCCCTTCTCATCTTTCTGAGCCTGGGCGCGCAGGGAATCGAGCCCGCCCAGATCAAGAAAATGTGATGAACTTGAAAGCTTTTCCATGATTTTCCCGACAGAAATTAGATGATGATGAGTTCACCATGCAAAGCACCTGCCACTTTTAACGCTTCGAGGATAGCAAGTACATCTGAAGGGGCCGCGCCCACCAAGTTTACGGCTCGCACTAACTCATCTAAGGTCGTGCCTGGATTGAACATAAACATCCGGCGATTGCTTTCGCTCGCATTGATCGTGCTGTTGCTCGTCACCGTCGTTTGACCATTCGCTAAGGCATTAGGTTGAGATACCTGAGTCGCTTCGGCGATAGTCACCGTCAAGCCGCCATGTGTTACCGCGGCTGGCAATAACTTGACGTTCTGCCCAACCACAATCGTGCCAGTACGGGAGTTCACGATCACTTTGGCAGACTCTTCAGCTGGCTCCACTTCGATATTCTCGAGCGTGGCTAAAAAAGACACCCGTTGTGACACATCCCTTGGCGCACTGACCTGCACAGAGGTCGCATCCAATGGCCGCGCCATATCGGGGCCAAGTAAGTCATTGATGGCATCGGCCATGCGCTGCGCGGTAGAAAAATCCGAGCGACGTAGGTTGAACGTCAAATAATCGCCAGTTGAAAATGGTGTTGCGACGCTACGTTCAACAATCGCACCGTTAGGAATACGACCTACGGTTGGCGTATTTTGAATGACTTTAGAGCCATCCAAACCATCGGCACTAAAGCCGCTGACCACTAAACTGCCTTGGGCAATCGCGTACACATTGCCATCGACCCCTTTGAGGAAGGTTTGCAATAGCGTGCCACCGCGTAAGCTTTTGGCTTCACCTAGGCTAGATACTGTGACATCCAATTCTTGACCGGGTTTGATAAACGCCGGCATATCCGCATGCACAGCCACCACAGCTACGTTCTTAATTTTGGGTCTGAAATTATCGGGCAAGTTAATCCCAAAGTTTTTCAGCATGGTCATAAAGGTTTGTTCGGTGTAACGAGTCTTTTCGCCCGTACCGGGTAAACCGACGACCAAGCCGTAACCAATCAATTGGTTACTACGAACCCCTTGCACATTGGCAATATCTTTAATGCGCTCGGCTTGGCTAGGCAATGAAAACACCAGCATGGCAACGGCTAAAATCAGTTTCAATTTCATGATACGACTCCTTAGAAGGGCCACCAATCGCTCATAAAGAACTGGCTTAACCAGCCCACTTTTTGCGCTTCGGCGAAGGTACCAGTACCGCTGTATTGAATACGCGCATTGGCCATACGGGTTGAATCGATTGTGTTATCCGGTTTGATATCCTGCGAACGCACAATCCCCGTCACTCGGATAAACTCATCGCCGTTGTTAATGGAGATCCATTTTTCGCCGCGCACCACTAAGTTGCCGTTATTGAGCACTTGCATCACGTTGGCGGAGATACTGCCATCTAAGCTATTGCTTTGATCGGCATCGGATTCACGCTTAGTGTTCATACTGTCTTTGTAACGCAGATCGAGGGGAACCCCGCCAATCGACACATTGCTGCCACCGGCATAAATGGGGTCGAGCGACATGTCGGAGCCTTTTTTGATCTGATTACCCGCACTCTTTTTCGCTTGAGTCGCTTCCTTCAACACGATAGTGATGATGTCACCCACTTTATGGGCGCGAATATCCGAATAGAGACTGGCCGCTTGGCTGTCTTGGTAAATTGACCCTGTCGCGGCAATTTTGGTTGGCGGCGCTTCGGGATATACCGGCGCATAGAAGGGATCATCTGCGATCGGCTTCTTGGGGGTAGAGCTACATGCCGTAAGCAAGAGCGCAGCGGCCAATATAAAATATCTAGCCATGATAATGTGCCTCTATAGATTCTGATTCACATAAGCCAGCATTTGATCGACCGCCGAAATCACTTTGGAGTTCATTTCGTAGATCCGCTGACTTTCAATAAGATTCACCAGCTCTTCGGTCACGTTTACGTTAGAGGTTTCTAACGCGCCTTGACGAATCGCCCCCATACCATCAAGTGATGCAGTGCCTTGGATAGGCGTGCCACTGGCACCGGTTTCGGTGTACAGGTTTTGTCCCATAGGATCTAACCCCGATGGGTTAATAAAATCGGACATGCTGAGCTGCCCCACCACTTGGTTTTCTGCGGCGCCCGGCGTCTTAACAGAAACCTCGCCTTCAGCAGATACGGTAATACTGGTAGCATCTTCAGGAATGGTGATCGCTGGTTGCAGTACATAACCCGAACCTGGCGTTACAATTTGGCCTGTATCATCTAAGGTAAATTGACCATTACGGGTATAAGCCGTGGTGCCGTCGGGTAACTGCACTTCAAAAAAGCCAGGGCCTTCAATCATTAGATCGAGTGAGTTATCCGTGGTCAACATATTGCCTTGGGTAAACATCTTTTGGGTGGCCACCACTTTGGTACCCGCACCGATATTTAAACCGTTCGGCAACTTAGTGTTCGAGGCGCTAATGCCCCCCGCTTGGTTAACGGTTTGATAAAGTAAGTCTTCAAAGACGGCGCGGCTCTTTTTGTAGCCGACGGTGCTGGCGTTCGCGACGTTGTTTGAAATCACCGCAATATCGGTTTGCTGTGCGTCTAAGCCAGTTTTACTAATCCATAAGGCTGGATGCATAATTTATCTCCTAACTAATCCGCATTAATGAAGAAGCCGCGCGGTCGTTTTCTTCCGCGGTTTTCATCATCTTCACTTGCAATTCAAATTGTCGCTGTAGGTCGATTAAGGACACCATCTCATCCACTGGATTGACGTTACTGCCCTCTACAGCACCACTCTCAACAAACACGTTTGGATCGGTTGGCGCCGGATTGCCCGATACCAAACGGAACAATCCATCTTCGCCACGCATCATTTGCGCGTTACCGGGGTTGACCAGCTTTAATCGCCCCACCTCTTCGATCACTTCCGTTGTCGCGCCCTGAGGACGTACCGAGATAATGCCATCCTGTGAAATGGTAACTTTTTCAATCGGCAGCGGTAATACAATCGGCCCCGCATCGCCCATCACTGGATTACCGCGGTCGTTATGTAATAACCCAGTAGAGTCAAAACTTAAGCTTCCTGAGCGGGTATAGGCCTCACTGCCATCCTTTGCCTGCACTGCGAACCAACCATCACCTTTGATGGCAACGTCAAGATCCCGCCCTGTGGTTTTGATGGGGCCTGCTCGAAAATTGGCGGAGGGGGTTTCGACCATGGCAAAAACCCTCGATGGCAATCCTTCACCAAAGGCTTGCATCGATCTGGCTTGCGCCATGTCCGACTTAAATCCATCGGTATTGGCGTTAGCTAAGTTGTTGGCACGCAATGCCAACTCATTCATGTTTTGCTTAGCTCCGCTCATGGATATGTAGAGGAATTTGTCCACAGACTGCTCCGTCAAATTTTCAACCTGACAATAGCAAAGCAAGCATCATGCCAATAAAATTAACGGCTAATTTACTGATAAATTGGGAGAAGATTATGAGGATATGGCTACAAGGCCAAAAGAGGCTAAGTGTTGCCGCCAGCGGCAACACTTAGAAAAGGGAGAAATCAGCTTAACGAATTTGCAGTACAGTTTGTTGCAGGGTGTTGTTCACTTCGAGGGTACGGGAGTTGGCCTGGAAGTTACGTTGCGCCGAAATCAAATCCACCAGCTCAGTCGTTAAGTCGATGTTAGATTGCTCTAACGCCGAAGAACTGATGCTACCGAATGTACCGCTGTTTGGTTCACCCGCAAGCGCAGGACCCGACTCAAGGCTGGCCTTCCATGAAGTGTTACCTACTTGGGTCAAACCTTGCTCGTTGGCAAAGCGAACTAAGGCAACGCGGGATAATGGCACGGTTGAACCGTTAGAGTAACTGGCGGTGATCAAACCATCTTCACCGATTTCAACGTTTGTTAAACGGCCTACTGTCGTACCATCCTGCGTTAATTCGGTTGCCGCAAACGGCGCCGAGTACTGAGTCGGTGCATTAAACTTAATGGTCACATCTTGAGTGCCATCGGCACCTGGGCCTAACACGCCAGCACCACCCACGCCTAATGCTTCGGTCGTCACGACCGCTGGATCACTGCCGGTATACACGCCGACAGAGTTAAACTTCAACACTGAACCTTTCCAACCGCCAGTGGTTTGGGCTGTCCCAGTACCATCGGCCGTACCGTCACCATTGGTATCAGTCTGATAAGTCCCCGCAGGGCCAGATACATCCACTTGCTTACCATCAATCGCGTAGTAAGCAACCCAGTTGTTTTCACCGTTATAGGAGCCGTTATTTGGCTTCACAAAATAGGTGGTCATGATATGCGGCTCACCGAGTGAGTCGTAAATCGTCATCGAGGTCACGCTGTTATAGGTTTTGGAGTCCAGCGGGTCAAAGGCTGCAGGATCGAGTGAACCTTCTTTCGCGTTCAAGTTCATCTGCATAGTCACGTTTTCAGTCTGAACAGGGCTACCGGCAGTATCAGGAATTTGTACTGGCTTAGCGGTGGTTAAACTGACTGATGTCGAGTTACCGTCTTTATCTACAGGGAAAGTTTGTAAATAATTACCTGCTGAATCAACCATATAATTATTTTTATCGACTTTAAATGCACCAGCACGGGTAAACTGATGATCTAAGGTACCAATCTCAGATGCGGTCACAAAAAAACCGCCCCCTTTGATCGCTAAATCTAAAGAGTTATTGGTCAGCTGCAAACTACCTTGGTGGAATTGCTGCGCCACTTGGCTCGTTGCCACACCACCACCGACGGCAGTTTTAGAGTTAGAGAAAATTGAATTAGCGTAAACATCCGCAAATTCAGCACGCGATTCTTTAAAGCCAATGGTATTAGCATTCGCGATGTTGTTCGCTGTAGTGTTTAAGTCTTTCTGTGCAGCAGAAATGCCACTCAATGCAATGTTAAACGACATAATTCACCTCTACATTTCACTCAATTCAATTAAGGACTCAGGTCCAACTTAATACTGACAAATTAGGTTTCTGATACCGCAAGCACATCAGAGAGCTTAATACCTGCACCACCGCGAAGATTCAGAATCGCCCCAGTGCTTGCAGTGCCTAACGAAACACTGGTCACGTGGGCATAGGTCGAGACGGCAAGCTCTTGAGATTTACCATCGACAAGTCCACTGGCCTTAATGGTGTAATTACCGGCACTGACAGGCTCGCCATTCTTATTCAGGCCATCCCATGTCACAGGAATGTTGCCGCCATCACTGCCATCGATGTTAAAGGTACTGACCACTTGGCCTTTATCATCCAGTACACGCACGTTAATCACAGGAATTTTATCCGGCGTACTCACCACACCACTCAAGGTAGGGCTTTCGGTCGACACATTGCCGGTATCGGTTGGGATCAATACCTTACGTCCAACTAATCCCGATGCTTGCAGCGCCTGACTCGAAGTCATCACACTGTTTAAATTGACGATTTCATCGTTAAGCTTTGAAATACCATCCACGGTCGAAAAGGATGCCATTTGCGCAATCATCTGATCGTTGTCGACGGGCTTAAACGGATCCTGCATCGACAGCTGCTGACTGAGTAACGAGAAAAAATCTTCCTGTGTCAGCTGCTGACTCTTGGCTTCTGGGACAATGGATTCGCTAGGCAAACGGATGCCATCTAAAAAAGGATTGCCCGTTGATGTACTCGTTGTGCTCGTAGTATTAGTCGCCACCGTATTCGATTGACTCTTAGTTTGAGTCGTCTGAGCCGAGGTCTGGCTAAGTTGGTTAATGAGGCTCACAGCTTACCTCCTAAATAGCGCATATTATTTACCCATCCCAAGTGTTTGTTGCAGCATAGATTTTGCGGCTTCAGCGACTTGAACATTCATCTGATATGAGCGAGAGGCAGAAATCATATCCGCCATTTCTTCCATGACATTCACATTCGGCTTGTAGATAAAGCCATCCGCATCCGCCATCGGGTGATCCGGCGAATACTCTTTTAATAGGGGTTTATCACTCTCAACTATGCCTTTTACCGCCACACCTTGAGAGGCTTGTTGCTGACTTTGCGCCTTGGCCATTTCCGCTTCAAAAATCGGATGACGAGAGCGGTAAGTTTTATCTATGCTGCTGGAAACGGAGTCGGCGTTGGCAATGTTACTCGCGGTGGTGTTGAGGCGGACAGACTGAGCTGACATGCCAGAACCCGCCACATCAAAAATACTAAATAAACTCATGATCAATCCCCTCTCAACGCTTTCTTCATGCCACTAAACTTACTGTCCAGAAATCCTAGAGACATTTGATATTCAAGCGCATTTTGCATAAATGCCGACTGTTCCTGTTGAATATCAACAGTATTGCCATCTCCAGTATCTGGCTGATTTGGCACACGGAATTTCACGTATTGTCCCGTTAATTGTGCAAGGCCAAAATGCTGCTCATCGCCTGTCATCTCAAGGCTATTACGCTGCTGTTGCTGGGTTTTAGCAACATTTAAGGCCGCAGAAAAATCGACGTCACGGGCTTTATAATGTGGCGTATCAGCGTTTGCGATATTGCTAGAAATCACTTCGGCACGCTCAGCACGGATCCCCAACGTAAATTGGTGTACCCCTAATGCCTTATCAAAACTAATCGCCATAAAATTGCCTCCATCGTGACTCTCACGGGAACAAAGCAATTCATGTGCCAAAAAGTAGTAACTAATCGAAATGTGTAGATATGAGGTTTTACGAGGAAAAAAATTACCGACTAATGTCGGTAATTTTTATTTAATATCATTTAATTAGGTTTTCTTCTGGTAATAAATGCCAGGATTGCAACGCACCATGTCAAACTCATCTGTCAGGCCCGCAATGGATTCTGACGCGCCGAGAAAAAGTATGCCCTTCGGATTTAATGCGGCAGCAAATTGCCGCAAAATTTTTGCTTTTGCCTCAGGGGCAAAATAGATCAGCACATTTCGGCAGAAAATAATGTCGAACTTGCCTAGCAAAGTGTAACTCTCAAGCAGGTTGTGGGCGCGAAAATTGACTAAACGCTTAACGTTGTCCTTTACCCGCATGTTGCCAGAGGGCAAAGCATCAAAAAACTGGCGCTTACGCTCCTCCGATAGGCCACGGGCCAATGCTAAACTGTCGTACTCGGCATTCTTACAGCGCTCCAACATCGAAGGCGAAAGATCGGTCGCTTGAATTGCCGCGCCTCCCGGCAAAGCTCCCGGCTTCTTCTGTTGATATTCTAAAATCGTCATTGCCAACGAATAAGGCTCTTGGCCAGACGAGCAGGCAGCCGACCATATCTTTAATGGACGACCCAACTTACTGTATTCAGGTAGCAATACATTGCCTAGTAACTCAAACGGATAGCGGTCACGGAACCAAAGCGTTTCATTGGTTGTCATCGCATCAATGACTTCAGCCCTTAACGCGCGCTCCGTTGGCTTCATCGAATGTTTCACCACATCGGATAACGAAGGCAGATTATATTTGCCCATCAAAGGCGCGAGACGGCTACGCACTAGGTACTGTTTATTTTCCCCCAGCACGATGCCACTGTGTTGTTCTAAGAACAACCTAAATTGATTATATTCGGCTTCTGCGAGTGATTTGTCAGGCACATTCACGTCCTAGATCCTATAGCAAGCACCCAAATAAGTGCCAACAATCATGTAATAAGGGCTAGATTATAGCGTAAAGCACCACTAGGCACTAACCCACACTTTCACTACAAACTTAAATGCTTGTTCACTGCCGCAGCTAATTCGTCTGGGTTGAATTTAGCGATAAAATCATTAGCGCCTACTTTTTGTACCATAGCCTGATTAAACACGCCGCTTAACGAGGTATGTAGTACAACCTTGATATGCTTAAGCTTTGGATCGTCACGGATCTCAGCCGTTAAGGTATAACCATCCATTTCTGGCATTTCAATATCCGAGATAATCAGCGGGATTTCCTCGGCCACATTGTTCATTTCACCCGCAATAGCTTTTAACTTATCGAGCGCTTCACGGCCATCTTTTGCCGTATCAATCTGTAAGTTTAACGACTCGAGCGCGCGAATAATTTGTTTACGAGCCACCGCCGAATCATCAATCACCATAATATGGTAATGCTGACTTCTATCGATTGTCAGTTGCTCATTCACTTCTTCACTGATTGCAGTTTTAACTGGTGAAATTTCATCGAGGATTTTTTCAACATCAAGAATTTCAACCAGTTCACCTTCGATTTCAGTGACTGCAGTTAAGTAGGAATAGCGACCAGCCCCTTGTGGTGGTGGCATAATGGCTTCCCAATTCATGTTGATGATACGTTCAACTGAACTGACTAAGAAACCTTGTACGCTGCGGTTATATTCTGAAATGATGATAAAGCAATTTTCAGTGCTGGCTAACGGACGTCCGCCGGTTGCAGCACTCAGATCGATTACCGAAATAGTCGTGCCGCGAATATGGGCGACACCTTTGACGTAAGGATTAAGTTTAGGCAAAGTCGTTAACGGTGGACATTGCAAAACTTCTTTTACTTTGAATACGTTAATCCCAAAACGTTGACGACCATTCAACTTAAATAGCAATAGTTCTAGTCGGTTTTGACCTACGAGTTGGGTTCGTTTGTTGACTGAATCAAGAATACTCGACATAACTCTGCCTTGTTGTTCTGTTTATGTACGGCCCTAAACTCGTTTGAGTATAGGCATATTAATTGCTTACGTCTTGTTATCGATAACCATAGTTGAAACTGAGTCAAACTTCTGACACGAAATCTTGGCCGTTATGGCATGGAACAGTTTCAAACTTGATAAAAGTATAGGTGCATTCTGGCGTTACAAGCTAGTCTCTTCATTATGAAAGTAAATTTAGTCTATTTTTTGAGTATCATCGCCCTTTCCATCGCCACTAAGGCCAATGCCGAGCCCGTGGTACCTAGCATATCGGCGATATCCGAATTAGCTAAAGCTCTTATTAATGAAAAGATTTCAGTGCCATCTAACGCTAAAGTTGAGATCCTTCCGCAAACGATAGACAGTCGTTTGCTCCCTTCTCAATGTGCCACACCAATTCGAGTCGAGCTCGCCTCCGACCGAGAAATCAGCCGTAACAACACGGTAAAAGTCAGCTGTGATACACCCGATTTAGCCTACCCTTGGCAGATTTTTATGTCGGTGCGGGTCGATATTCTTTTCCCGGTTGTGGTCGCTAGCGAAACACTGGCACCTGGCGAACTGATCAGCCCAACACAAGTTGAAATCCGTTACGTCGACCAAAACAGTTTACGCGGTATGCAATTTAGCGATACCAGCCAACTTTCAGGAGTGCGGGTAAAACGGCGTGTCGCCAAAAACTTCCCTATTTTTGCCAATAACCTTTGTTTTGTTTGTAAGAATGATTCAGTATCAATTTATGTGCGCTCCAGCAATTTTGTGCTAAAAACCGTAGGCGAAGCGCTACAGGATGGTAATATTGGTGACCAAATTAGGGTCAAAAATAGCAGTTCAAACAAAGAACTAGATGCCATAGTCACGGCCATTGGCGAAGTCGAAGTTAGAATGTAAAATAAACTAAAGCTTTTCGATGAGCTGCCGATACCCCAGTTAAGAAATCCCCGTATACACGACGCTGGAGCCTAAAATGGCAATTGATATTAGCAAATTTAACGCCGGAGCGGCCGCGCAAGTCCGTTCAAACACAACAAAGAAAAGCAGCGAAAGTGAGCAATCGACTCAAGTTGCGGCTAAATCGACTCAACAAAAAGGTGACTCAGTTGTCATTACGGCTCAAGCTCAACAGCTACAAGGAGCTCAAACCAAAATGGCCAGCCTACCTGAAGTAGACCAAAAGAAAGTCGCTGAGATTAAACAAGCGATTGCCGAAGGTCGCTATAAAATTGACCCCGAAAAATTGGCGGCTAACATTGCCAGCTTCGAAGCTGAATTGAATGACCTCAATAAAGAGTAACTATGACAGAAATAGCTAAACTGGTAGATCAACAACACGCCCATTTGGCTGTTCTTAAACAGATTATTCTTAAGGAAAAAGGCGCTTTGGTTGACCAAAACGCCGATTTGCTTTTATCGCTTGCAGAGCAAAAATCATCATGCCTGCAAGAACTTAAGGCTAATGATGACTTACTGGCCAATCACAGCGATAAATCCTTACTCACCTCGCAAGTAGAACTATCCCATAAAATGGCCGCCGTAAAAGAGGCCCTTGCCGAATGTAAGGATCTAAACGCTCAAAATGCTAGCCTCATCGAGATGAATCTAGCGAGTCTAAACCGTTTTGCCCAAGCCTTACAGGCGAGCCGAAACGCGACTACGTTGACGTATAACGATAAAGGCAGAACCTCGACTCTTTCTAGCTTAGGCAATGATTTAAAAGCTTAAGTCATGCATCATAAGTAAACGAGATATAAACAAAAGCCGCACTAAAACTTAGCGCGGCTTTTGTATATCGGTAAAGCGATGACGAGCAGTCATCCAGACCTAGCTCTAAAACCTACCCTAGCACTAAAAATAGGTAACATCTTTAATTCTTTGTGGGCGGCTCTGCTGTTGGTAAATCTGCCATACCTTGGCAAAATCAAGCTCCAACTCAGTGACATAGTGGTCCCCAGCTGGATAGCTTTTTACCACTCGCGCGCCGCGGATCACCCCAGTCACAGACGCTTTAACATTATCATCTGTCAGCATCCAATCACTCACGCTACTATTGGCGGTGATCTTCTGTCCATACACTTGTTCAGCCAGTTCACGGTAGGCCACGATTTTTGACGCCTGCATCGCCATTAAAACTCGTTGGGACTGCTCTTTGGCCGGTTGAGTCGCTAGCGGGGCGTAACCTATTGCCGTCAGTTTAGGAAAACTACTTGGGGGCACATCTTCCCACTGAACATATCTATCTTTAGTTGCACACCCAGTAAGAAGGAGCGCCGCAACAATTAATAATAAGTAGCGTTTCATTTTCCATCTCCTAACACTCGAACCTCACTCATACCAGGGCTCGACTGGCGATATAAAATCCCATCCTGAGAGATAACTTGCTCGGAGGGCTGCATGTAATTACTCAATTCTTTTTGAGTCACAAAAGTCTGCGATGCCGATACCACACGATTGTTACTTAGAGTGACAATCCGAATATTGATTGCCATGCCATTGGTTGTCGGGCTCATGGTCGACACCACGATATGATCAACGGGTAAATTGGTCGAAAGCTTTTGCCAATCGCGCGTCAAAATAAAATCGCCATCAGCCGTCACTCTCAGCCCATCACCTAAATTCAAATCCACCACATTGAACATAAAGCTATGCAAAGACGTCATCAGCCCTTGCTGCAGCTGCTGCGCCAGTGCATTGGTGCTACTCAAATTCCCAACTAACACAGGCGTGGCAACAACGATAGGCTGGTCGGGACGCAGTGCATCATTCTGCTTGACTAACTCAGTCACAATTCGCTGCGCGAGATGATTAATCGTCGCCGTAGGCGGCAAACCATTGCCGTCAGCTAAGCTAGGTTTGGGCGGTGCCACGGGTTTAGTCGCACACCCAACCAGCACTAACAGTGCCAGCGGAATGAATGCACGCTTCAGCATAAGAGTAACCTCGTCATCAATATCAATGTGGCCCAGTGGGAGCCGCAATCTTTGCCATAAAGCAAGCAAGTATTAGACCAAGTCAAAATATTGCGCTTAATGAACTCTTCAGATTATCGACAAATCCATTGATAACTTTATCCCTATACCTCGATAAATCAGGCATACAATTTGCTTAGAGCCATAAAGCACTGCCAGTAAACTGACTCATCCCAGCAATTTTAGTTAAGGGCTTATTGATGAACATACTAAGAAAGAACTTGCTCATAATCAGCAGCCTACTGCTATTTGCTGCACAGGCAAACGCCGAATGGGTCGAGGCCAGTGGCGAAGCGGTGATCACTAATGGCAACATCGCCCAAGCGCGTGAAGAAGCCATCAATCAAGCAGTGAGTTATGCCACGCTCAGTACGGGTATCCAAATCAGCAGTGAGCAGCAAACGACTAACGGCAATCTGACGCAAAACAGCTTTGCGATTAATCGTTATGCCCAGGCGATTAGCATCCAATTGGTGAGCGAGCGTATTGAAGGCAGCAAAATTTATGTTTCCCTTAGGCTCGATCTTAATGATGACCCCACCCAGCAATGCCCTGCTGGGCAGTTAAAAGCCGCCATCTTAATCCCCCAAGCGCAAATAAAAGACCGTGCACAGTTACGCTACGGACAACTCTCTGGATTTGAAGAAGTCATCTCCGAGAAACTGGGTAATAGCATTGATGGCTACTCATCTACTGGTTTTAGCCATATCCATGCCAAAGAACGGCTTGATATCGCACAGGAACTTGTCGATATCCGCGGCTATCGACTCCCCAGTTGGTTAAGTGAAATCACCGATAGCCAATATATTTTATTGCCACAAATCATCGATATATCGACTGAGCCTGTGCAATCTACCTTTATGGGATGGTGGGATGAAGCGCCACTCAGACAATTTCAATTTAAACTCAGTCTCTATCACGGCATTAGCGGCGAGGAAGTGTGGAGCAAAACCTACAGTACCTCTGCTCCTTGGGAGTTTGAAGAACAGGCCATTATTGCCCCTAATAGCGACCGATTTTGGCGTTCATCCTATGGCAGAAATATTAGCCAAATCATGCAAGAAGCAACTCGAGATATAGACAACACACTCAATTGTAGGCCACTGCTAGGGCAAGTCGTCAGCCGTCAAGGCGACAGGATTATCCTCAACTTAGGTCGCAAACACGGCATTCGAGTTGGTGATAAATTCCAGGTCGTGTTACAACAAAACTTGCCCGATAGACTCAACGAAATGCGTGCCGTAGCAACCAAGAGCCGGGCAACAGTAAAAATCGAACAAGTCAGCGAAGAAAGTGCAACGGCAGTCCTCGTTGACCAAAATGCAGCTTACAATGTACAGATAAACGACATCGCGCTTAAGATTTAAGCAACTAAATCATAAGCCTTTTAATCAAAGATAAAACCAGTATAATCACTGGCGTCTCTTCATAGCTCAACAGGATAGAGCAGCCGCCTCCTAAGCGGCCGATCGGGGTTCGAGTCCCTGTGGAGAGACCAGATAGTGTGAAACTAGATTTAGATTTAACGGCTTCATTTCCTAATTTTTCTCAAAAAAGTATACTTACCTCGCGTAAACCACTCATCCTGAATAATCCGTAATATACCGAGGACAGCTTTTTTGGCTCATACCTACATACCTTTAGATACCTATCGCCGTAAATGGATTTTTAACCACAAAGACTTGCCTGTGAGCGATGAAGACAAGACTGGCATTCTGCCGCTGACGGACAAAAGCGCCATGCTGGTTTGGAATCAGTGGATTAGCAATAAAAGTAGCCGCGCTGAGCAGTTTACTAAAGGCGATTGGGCCGCTAAAGCCAACGCATGGGTCAAAACGGATCATTGGCAGAGTGCGTGGGACAGTGAGGATAACAGTCTACCCGAGATGTTGGCCGAGTTTATCCAGTGGCCAGATGATACTCAGATCTATTTTTGCTACGAAAAATATCAAGTGATTGAGACCCGTTGGGATGTCTTTGTTCGCAATTGGAAGTGCTTTCTGTTTTTTGATGATGGCCCAATCCTGATCTCCCCTAAACAGAAACAAGCAGTGATGTTTGAGCAAAACGGCCAATATAAATTAGGCGTTCGAGGCTAATCCCGCCTGCCAATAAGTCGAATGGGTCGAACCAATCATTCCGACTTTTTGCTTTCTTAGGGTGTCCATCAAAAGAAAGCCGTCCAACTTGATTTACCTCTTTAGCGATAGCTTGTCACAGATCAGGCTATCGCTCCTCTTTGGTTTCGATTAGTATCGCTTGGCAATCAACAGATTAATCTTCGTTTGAGCCGTCAATCCCATGGATACGCTCAACGACCATAACTAAAAAATATGAGGTGTATGATGAAGTTACTCTCAACCCTGACACTATCTACCGCTTTGCTTTTTCCATTATTCACCCAAGCAAAAGAAGTCTCTGGTGTCCAAGTCGCCGACAGCATCACGCTCGATGCTCAGGCGCTGCAATTGAATGGCGTTGGTGTTCGCAGCAAATTCTTTATGGATTTGTATGTGGGTAGCTTGTATGTCCCCACCCCGAGCAAAACCATGACCGAGGTGATCAATGCCCCGGTTGCGGCGATTCGCCTTAATATTACGTCGGGAATGATTACGTCCGAAAAAATGCGTGATGCGATAACCGAAGGTTTTGAACATGCAACCGCCGATAATACGACGGACATTCAGCCACAAATTGACGCCTTTATGGCGCTATTTAAGGATGAAATCAAAGAAGGTGACCAATTTACCTTGGTCGCTGACAAAAGCCGTGGCGTTACCGCCTATAAAAATGGCCAAGAACAAGCCACGATTGAAGGGGAAATGTTCCGCCAGGCCTTACTCAAAATCTGGCTAGGGGAAAAACCTGCCCAGAAGAGCCTCAAAGAGGCCATGCTGGGCCAGTAATTAAAATCGAAACTCGAGATCCAAGGCGGCAGCGCCTTGGTTATCGATGTCGAGCGCCGCTTGATGGGTGACTTCCAATTCACCATTAAAGTAGTAACCCGCGTAAAGATTCAGTGCAATGGCCGGCGTAGCTTGCCAACCGGCACGCAGATAACTCACCCACTCGTTTGTCTCTACCACGGTATCCTTATCGGCGACTAAAAATCGCTCGGTGCGACGTGAATTACCAAAGCCGACATTCCATGCAGGGCTCATTTGATAACTCAGCTCCAAACCCGCAGGGCCACTAAATCCCGCTTGGAAGGGGTTCGCTAAACGCCAACGGTCATTAATCTGCCAACTCACTGCCAGATAAGGCATAGTGCGTACTTCATCGATATCGTTTAAATACGCAACGCCAAAACCGAGCATATTGCCCGACTCGAAGGCATACATGGCCGAAGCCACCACACCATAACTCTGCGCATGGCTCGCCGATGCGGTATCGGCATAGGCATATTGAAGTTGTGGCGACAACATAAAGGACCAATACTTATCCATCCGATAGCTAAGGGATACACCCGCACGGTAACGGTCAATATTTTCCCAGGTTTCACCCGCATCACTAAACAGGCCTGCGGCGTTATTCGCCCCCGTTAAACGGATATTGCGCCAATCGTAGTCGAGCCTGTCGTAACCGACGCGCATGCCAATAGACCACTGTTTGTCCAAGGGAATATTGACGCTGGCGTTGAGTAATAAACTGTCACGCTGCAACTCTGTATCGCCATTGGCAACCGACGCACTCTGGGTACTAATCTGCGATACGCTCAGCTTGAACGGTTTATATTGCGTTGGTTGGCGCGCCTCAGCCGCGGACACGGAGTTGCTTAAAAAAACCATCAGCCCCAATCCCATGCAAACTAGACCGGGTTTTATGCTGACTCGAGAATCAAGTGATGTAGTCACGCCTGCTCCTTGCGTTACTGTGAGTAATTTGTCGCGAATAATACGCTCGATTTAAAACAAAAGTTCACTCTTTTCGAAGAAGATACAAACTGATACAACTGCTTAACGCCGTTACACTCGGTAGGCTTTCAAAAACATCTCGGCACAACCCCGAATATACTGCTCACGCTCTCCCAATAAACTCTCGGTTTCAAGCCCCAACTCTAACCTGAGTTTTAATTCCCCAAACAGCATTAAACATAAACGTACCGCACAATGATGCGGCTGTGGAAAGCGATACACGCCAAGCGCTTCAACCGCCACTAAATACTTTGTCAACATGGCGAGCATATGCTGTGGCCCCGCCTCAAAAAACAATCGCGACACTTCAGGATGGCTCTCCGATTGCGCCACACAGGCTTTAAATACGGTAATAGCCTCAGGGCTAACAATCATCTCACCAAATTGCTGCGCAAATTCGGTGAGGGTGGCTTCGGGTTGACTTGGATCGCTGAGTAAGTCGGCATTTAGATTGTGGCCAACGCATTTGGATTCAATCGCCGCCACAAACAAATCATCTTTGCTGCCGTAGTGGGAGTACACCGTTTGTTTGGACACACCCGCCTGTTTCGCCACTTCATCCATGCTGGTATGGGGAAATCCCTGGCGGCAAAACAAGTCAATGGCCGCCACCAGCACCTGCTGTTTCTTTTGTTCACTGCGGCTCATCGGGATATCGGAGGACAGAGTCATATCTTCACTCAAGGTTGCAACATAATTAATTCGTATTAGTTAAGCATAAAATAGACTAGACAGTCCAGTTTTGCGCAACTAGACTAGCAAGTCTAGTTACATAAACTTAACCTTAAGCTTACAACGGAAGGATTCAAATGGATCGAGCTGCCCGACGTTCTTGGCGTGCATTTTACGTTTGCGTGATTGCCGTCACCACCTTAACGGCCTGTCAAAAGGAAGTGACAGAACATAGCAATGCCACGCAATTGCAAACCGTAACGACGGCGCCACTGCGCTTGTCGACTAGCTATCAGAGTGAGCAAGTATTCACTGGCACGATCCGCGCGGGCAATACCACAGGTGTCGGCTTCGAATTATCGGGTAAGCTCAGTGAGTTAACTGTCGATAGCGGCGCTAAGGTGACGCAAGGGCAAGCATTGGCCAAGCTCGATACTCGCTTGCTCGATGCAGAGCATCAGGAGATCCAAGCCAGTCTGGCGCAAACCCAAGCCGATGTTGACCTTGCCACCAGCACCCTCAACCGGAATCTTGAGCTTAAAAAATCGGGTTATGTTTCAGAGCAGTTACTCGATGAGAACCGCACACAACTGGCGAGTCTCGAAGCCGCCAAAAAACGGTTATTGGCCTCGCAGCAGGCAAACCAACTTAAACGCGATAAATCACAGCTACTTGCCCCCTTCGATGGCATCATCAGCCAGCGGCAACACAATCTAGGGGAAGTGGTTGCCGCAGGCAGCCCAGTGTTTACCTTAGTCGGCAGTGTGAATACCGAAGCCTATATCGGTGTCCCAGTCGCGGTCGCTCAGCAATTCGTCAATGGGCAGAATGTGACTGTGAGTGTTCATAATCAGCAATTTACCGCCAAGATCGCCGGGATCAGTGCCGAGGTAAACCCCATTAGTCGCACCCTGCAGCTAAGGATCAGCCTGCCTGCGCATGCCAATGTGATCAACGGTGAAATCGCCTATTTACATCAACAACAAACCGTCGAGCAAGCGGGCTATTGGGTGCCAGTATCGGCACTTATCGATGGGATCCGTGGTCGCTGGAATATCTATGTAACCACGGCGCCTTCACAATCAACAACCGATAGCGCTTCAACTCAGATAGAGCGTCGCGATGTCGATATCCTCTACACCACTCAAGATATGGCCTACATCCAAGGCGCCATTAAGGCCGACGAACAGTATGTGACTCAAGGCTTGCATAAGTTAGTGGTAGGCCAAGCCGTTTCTTCCATCGCGTCGACGAGGTAATCATGATTAAAGCCTTCGTCGAAAATGGTCGCTTAGTCAGCCTAGTAATAGCCCTACTCCTGGTCGCGGGATTTGGCGCTATGTCCAGTTTGCCACGCACAGAAGATCCGCATATCACCAACCGATTTGCGTCTGTCATCACCCCTTATCCCGGCGCCTCCGCCGAGCGGGTCGAGGCGCTTGTCACCGAAGTATTAGAAAATCAATTACGTCGCCTTGAAGAAATTAAGCTTATTCAATCCACCTCAAGACCCGGTATTTCGGTGATCCAGTTAGAGCTTAAAGATACCGTCACTGACACAGACCCCGTCTGGTCTAGGGCGCGGGATCTATTAGCCGATGCCAGAAACACCCTCCCCGATGGCATACAAACACCGACCTTAGACGATCAAGTCGGCTACGCCTACACCGCAATTTTAAGCCTAGTGTGGAACGATAGCAGTCAACCTCGGGTGGATATGCTCAACCGCTACGCCAAGGAATTACAAAGCAGGCTCAGACTCTTATCCGGCACCGACTTCGTTAAACTCTACGGCGCGCCCGAGGAGGAAATCCTCGTTCAGCTCGATGGCTATAAGATGAGTCAGTTGCAATTAACGCCGGGAACCATTGCGAAAATCTTAAGCAGCGCCGACAGTAAAATTGCCGCGGGCGAGATCAATAACAATCAGTTTCGTGCCCTCGTCGAAGTCTCGGGTGAGCTCGATTCCCAAAGCCGTATTCGCCAAGTGCCACTCAAGGTGGATGCGCAGGGACAAATTATTCGTTTAGGGGATATCGCCCACATCAGCCGCCAACCTAAGACCCCAGCTGACAGCATCGCCCTTGTCGATGGCGAGCAGGGCGTGTTTGTTGCAGCACGCATGCTCAATAATACCCGCGTCGATATCTGGCAGGGACAAGTCAAACAGCTAGTCGATGAGTTCAATCAAGAGCTGCCGGCCAATATCAAAGTGCAATGGCTATTTGAGCAAAACAGCTACACCAGCGAACGCCTCGGCGGATTAATCGTCAATCTATTGCAAGGGTTTGTGATTATTCTGGCGGTCCTACTGCTGACCTTGGGCTTAAGAAACGCGATTATCGTAGCCCTGTCGCTCCCCCTGACCGCCCTCTTCACCTTGGCCTGTATGAAATATATCGGCCTACCTATTCATCAAATGTCGGTCACAGGTTTAGTCGTTGCCCTTGGGATCATGGTGGACAATGCCATTGTGATCGTCGATGCCATCGCCCAGCGCCGCCAGCAGGGGATGAGTCGCTTAAGCGCGGTAACTGAGACCTTACATCACCTCTGGCTACCCTTGGCAGGATCAACCATCACCACCATTTTAGCCTTCGCCCCTATCGTACTGATGCCGGGCGCCGCAGGAGAATTTGTCGGTGGCATCGCCATGTCAGTAATGTTTGCCCTGCTGGGGTCTTATGTGATTTCCCATACTTTGATCGCCGGTCTTGCAGGACGCTTTAGCCTCGAAGGTAAACATCCTGTCTGGTATCAACATGGCATCAATGTGCCTTTAGTGAGTGGTTACTTTCAAGCAAGCCTAAGGTTTGCGCTAAATCGACCACTGCTAAGCGCAACGCTTATCGGGATAATTCCCCTGCTAGGTTTTTATGCTTCAGGCAAAATGACTGAGCAGTTTTTCCCGCCGTCGGATCGGGATATGTTCCAAATTGAACTGTATCTCGCCCCCCATGTCAGCCTCGAAAATACCTTAAACCAAGTGCAGTTGATGGATAAGCAGTTGCATCAAATCGAGGGTATCACCCAAGTCGATTGGGTTGTGGGTGGCAATACCCCTTCGTTTTATTACAACTTGACTCAGCGCCAACAGGGAGCCACCAACTATGCTCAGGCCATGGTGAAAGTCAGTGACTTTGAGCGCGCCAATGCGCTTATTCCTGAGTTACAGCAAACCTTAGATAAGGCATTTCCCGAAGCGCAGGTGTTAGTGCGTAAACTCGAGCAAGGCCCGCCCTTTAATGCGCCGGTCGAGTTAATGATTTTTGGCCCTAACCTTGAAACCTTACGCTCACTCGGTGATGAAGTGCGCAATATCTTAGCCGCCACGCCCGATGTGCTTCATACCCGCGCAACGTTGAGCGCTGGCGCCCCTAAAGTGTGGTTGCAGGTGAATGAAGATGCGAGTTTGATCAGTGGTTTAACCCTGACGGATATCGCCCGACAAGTGCAAATGGCCACGACGGGTGTTATTGGCGGCAGTGTGCTCGAACAGACAGAATCGCTGCCGATCCGTGTGCGTTTGGGTGACACCAGTCGTGAACAAGCCAGCCGCCTCTCTGAAATTCAGCTAGTGACCCCCTCTGGCACAGCCGTGCCTTTATCTGCGCTGTCCCACAATGAGGTACAAGTGAGTCGAGGGGCGATCCCGCGGCGAAATGGCCAACGCGTCAATACGATTGAAGCCTATATCGTCAGCGGCGTCTTGCCCGCTCAAGTATTAAATGATGTAAAAGATAAAATCGCAGCGATTTCACTGCCTGCGGGTTATCGAATCGAAATCGGCGGCGAAAGCGCTAAACGTAATGAGGCGGTCGGCAATCTGCTCTCTAATCTGATTTTGGTCGTCACCCTGCTGCTTGCAACAGTCGTCTTGTCCTTTAACTCCTTTAGGCTCACAGCAATTATTTTACTGAGCGCATTACAGTCGGCGGGGCTTGGGTTACTTGCGGTGTATGTGTTTGGCTATCCCTTTGGCTTTCCAGTCATCATCGCGCTACTCGGCTTAATGGGTCTTGCGATCAACGCGGCGATTGTGATCTTGGCCGAGCTGGAAGATACCGAGAATGCCCGTGCGGGTGATAAAGAGGTGATTATTACCACGGTCAGCAGCTGCGGCCGTCATATCAGCTCGACCACTATCACCACGGTCGGCGGCTTTATTCCGCTTATTATTGCGGGTGGTGGCTTCTGGCCCCCCTTTGCCATCGCCATTGCCGGCGGCACCTTACTCACGACGCTGCTGTCACTCGTTTGGGTGCCAACCATGTATCTGTTGCTGATGAAAACACGGCGCAAGGCACAAACAGCGGCCTTGCCAGCCCAAGCGGCATCCTAAACGAGGTATTGATACAACTTATCTTTTAGGTGAAGTCGCTCTAATTTTAACGCCACAAAGTGCTCATCATCGGTGGGCACTTTGGTTAACTCTAGGGCGCGGATTTTATGGTCCAGCTCATGGTAGCGCTCCGCCATGGCAGCAAAGGTGGTATTGGTCGTTTTGAGATGCTGTATATGGTCAACAAAATCGGGAAATTCATAAATTAATGCGTGATTCTCGCCAAGCATAGTGTCACTCCTTGTTTCTGGTATCGACTTAATCGCAGTAAACCTAGGGATACTTCCATTTAGTCCCTCAACGCTCGCCTTACGCCACTCTTCCTACCACTCAAATGTATATTTCTATCGACTAAAGTAAAGACTGGTCTACACTGGTATCTGTGAGCGAACTATTTATAAATAATAGAAAATCTTAGACCCATATCAAGACCACCACGTAAAAGTTCGGTTACATTAGCGTTAACCTTTACCCTATAGGATCGCACAATGAACTATAAAAATTGGCCTATTGCAAAACAGATTGGTGCCCTCGCTTTTGTCCTTACCCTGATCATTTTCTGCATACTGAGTACCCTCTCCTACAAATCCGCGTCCAACGTGCTCGAAGATAAAGGCATCAGTGCCATGAAAGCCGAGATGCACGCCGTCTCTGACATGCTGGAGCTGCAATACGATAGCTTGCTGCAACTGGCAAGACGCAATGCCGATGTCTTTAAGGAAATGTACCCCGGCCAATTTAGTCGCCCAGATAAAACTGTGAATGTGCTAGGAGTAAGCACGCCAGCACTACTGCATGAAAAAGAGCAAATTAACTCGTCAAAGAGTAAAGTTGACCGCTTTGCCAACCTCACGGGCGGGACCGCTACCGTGTTTGTGCGCGATGGGGATGACTTTGTGCGGATTGCGACCTCGTTAAAAAAGGCCGATGGTAGCCGCGCACTCGGCACCTTCCTCGGTAAAACCCATCCTGGTTATCCAACGCTCATCAAAGGTGAGGTTTACGAAGGTTACGCCAAACTCTTTGGCAAAGACTATATGACAGTCTATCGCCCAATTAAGGATGCCCAAGGGCAAGTGATTGGGATCTTATATATCGGCTTTGAAATCACTCAATCCCTCACACAGTTACAAGCCGCGGTAAATAAAATCACCCTAGAAGAATCCGGTAGCTTCTTGCTGATGCGCAAAGCCGACAATGTGTTGGTCGCGAATCCTAAATTTAATGCTGGCGAGCCAGTCACTGAATCCATGCTCGATGGATTAACCCTTAGCCAAGCCACACAGGATAAATCGGAGTGGCGCTACAGCAACAGTAAAAACCAACCTATGTTCGCCTACACCCAAACGGTGAATGGGTGGAATTGGATGTTGATTGGCCAAGTGAATGCGAACGAACTCAATGAAGAGAGCCTACTGCTACTCACCATCAACGCCATAGTGGCGGTCACAGGCATAGTACTCATTACAGTGCTGTTATCCTTAGTGCTGCTGCGTTCGCTGAAACCTTTACACGCTCTTCAGCAACATATGGAAATTCTCGGCAGAGGGGATTTTAGTCATCCGCTTCCCCCATCCGCCTCAGACAGTAACAACGAAGTCGATAAGATCACCACTAGCGTGTCGACCATGTCATCGGAATTACGACAATTAATCAGTGCACTGCAAGCCTCAGTGCAAAGCATTGAACAGCAAGCGTCTAAGGCACAGCGGGTTGCCAAGCAAAATGGCGAAGAAGCCCAGGCATTGATGCAACAAACGGATCAAATCGCCACCGCGATTGAAGAAATGTCCACCTCCATACGCGATGTAGCCAACCATGCTCAAGATGGCGCAAACCAGAGTCATCAAGTGGATATCGCCGCCAAAGAAGGCCAACAGCAACAAACCCAAGTGGTACAGGATCTGTTGAAACTGAGCCAACAGCTCAGTAGCAGCCATCAGGCCGTCGAAAAAGTCAGCCAAGAGAGTGAGGCCATCAGTAAAGTCACCGAGGTGATTAACAGCATTGCCGAACAAACCAATCTGCTCGCCCTCAACGCGGCCATTGAAGCGGCCCGCGCAGGAGAACAGGGCCGAGGCTTTGCCGTAGTCGCCGATGAGGTGCGAACCTTAGCGCAGCGGACACAATCCTCCATTCTGGAAATTTCGCAGACCATTGATAAGCTGCAATCTCAAGTGAAAACAACCACCAACCAAATGGCGCAGAGCCACCAGCTGGGTATCGCATCGGCTAATCAAGGGGAAGAAACCGGCAAGCAACTGGAGGAAATCACCCGCAGAATTGGCGAACTGGCGATTAGTTCACGCAATATTGCCTCGGCGACTGAGCAGCAAAGCAGTGTTGCCCAAGAGATCACCCATAATCTGCACCAGATAAGCGAACTGGCTAATGAAGGTGAGCACAGAGCGGCCGAAACAGTAAACTCGGCGAATGACCTATCCTCCCTCGCCGTCGCGCTTAAACAACAAATCAGCCAATTTAAAGCCTAAGTCAAACCATTGCTTTGTTAAGATACCGCCCACTTGGGCGGTATTTTTTTACTTTTCAACTTAAGTTAAATCTATTCAATTAAATCGACATGGCTAAATCACACAGTTGAATCGACTCGGCAACACCGCAGAATAAATAACCTCGCGTAACGTCTACCAAGTCGGTGCAGCACGGCCTAATGCTCGAAACCACCTGCAGGCTTTGGCTTTGGCTTTGGCTTTGGCTTTGGCTTTGGCTTTGGCTTTGGCTTTGGCTTTGGCTTTGGCTTTGGCTTTGGCTTTGGCTTTGGCTTTGGCTTTGGCTTTGGCTTTGGCTTTGGCTTTGGCAATTGAGCATTAGCTTTCAAATAGGCTTGAGCTAACACTTTAATAAGCTGTGTGCTTATAGATACTGTGCGGCTAAATCAAATTGAGCCATGCCTCTTATGGAACCCCGTAGCTAACTTGTTGCTTGTTGCTTGTTGCTTGTTGCTTGTTACATTCGATATATCAGCAAATCAAACCACCTAAGCGAATCCCTTGAACTGAGTAATCAGGTAATAAAAAACCCCGCGATTGCGGGGTTTTAAAGGGTTCAGCTATAGGAGGTTAGCTATTACTCAGCGTCATCGCTTGAGCGATCCATGTTCTCCGTGTTTTCAAGCCACAGGGCGTTGATCACACCAAAAGAACAGGCTAACAAAACCCCTAATATCCACGTGAAATACCACATAGTAGATGCTCCTTAATTCTAATAGAGTGAGGCTTTGTTATCTTCAATATGTTTGCGGTTTAAACGGCCAAACATTTTGAAGTAAGTCCATACAGTGTAACTTAACACGATTGGAACGAAGATAATCGCCGCCCAAGTCATTACTGTTAATGTCATTTCACTCGCAGTCGCATCCCACATGGTTAAGCTCACGTTAGGGTCTAATGAAGATGGCATAACGAATGGGAACATTGCTGCACCACAAGTTAAGATCACCATAGCCACAGTCAGCGAGCTAAATAAGAACGCAAAACCTGAACGATTTAAGCGGCTCACGACGATAACCAGCAGTGGTAATGCCACACCTAATACTGGGAACAGCATAGTAATAGGATACTTATCGTAGTTGGCTAACCAAGCGCCAGACTCAACCGCAACGGTTTTCAGCGTTGGGTTTGACAGTGCATGGTGGTCAAGGGTTGAAGTGATAACATAACCATCAATACCGTTGGCTAACCACACACCCGCAGCGGCAAATAATACCGCCACTAACAGTGCACATAGTTGAGTCGCATTCGCGGCACGTACACGCAGCTCACCATCGGTCTTCATTTGTAACCAAGCAGCGCCTTGCATCATAAACATGCTCACGCTCACTAAGCCCGCCAGTAAACCGAATGGGTTCAACAGGCCAAATAAACCACCGTGATAAGTCGCACGCAGGAACTCATCGAAGTTAAATGGCACGCCTTGGAGTAAGTTACCGAAGGCGACACCGATGATCAGCGGTGGAATAAAGCCACCACAGAACAAGGCCCAGTCCCACGACTTACGCCATTTTGGATTTTCAATCTTAGAGCGATAGTCAAATCCAACTGGACGAGTGTACAAGGCAAACAGCACTAACATCATGGCCACATAGAAGCCAGAGAAAGACACCGCATACACCATAGGCCATGCCGCAAATAAGGCACCACCCGCGGTGATTAACCATACTTGGTTACCGTCCCAATGGGGGGCTATGGTGTTGACCATAATACGGCGCTCAGTATCGTCTTTACCGATAATCGGTAAAAGTGCACCCACGCCCATGTCAAAACCGTCAGTGACCGCAAATCCGATGAACAGTACGCCGATCAGAGCCCACCAGATAACTCTCAATATTTCATAATCAAACATAATGAAATCCTCTGCTTAGGCTTCTAGTTTCTCGAAGTGATAACGACCAGTCTTTAAACTGCTAGGGCCAAGACGGGCAAACTTAAGCATCAAGAATATCTCGATCACCAGCAGCACAGTGTAGAACAGTGAAATCGAAAGAATACTGAACCACAGGTCCCCAGTCGTTAAACTCGAAGCAGACATAAAGGTCGGCAGTACCTCAGAGATGGTCCAAGGTTGACGGCCATATTCCGCCACAAACCAACCACACTCGATCGCAATCCAAGGTAATGGCAAGCTAAAGAGTGCCGCTTTAAGAACCCATTTCTTCTCTTCGATCTGATGACGTGTGCTTTGCCAGAAGGCCGCCGCGAACACAAACAACATCACAAAGCCTAAGCCAACCATCACGCGGAAGCTCCAGAAAATCGGTGCCACATTCGGGATAGAATCCTTCGCAGCCGCTTTGATTTGCTCTTCAGTCGCATCCACAACATTGTCGGTGTAACGCTTCAGCAGTAAGCCGTAACCTAAGTCAACTTTCGCCGCTTCGAACGCGTCACGTAACTCTGGAGACTTATCACCAGCGCGCAGTTTCACCAGCATCTCGTAAGCTTTCATACCGTTGCGGATACGCACTTCGTGCTCAGCCACTAAGTCACGTAGACCAGTCACTTCTTCATCTAAAGAACGTGTTGCCACGATACCCATAGCGTAAGGGATCTTCACCGCGAAATCGGTGTGCATGGTTTCTTGATTTGGGAAACCAACTGCAGTAAAGGCTGCAGGAGCTGGCTCTGTGTGCCACTCAGCTTCAATTGCCGCTAACTTAACGCGCTGCGCTTCACCCACTTTATAGCCTGATTCGTCACCCAGAACGATAACAGACAGGATAGACGCCATACCGAAGCTGGCTGCAATCGCAAATGAACGACGAGCAAAAGGTAAGTCACGTTTCTTCAGAATGTAGTAAGAGCTGATCGCTAATACGAACATTGCGCCAGTCACATAGCCAGAAGCCACAGTGTGAACAAATTTCACCTGTGCAACAGGGTTGAAGATAACATCAGCAAAGCTGGTCATTTCCATACGCATGGTTTCGTAATTGAACACGCTACCCACAGGGTTTTGCATCCAACCGTTTGCCACCAGGATCCACAATGCGGAGAAGTTGGAACCAAAGGCGACCAACCAGGTTGTCGCTAAATGTTGACGCTTAGAGAAACGATCCCAACCGAAGAAGAACATACCCACGAAGGTCGATTCTAAGAAGAACGCCATTAATCCTTCAATGGCCAGTGGTGCACCAAAGATGTCGCCCACATAGTGCGAATAGTAAGACCAGTTAGTACCAAACTGGAATTCCATCGCTAAACCCGTTGAAACACCCAAGGCAAAGTTGATACCAAACAACTTACCCCAGAACTTAGTCATATCTTTATAAATTTGTTTATCCGTCATCACATAGAGTGATTCCATGATAGCCAGCAAAAATGCTAACCCCAAGGTTAAGGGAACAAACAGGAAGTGATACATGGCTGTCAGCGCAAACTGCAACCGTGATAGCTCAACAACCTCTTCAACAATCATCGGTGACTCCTTACGTGGTGCGTCCAATTGCTACGACTACTTGAGCCATTCGTAGCAAGTGCCTTTGTAGGATAGTGAGTTTTCATTTTGTGTTTATAGCTGGATTCAGTATAAACCGTTAAATTTCATCTTTTTCATTACATCGAAGCAGCAAGGCTTAAAAATCCCCTTTTTCCTCGCATACTGAGACCCTAGTCACACTATCGCTCGGCTTTGAGACTTCCACCTCACCACCCAATCCTACAAATGATCCCATCGATATAAATATCAGATAGTTAAGATATTTAATCGCTTTCATTTGTGAGTATTTTATACCACCCGCCTTTGATTCAAATCAATCAAACTCAGGGCTTTAGATGGGTTTTGCTACGGGGCACACACTTCACTTTTACCCACAGTTGACAGAGTCATAATTATGGGGTAGAGAGCGATTCGCGCTGAATTAAAAAGTCCATTTTTGACCGTTTGAGTGCAAAACTGCACTACAAACACCAAAAATCGATAAGAACAAATTAAAAACAATATTCACACTAATAAAACATTATCTATTCAATTTTAGATAATTCAAAATATTCATTTAAAATCAATAATTTAAATAATTAAAACAAATCAAAACAATAAAGATATCACATATATTGATTAGTTTTTCTAATTGTTAAATGTACTTTTTCTCGTTTGAGAAGATAGATTGGACTGGTTAATATATCTCCTGTGTTAAGGAGACGGTTTGATGTGACTGGTGAAGCGCCCCAGGCAAGCCAAACTCCGCGCACATAGGTATAACTTTGGTGTGGAGAAAGAGATATGACAAACTTATTTGAACGTCTGGTTAACAGCTATAAGCGTGTTTTTGTTGAACTTTATACAGCTCGTGAGCTGTAATCGTTCACCGCTTACTCTGAAATAATACTGATTTGATTTGAAGTTTTGTTAGCGCAAAACGAGCCCCCTTCTCGATGAGTTGGGGGCTTTTTGTTTTTATCACTCGAGAATACAGGCAAGTACAGCGACTAAATTAAGGCAAGTCAGTTTTGTTTCACTTGTGTGAACTACTTATTAAGGGGTATTTAGTCTTTAAAATTGATATTTTTAAACTTCATTTTATTAGATTTAACAAATGTAAGACTAAGATCTTAAAATACCTTATCTTTTTAAAAGATGCGTTTTATATATAAAAAAGGAGCGAAAAATTTCGCTCCTTTTTTTGCTCACTTAAGTCGTGGTTTTCTCAATAAAAACCTTAGCCTAAGTTGACTCGCGCATTGCGGAACATGCGCATCCATGGGCTGTCTTCACCCCAGTTATCTGGATGCCAAGAGTTCGCAACCGTTCTAAATACACGCTCAGGATGTGGCATCATCAGGGTCACACGGCCATCGGTAGTACAGATACCGGTTAAACCGTTTGGCGAACCGTTCGGGTTTTGTGGGTATTGGGTGGCAATTTCCCCTTTACCATTCACAAAACGCAGCGCGATAGTGCCAGAGGCCTCAGCTAACGCGAGCGCCTGCGCGTTGGCAAACTCTGCATGGCCTTCACCGTGGGACACGGCGATAGGCATACGTGAGCCAGCCATACCTTGGAAGAACAGTGATGGACTTTGCTGTACTTCAACTAAGCTGAAACGCGCTTCAAAACGCTCAGAGCGGTTACGCACGAAACGTGGCCAGTGCTCGCTACCTGGGATGATTTCCTTCAGGTTAGACAGCATTTGGCAACCGTTACACACCCCGAGGGCAAAGCTTGAATCACGCTCGAAGAAGCGTGAGAACTCATCGCGAGCACGGGCGTTGAACAGGATAGACTTAGCCCAACCTTCACCCGCACCTAATACGTCACCGTAGGAGAAGCCACCACAGGCCACCAGACCTTGGAACTCTTCGAGGCTAATGCGGCCCGACAGAATGTCAGACATATGCACGTCGCGGCTCTCAAAACCTGCACGGTCAAACGCAGCCGCCATTTCCACATGAGAGTTAACGCCCTGCTCGCGCAGAATCGCCATCTTAGGTGCAGCACCTTTGAGGATGTACGGCGCAGCAACGTCTTCACTTGGATCGAAGCTTAAGTTAACCGTTAACCCTAAGTCGGTTTCATCCTGCTTAAGTTTGAACTCTTCTAATGCACAGGCTGGGTTATCACGCAGTGCTTGCATGCGGTAAGTGGTTTCAGACCAGATAGTACGCAGTGCAACACGCGTCTCGCTGAACACTTCACGCGCACCATCTTTAATGGTGATGCGTTGGTCATTCGCTAAAGAGCCAATCATATGGCAAGGTACGCCTGCTTGGGCGAATTGGGCAGCGATAAGCTCGGCATCCGCGCGGCTCACTTGCAGTACGCCACCGAGTTCTTCATTGAATAGACGTTCAACGTCGGTACCTTGCAGTGCACTTAAGTCGATAGCAAGACCCGTGTTACCGGCAAAGGCCATTTCCACTAACGTCGTGAATAAACCACCGTCACTGCGGTCGTGGTATGCAATAACCGACTTCTTCGCCACCAGTTTTTGCATGGTTTCGAAGAAACCACGTAACAGAGCAGCATCGTCTAAGTCTGGCGCGATATCGCCTAACTCACCGTAAACCTGTGCCAAACAAGAACCGCCTAAACGGTTTTTGCCAGCGCCTAAGTCGACTAATAACAGCGAGGTTTCGCCTTTATCGCTGCGAAGTTCTGGCGTTACCGTGTTACGGATATCCTGCACCACACCGAAGGCAGAAATCACCAGTGACATAGGTGCCGTCACGGTTTTGTTCGCGCCGTCTTGCTGCCATGCGGTTTTCATCGACATGGAGTCTTTACCGACAGGAATGGTGAGGCTCAATTCTGGACACAGCTCTTCACCCACGGCCTTAACCGCTTCATAAAGACCCGCATCTTCGCCTGGGTGACCCGCGGCAGACATCCAGTTAGCCGACAGTTTGATACGTTTGAACGAACCAATATCCGCGCCCGCGATGTTCATAATCGATTCGGCCACTGCCATGCGGGCAGAGGCGCCAAAATCGAGCAGTGCCAGCGGCGTACGTTCGCCCATAGACATGGCTTCACCGGCATAGGTATCAAAGCTTGCTGCCGTTACCGCGCAATCTGCAACGGGTACTTGCCATGGGCCAACCATTTGGTCACGGTTCACTAGGCCGGTTACCGTGCGGTCACCAATGGTGATAAGGAAGGTTTTGTCCGCCACGGTTGGCAGGCTAAGAATGCGTTTAACCGCTTCTTTCACATCGATATTGCTTTGCTCAAGTGCTGGTGAAACTGCCTTAGCTGATACCACATTACGGCTCATCTTAGGTGCTTTACCTAATAACACCTCGAGTGGTAAATCGATAGGATTGTTATCGAAATGGCTGTCGGCTAGGGTTAAATGCTGCTCTTGCGTCGCCTCGCCCACTACCGCAAACGGTGCGCGCTCACGCTCACAAATCGCCGTAAATAAAGGCAAGTCTTCGGCAGCAACCGAAAGCACATAACGCTCCTGCGATTCGTTACACCAGATCTCCAACGGGCTCATGCCCGGCTCGTCCGATGGCACGTTGCGCAGATTGAAGATACCACCACGGCCGCCATCGTTCACTAACTCAGGGAAAGCGTTAGATAAACCACCCGCGCCCACGTCGTGGATAAATTGGATTGGGTTTTTATCGCCTAATTGCCAGCAGCGGTCGATCACTTCCTGACAGCGACGTTCCATTTCTGGGTTTTCACGCTGAACCGACGCAAAGTCTAAATCTTCGCTCGATTGACCCGACGCCATAGAAGAGGCAGCGCCGCCGCCCAGACCTATGTTCATCGCAGGGCCACCGAGTACGATCAGCTTAGCACCGACGGTGATTTCGCCTTTTTGGACGTGCTCTTCGCGAATGTTACCTAAACCACCGGCTAACATGATGGGCTTGTGATAACCACGGACTTCTACGCCGTTGTGGCTCGAGACTTCTTGCTCATAGGTACGGAAGTAACCTAAAAGGGCTGGACGACCAAACTCGTTGTTAAACGCCGCGCCGCCAAGTGGGCCTTCGGTCATAATGTCCAGCGCGCTGACGATACGCTCAGGCTTACCGTAGTTGCCTTCCCAAGGTTGTACAAAACCTGGGATTTTTAAATTTGATACGCTAAAACCAGTTAAACCCGCTTTAGGTTTAGAGCCACGACCGGTTGCACCTTCGTCGCGGATCTCACCACCCGAACCTGTCGCCGCACCTGGGTATGGGCTGATTGCCGTAGGATGGTTGTGGGTTTCCACTTTCATCAGCACGTGCATCGGCTCAGTGTGATAGCTGTAAACACCGTTTGGATCGGGGAAGAAACGTCCCGCAACCGAACCTTCCATCACAGCCGCGTTATCTTTATAGGCAGATAACACGTGGTCTGGAGTGGTTTCAAAGGTGTTTTTAATCATCTTGAACAGAGACTTAGGCTGCACCGCGCCATCAATTGTCCAATCTGCGTTAAAAATCTTGTGACGGCAGTGCTCAGAGTTGGCCTGAGCAAACATCATCAGTTCAATATCGTTTGGATTGCGGTTCAAACGCACAAAGTTTTCGACTAAATAATCGATTTCATCTTCGGCGAGCGCCAGACCCATTTCGACGTTGGCCACTTCAAGGGCACGGCGACCTTCAGCCAACACGTTCACACTCTTGAACGGCGCAGGTTCAGTGCGCTTAAACAGCACATCGGCCTTTGCAAAATCGTCCAGTACCACTTCAACCATACGGTCGTGCAATAACCCTTTGAGGGTTTGTTGCTGCTCGACAGTCAAAGTGTCTGACTCCACATAATAGGCAACACCACGCTCTAAGCGTTTCACTTTACCTAAACCACAATTGTGGGCGATATCAGTGGCTTTAGAAGACCATGGAGAAATTGTGCCGGGGCGGGGAGTAACAAACAGGAGTGAACCTTGGGGGGTATGGGCTTCGATAGCAGGTCCATAGGTGAGAATTTTTTCAAGTTGCTCGCGCTCATTGGTCTCAAGCAACTCGCTCAAATCCGCTAAATGAACATACTCAGCATAGATTTGGCGTACCGGAAGCGCAGCGTTTACGCAGGCCTCCATTAGCTTTTGCACTCTAAACGTCGAGAGTGCTGGGGCTCCGCGGATGATCTCCATCACGTCAATTCACCTTATATTTATAATTGCAGGGGTCAGAGATGGCGCTATTATAAGGAAATGTCTGTCACAAATCACCTGTGACCTTACGTAAAACAGTGTTTCCTATTAAGATAAAAAGCGGCCCTTTTCCCCTCCTTCGTATTCCATGCGGTACGATTTTTTTACGTAATTGGCGACAAACGGATATAATCACAGCAATGTCAGCCAGTTTATCCTTGTTACCTCACTGACCTTCTACTGTTCATCATTTTGATTTTATTTAATAAAGTGTGTTTAATGACTCGATTTCTGTTCGCGATTATCTTAGGTTTCTTACTGACGGCTTGTCAGCAAGTGACCGTGGAAGAAACAGAATATGTCCCCCATAAACTCACCGAATTAAGGGTCGGCACCCTTTATGGCCCGCAAATTTATATGACCTCGGGCCAAGGCAACAGTGGCTTCGATTACGATATGGCGGTACTGTTTGCCGAGTATCTCGATGTGCCCTTAAAAATGGTGCCTTATACCAACCGCGCCGAACTCTATGATGCACTGAAAAAAAACGAGATTGATATTATTGCCGCGGGGATGACAGAAACCCCAGCGCGGCGCGAACAATTCCGTTTAGGCCCGCCGCTGTATCGCGTCAATCAAGTACTGGTTTATCGTGAAGGCATGCCAACACCTAAAGATATCACTGACTTAAAAGGCAAAATCACCGTAATTGCCGACTCTTCCTTCGTGGAAACCTTGACACAGTTACAGAAACGCCATCCGACGCTGGTGTGGGATCAAGTCACAGATAAAGACAGCGAAGAGCTGCTGGCGATGATCGCCAACAAGGAAATCGACTACACCATCGCCGACTCGAGCAGCGTGCAGATTAACCGCCGTTACTTACCGGATCTGCGCTCAGGGCTCGTGCTAGAAGAAAAGCTTGATGTGGTTTGGTTACTGCCACCCACACACAGTGACGGTTTGATGAGTCAGTTATTGGCGTTTTGGCATCAGGAAAAACTCGCCGGCACCCTCGATCACTTAAACGAAAAGTACTTTGGCCACGTTAAGCGTTTCGACTATATCGATACCCGCGCCTTTCTACGCGCCATCGAAACCGTATTGCCTCGTTATCGGCAGCTATTCGAGACCCATGCCGGAGACTTAGATTGGCGTAAATTGGCAGCCACAAGTTATCAAGAATCCCATTGGAATCCTAATGCCCGCTCACCCACTGGGGTGCGCGGCATGATGATGCTCACGCAGCCGACGGCCAAAGAAATTGGCATTACGAACCGCCTCGATGCGGAAGAAAGTATTCGCGGCGGCGCCGCTTATTTACGGGATATGATCAATCGCTTACCCGAGTCTATCCCCGAGAGTCAACGCATGTGGTTTGCGCTAGCCTCTTACAATATCGGTTATGCCCATGTCGAAGACGCCCGTAAACTCGCCGAGTCCATGGAGCTTAATCCCAACGCCTGGCGGGATCTTAAAAAGGTATTGCCACTGCTGCAAAAGCGTAAATATTACCAAAAGACCCGCTACGGCTATGCCCGTGGTAGCGAAGCCGTGCATTACGTCGACAGCATCCGCCGTTATTACGACACCTTAGTCTGGGTCGATAATCAATCTAAACAGCAAAATAGCGATGAGGAAGAGCCGAGCGACCTCGCCTCGGAAGATGGCCCAGCGCCAGTGCCCGGTACCCTCAGCCCAGATAAGCCGAAATAGCCCTAACCGCTTCCCCCTCAATAACTTGACTTGCGCCGCAGCCTTGCTTTTTGCGGCCAACAAACCACGATTTAATCTTAGATTAAGCCTATACAGGCTAAAGTGAGCTAGCTTTGGGCTAAAAACGCTGCTTTATAGAGCAGATGCATCGAGGGGGATTGCCGCCTGAGATCTCTGCTGCTACTGTCATAGTGACAGGTCAATATAATAATCATTGCGAGTTAACCCATAGCCGTTAACCAAAGCAAAAATAGCCTTAACCTAGACAATAACAAAATTGAAAACGGGGTCTATATGAGAAGAAAAACCATCAATAACAGCGCATCACGCCGTCGCACCACACTGAAAATTCGTCATCGCCGGGTGCTAAATCGCCACAAACTGTTTTTTACGTTTATCCAAGCCCAAGACTAACGCTTAAGCGAGTCACCAAACTCCTCAGGATTGCGTTCGCTGCTGCGCCTTTTGAGCCTGTTTTAAAGCCTTCTTCTCTTCCCTGCGACGTTTAAAAAAGCGGCTCAATTGGTCAGCACAATCCTGTGCTAACACCCCAGATGTAACCTCAACTTGATGATTAAAGGCTGGATGCTGCAAGAGGTTAAGCACGGTTCCTGCGGCGCCCGTCTTCTCATCCTTTGCGCCAAATACCACGCGGGCAATCCGGCTATGCACCATGGCACCGGCGCACATCGCACAGGGCTCAAGAGTTACGTAAAGAGTGGTATCGAGGAGGCGATAGTTTTCAATCGTCTGTCCCGCAGCTCGCAAACACTGAATTTCAGCATGGGCGCAGGGATCGTGCTTACTGATAGACAAGTTATACCCAGCTGCAATTTGCTGCCCATCCTTTACTAAAACCGCCCCCACAGGTACTTCACCCGCAGCCTCGGCCTTTTCCGCCATGCTCATCGCGACACGCATCCAATGTTCATCGACTCGAGCTTGTTCAAGACTCGCTTGATTGAGACTCGCTTGATTGAGACAAGGTGGCTCGCCAGTTAGCACATCAGCACTAGCGTCATTACAACCAAGATCATCACAGCTATGCGTCTGCACATGTAAGGTTTTGGGGTTCAGTTTTGTCTGCTCCACTTAAGGATTCTCATTAATCAACAATGTGGGCAATTATACCCATTACCAATAAAAAAGGCGCACTTGGCGCCTTTTCGTTAATGCATCATGTCATCAAGACAGGGAATTATTCCCACTCGATGGTTGCAGGTGGCTTACCTGAAATATCGTAAACCACACGGGAGATACCGTCGATTTCGTTGATGATACGGTTAGACACACGGCCTAAGAAATCGTATGGCAGATGTGCCCAGTGCGCGGTCATAAAGTCGATGGTTTCAACGGCGCGCAGTGACACCACCCAATCGTATTTACGGCCATCACCCATCACACCGACAGAGCGAACAGGTAAGAACACGGTAAAGGCTTGGCTGACTTTGTTATAAAGATCAGCTTTGTGCAGCTCTTCGATGAAAATGGCATCGGCGCGGCGCAGCAAATCACAGTATTCTTTCTTCACTTCGCCCAGTACACGCACGCCTAAGCCAGGGCCTGGGAACGGGTGGCGGTAAAGCATGTTGTATGGCAGACCGAGCTCAAGGCCAATCTTACGCACTTCGTCTTTAAAGAGTTCGCGCAGTGGCTCAACCAGACCTAACTCCATATCGTCCGGCAGACCGCCAACGTTATGGTGCGACTTAATCACATGGGCTTTACCTGTGGCGCTGCCAGCGGATTCAATCACGTCAGGGTAGATGGTGCCTTGGGCTAACCATTTAGCGTTAACGCATTTCTTGGCTTCTTCGTCGAAGATCTCAACGAATACACGGCCGATGATTTTACGCTTAGCTTCTGGATCGGCTTCGCCTTTCAGCGCGTCGAGGAAGCGGTTTTCCGCATCGACGTGAACAATGTTCAGACCGAAATGATCACCAAACATTTCCATGACTTGCTTCGCTTCGTTTAAACGCAGTAAGCCGTTATCAACGAATACGCAGGTCAGTTTTTTGCCAATGGCGCGGTGCAGCAGCATGGCCACAACCGATGAATCCACACCACCAGACAGACCTAAAATCACTTCATCGTCGCCCACTTGCTTTTTCAAGCGTTCGATAGCGTCTTCGATGATTGAAGAAGGTTTCCAGTTGGCCGCACAGCCGCAGATATCTAAGGCAAAGTGCGACAGCATACGCATGCCTTGGCGGGTATGAGTGACTTCAGGGTGGAACTGCACGCCGTAGAAACGTTTGGATTCGTTAGACATGGCCGCAAATGGGCAAGTGTCAGTTTTAGCAACGGCCACGAAACCTTCTGGGATAGCCGAAACTTTATCGCCATGGCTCATCCACACATCGAGCAGAGATTTGCCATCGCTACTCACTGCATCTTCGATATCTTTAAACAGGGCCGATTGCGCTAGCATTTCGATTTGAGCGTAGCCGAACTCGCCTTCGCCTACGCCTTGAATTACTTTACCGCCGAGCTGCTCAGACATGGTTTGCATGCCGTAGCAGATCCCTAGAACAGGCACACCAGCATTAAACACATATTCAGGTGCGCGGGGAGAATTGTCGGCGGTCACACTTTCAGGGCCGCCAGCGAGGATAATCCCGTTAGGGGCAAACTCGCGGATTTGGGCTTCGGTCACATCCCACGCCCATAACTCACAGTAAACACCAATTTCACGGATACGACGGGCAATCAGCTGGGTGTACTGAGATCCAAAGTCGAGGATCAGTATCTTATGCTCATGAATATCGCTCATGGATAACCTTTATCTCATCTATTGTTTTAACTTAGCTCAAGACTGCGAGGTTCAATCTTGAGGGCATACAAATCTTAATAACGGGGCGGTCGC